>Ga0299915_10000979_pt1 | contig 21034 bp, 24 predicted proteins | sample RVTome_13_FD_200263 | JGI IMG/M metagenome (GOLD analysis project Ga0299915, IMG submission 200263) | Soil microbial communities from uranium-contaminated site in the Upper Colorado River Basin, Wyoming, United States - RVT92D227 (version 2) ... | reverse complement strand
ATCCGCTCGTAGCAGCGCTCCCGTTGCCGCGCGGTCAGCTGCTTCGAGTCTCTGATGTCCTCGAGGTCGAACTCGCGGGGCAGGATCACTGCGGCTGCCACCAGCGGGCCCGCCAGCGCGCCCCGGCCGGCCTCGTCGGCCCCGGCGATGCGTACGAACCCTTCGTCCCGCAAGCGGCGCTCGTAGCGCCCGAGGTCTACTATCAGCGCAGCCACTCCATCCGCAAGGGCGCCGGACGACGGCGAAGTCCTTCCGCACCACCTTAGCGGGTGGGTCGGACCGAAGCTCGGCTCCAGTTAGCTAGGTTCCGTGGAGTTCGGCGGGAATCGGGCCGCCGTGGACAACCCGCAGAGGGCTGATGATCTGGCGTCCTCGGCTCTAGCTCTCGGCCGTCTCTTCAGCTTCCGGTGCGGCAGGCTCGGAGTCCTCGGGCACGGCCTCCTCGTCCGTGTCGGATGTGGCCGTGTCCTCATCCGACTCGTCCATCACGTCCGGTTCCTCGCCCGCCTCTTCGGTCGCGCCTCCAGCCGTGAGCGCGGCGAGCTCGTCGGCGTCGAGCCGGCGCTCCTTGATCCGCGCCTTCTTCCCGCGTCGCTCCCGCAGGTAGTAGAGCTTCGCGCGGCGAACCTTGCCACGGGAGACGACCTCGAGTTTGGCGATCGAGGGAGAGTGCACGGGGAAGGTGCGCTCCACGCCGACCCCGAAGGAGATCTTGCGGACGGTGAACGTCTCCTGGAGACCTCCCCCCTGCCGACGGAGGACGACCCCCTGGAACACCTGGACACGCTCCCTGCCCGCCTCGACGACCCGCACGAACACCTTGACGGTGTCGCCCGGCCGGAACTCGGGCAGGTCAGTGCGCAGGTAGGCCTTGTCGACGACGTCGGTCTTGTTCATGGCGGGAGTCCCGATGATAGCAGGCAACAGACGCCGGCCAGTCAGCCTTTCAGCAGGCCGGGGCGGTTCCGACGGGTCTTCGCCAGCGCGGCCTCTCTCCGCCACCGCTCGACCTCTGCGTGATTGCCCGAGAGCAGCACGTCCGGCACGCGCATGCCGCGGAACTCCTGCGGCCGCGTGTAGTGGGGATGGTCCAGGAGCCCGTCTTCCCCGAACGAGTCGTGCTGCAAGGACTCCTTCCTGCCGATAACCCCAGGTACGAGCCTGGTCACGGCCTCCAGCAGCACCAGCGCGGGAACCTCGCCTCCCGAGAGCACGTAGTCGCCGATCGAGACCTCCTCGGCCGGAATGCCCTCCGTGACCCGCTCGTCCACTCCCTCGTAGCGGCCGCAGATCAGCACGAGCCACGCCTCCGCGGCAAGCTCTCGCACGAGAACCTGATCAAGCCGCCGTCCGGCCGGCGCGAGTAGCAGGACACGCTTCTGACCTTGCCCAAGAGACTCGAACGCAGCGAACAGCGGCTCCGGCTTCATCACCATGCCCGGCCCGCCTCCGTATGGCTCGTCGTCTACCTGGCGATGCTTGTCGGTTGCGAAGTCGCGAACGTCGTGCACGCGAACGTCCAGGATCCCAGCTTCGATGGCCTTGCCGAGCAGGCTCCCGCGCAGCGGGCTCTCGAAGATGGCAGGGAAGATCGTAAGCAGGTCGATCCGCACGAGGGCAGGCTAGCAGCGGGGCGTGCGATGTCTAGCCGCCGCTCTCCTCGTTCGCCGTGAGCCCCGGGATCTCCCGAACGACGATGCGCCTGGCCGCGACGTCGACCGAGACGATCACGTCACGGAGCGCCGGTACGAGGGTCTCGACATCCCCGGCCACTGCGCTCCACACGTCGTTGGCGGCGGTGTGGATGATCTCGCGAAGCACCCCGAGCGAGCGACCGGACTCCGTCACGACCTCGCAGCCGACGAGCTGATGATCCCACCACGAGCCCTCCGGAAGCGGCGGCGACATCGACTCCGGGACCACGAGCGAGGAACCCACCAGGCCCTCGGCCCGGTCGCGGTCATGGATGCCCCGGAATCTAACGAGCAGGCGCCCTCGGTGAGCACGCGAACCCTCGACGGTCAGCGCGCGACCGTCCTCGAGGTAGACGACGGCGCCCATGGCGAACCGCTCGGGAACCTCCGAGAGGACGAGGACGGACACCTCCCCCGCGACGCCGTGAGCGCGAGTGACGCGGCCGACCGCGACGGTCGGCTCGGACATGTCAGTCGACGATCTCGACGGCCACGCGCACGCCGTCGCGTAGCCCGGAGGCCTTCAGGACCGTTCGGATCGCCCGCGCGGTGCGACCACTCCTGCCGATGACCTTGCCCATGTCCTCGGGGTCCACCCGGAGTTTCAGGAGCAGGCCGCGTTCGTCGTCGACCTCGACGACCTCGACGGCGTCGGGATCGTCGACTAGCTCCTTCGCGATGTACTCGAGGAGCTCCTTCACGAGGCGGCCTTGTGCTCCTTCCGTTCGGCCTCGAACTTCTCCCAGATGCCCGCCTTCGCGAGCAGCACCCGGACAGCCTGGCTGGGCTGGGCTCCCTTGCGCAGCCACTCCAGCGCCTTGGCCTCGTCGATATCCACGACCGACGGCTCTTCGAGCGGGTGGTACTTGCCGATGTTCTCGATGAACCGGCCGTCCCTCGGACTGCGCTGGTCGGCCACCACCACGCGGTAGAAGGGACGCTTCTTCGCACCCATCCGCCGCAGTCTTATCCTCGTCGCCATCCCGTCTCCCTATCTCGTCCCCGGCATCTTCCGGATGCCCGGGATGCGCGGCACGCCCTTTCCGCTCGCCATCGTTCGCATCAGCTTCTTGGCAGCGTCGAACTCCCTCAGCAGCGAGTTCACATCCCCGGTCGTCGTCCCGGACCCACGAGCGATCCGTAGGCGTCGGGTCCCACCGATGATAGCGGGGTTCCGGCGCTCCTCCGGGGTCATCGAACAGATGACCGCTTCCGTCCTCGTGAGCTGGCTCTGGTCCACCTCACCCGCGATGTCCTTCAGGACGTTCTTCCCGCCGGGCACGCCCGGAAGCATCGCCAGCAGGTCCTGGATCGGCCCGAGCTTCTTCATCTCGCGCATCTGTACCAAGAAGTCATCGAGAGTGAACTGGGCCTTCATCATCCGCTCGGCGGCTTCGGTCGCTTTCTCCTGGTGGATGATCTCCTGGGTCTTGTCGATCAGCGTGAGCACGTCGCCCATGCCAAGGATCCGCGAGGCCATCCGATCCGGGTAGAAGGGCTCCAGGTCCTGTGGCCTCTCGCCCGTGCCGACGAAGAAGACCGGCCGGCCCGTCACGGCCGTGATCGACAGCGCCGCGCCACCACGGGCGTCGCCGTCGAGCTTCGTCAGGACGAACCCGGTGGTGTCGACCTCGCGCATGAACGCGCGAGCCTGAACCACCGCGTCCTGGCCCGTCATCGCGTCGCAGGCCATCAGGACGTGGTGCGGCTTGAGGGCGTCCTTGACCCGGCGCGCTTCCCTCATCATCTGGTCGTCGACGTGTAGCCGTCCCGCAGTGTCGACGATCACCAGGTCGAGGCCCTCCCTCCCAGCGTGCTTCAGCGCGCCCTTCGCCACCCGCACCGCATCCTTCCCCTCCGAGACCACGGGAACGCCCACCTCGCGACCGAGCGTGAACAGCTGCTCGACCGCGGCGGGACGCTGGAGGTCGGCGGCGACGAGCAACGGATGCTTGCCCTTCTCCTTGTACACGCGGGCGAGCTTCACGCACGCCGTCGTCTTTCCGGAGCCCTGGACCCCCGCCATCATGACGATCGTGGGTCGCGCGCTCGGAAACGTGAAGACGGCCTGGGTCCCCCCCATCGTGGTCGTCAGCTCATCGCGAACGACCTTCACCACCTGGTGAGCCGGCGTGAGACTCCTCATGACCTCTTCGGAGAGGGCACGAGCTCGGACCCGCTCGAGGAGGTCGTCGACCACCTCGACGGCCACGTCGGCCTCGAGCAGCGCCGTGCGCATGTCCCCGAGGGCGCCTTCCACCTGCTTCGGGTGGAGCTTCCCTCTGGATCTGAGCTTCTTGAAGACCGCGTTTAGGCGGTCGGTCAACGTGTCGAACATATCCCTGGAGGTGCGGGGCGCCGTACGCCGACGTGCCCGAATCTGTCCGGAGGACGAATTGTACCCAGGCGACAAGCAGGAGGGCGCCGTGAGCGGCCGACGCGTTGGCGACCTCCTCCAGGCCAAGCGCCTCGAGGTCGGACTCATCGGCCTGCGCTGGTTCGTGGTCGGCTTTGGCGTCCTGGAAACGGTCGCGACCATCCGCACCCACAACAGCACACCCGACTACGTGGTGCCCCTCGGGTTCGTGCTCGTCGCCGTTCTTGCCATCGGCAACGTCGTCACCTCGGTCCTCACCGAGCGAGCGTCGCGCGCCGACAGGATGGGCCTCATCGGCGTGGGAGCATTCGTGCTCGACATCGCGGTCGTGAGCGGCCTGGTCTGGACCTACGCGACCCCGGACAACTCGATGTGGGTGCTCGCCTACCTCCTCCCGCTCGAGGGCGCGATTCGCTATCAGCTCGTGGGAGCGCTGATCGCGGTGGCGGTGAGCATCGTCTCGGAGCCCCTTCGCGAGCTCTACATGGTCAGGCGGTTCGAGCCCTATGAGTTCCAGACTGCCGCCGTAACGTTCCGCGTGGGAGTCGAGCTCGCGGTCGCGATCGTGGCGGGACTCATGGCTCGGTCTCTCCGTCGCGAGGCGGACAAGGCACGCGAGCGCGCCTGGCTCGCCGAGGAGGCCGCCCGCTCAGCCGATGTCGCCACGGAGCGCGAGACGAGCGCGCGCAAGGAGCTCGCCGCGTTCCACTCGGCCGTGCTGGCCGGCGTAGCCGCCGAGGGCGCCGACTCCTCCATCCGTTCGATGACCGATTCGATCGCGCGGGATCTAGGGTTCGAGTCGTTCGCGATCCTCGTCCTCGAGGGCGACGTGCTCGCCGCGAAGGGCGTCCACGGCACTCCCGGATACGAGGTGGGCGCCCGGATTCCGCTCGGCGTCGGCGTCGTGGGATCGGTCGCGAGGGACGAGGTGGCCTACCCCGCCTGGCTCGCGGCCGGTGCCGATCACCCCGCCGAGCCAATCCCCGAGGTCGCGGTGCCTCTCAAGGTCGGCTCGCACCTCGTCGGCGTCCTCCACCGGCGCGAGACGTCGTCCCAGATCCTTCTGGAGGACCTCCGGATGCTGTCCGCACTCGCCGACCAAATCGCCATGGTCGTGCAGGCGGCGCTGCTCCGAGATCGGCAGGAAGAGACGCTGCGGAAGCTTCGGGAACTCGACGAGATGAAGTCGGACTTCGTGGCGATCACCAGCCACGAGCTGCGCACGCCTCTCGCGGCGGTTCGCGGCTTCGTGAACACGTTACGGCGCAGGATGGAGGACCTGTCCCCGGAGGAGACGCAGGAGTTCCTCGGCATCATCGACCGGCAGACGGACCGACTGATCCGGCTCGTGGAGGACCTCCTGGTCGTCTCGAAGATCGAGGCCGGCAAGCTCATCTTCGAGCCGGAGGCGATCGAGCCCGTCGCCTTCTGCGATCGAGTGGTGCAGGGCCTCGGCGACGACGGCGCGCGTGTCACGCTTCGGGTCCAGGACTCTCTTCCGGAACGGATCGTCGTCGATCCTCACCGCACCGGGCAGATCCTCACAAACCTGCTCCACAACGCGCTCAAGTTCTCGCCGAGCGGGAGCCCGGTCGTCCTCTCGGCGCTCGCCATCCATGGACGGCTCGAGTTCGCGGTGACGGATCAAGGAGCTGGGATTCCGCAGGATGAGGTCGGGCGCATCTTCGAGCGGTTCCACCAAGCGGACGCTGCGAGCACCCGCAGCACCGACGGAGCCGGCCTCGGGCTCTACATCACGAAGAAGCTCGTAGAGGCCATGGGGGGCACCATCGAGGTCGAGTCGCGCCAGGGCGGGGGGTCCACCTTCACGGTGAGCCTTCCGTTGAGCGCGGCTCCATCACCTTCTCGATTGTCTGAAGGAGTCCGACCGGCGAGAACGGCTTCGTGAAGTACTCGTCCGCGCCGAGCGACAGGATGAAGTCACGTCCCTCCTCCCCGGTTGCCGTGACGATGACCACACGGACTGCGGAGGTCACGGGATCGGCCTTGATCTGACGCAGCACCTCGGCACCGCTGGCGCCGGGAATGTTCAGATCGAGGAACATCAGGTCCGGAGCCTTCTCCCGCACCAATGCAAGAGCCGCCTGGCCATCCGCTGCCTCCCGGACCTCGAACCCCTCATGCTCAAGGACCATTCGCATGGCCTTTCGCATGGTGGGATGGTCCTCGACGATCAGGATCTCGGCCTTGGCCACGTCAGCCCCCCAGAATCCGTTCGGCGAACGCCCGGGCCCCGAAGGGTTCGAGATCGAAAGCCCCCTCGCCGGTGCCTATCAGCTTGACGGGAACGCCGAGCTGCTCCCGGACGGCGAGCACGATGCCGCCCTTCGCGGTGCCGTCAAGCTTGGTGAGCGCGACGCCCGTGACGTCGACAGCCTGCGTGAACGCCACTGCCTGAGCTATGCCGTTCTGCCCGGTCGTCGCGTCCAGGACGAGGAGCATCTCGTCGATGTGGCCCGCGGCCTTCTCCAGCACGCGCTTCACCTTCCTCAGCTCATCCATCAGGGGCGTCCTCGTATGGAGCCGGCCAGCGGTGTCGACAAGCAGCACGTCGAGACCCCGCGCCTGCGCCGACCGGACCGCGTCGAAGGCGACAGCTCCCGGATCGGCTCCGCGCGCCTGCGTGACTAGTAGCGCGCCGGTCCGGTGGGCCCAAACGTCCAGCTGCTCCGAGGCCGCAGCTCGGAACGTGTCGCTCGCGGCGAGGCTCACCTTGCGGCCTTCGCTCACGAGCCGTGCCGCCAGCTTGCCGATAGTGGTCGTCTTGCCGGAGCCGTTGACTCCGACCACCATCACGATTGAGAGTCGATCCGAGGGAAGATCCAGCCTCCCGTCCTCGCCGAGGATGGAGGCGATCTCGTCCGTGAGTAGACGCTCGGGATCGGCATCCGCCGTGTAGCGCTCCCGGACGTCCTTCACGATTCTCCCGGCGGTGATCGGCCCGACGTCGGCCTTCAGGAGCAGCTCCTGCAGGCGCGCCCAGTCGTCTTCGCCCGGCGTTCGGCCTCCGAGGAGCGCTCGTACCTTCGCGCCGAGGCCGAGCGACCTCCTCCTCGACTTGGCGGGCTCCGGGGTCGCCGGTGACCCAACCGCCGGCACGCCACGGCGGCGGCCTCTCAGCGAGACGCTGACGACAACCCCCACGAGCACCAGGCCGATGACGACCTCGATGATGTCCACCGCCGTACAGGCTAGTGGACGCCGCCCGGCTCCGGTACCAGGATCGGCGCCAGCTCGGCGCGGACCGGTTGCTCTTCCCCCTCGGGACCCTCGAGGCGCTGGGCAACCACCTTCGACGTCCCGTCCTTGCTCATCGAGACCCCGTACATCATCTGGGCGACCTCCATGGTTCGCTTCTGATGCGTGACGATGAGCACCTGCGCGTCGGCTGCCAGGTCGCGGACCAGCCGCAGGAACCGGTGGAGGTTCACGTCGTCGAGCGCGGGCTCGACCTCGTCCATGAGGTAGAAGGGGCTCGGGCGGGCCTTGAAGATCGCGAACAGGAACGCCATGGCCGTGAGCGCCCGCTCGCCGCCAGAAAGGAGCGAGATGCGCTTCACTCGCTTTCGCCCGGGCCGCGCCTCGATCTCGATCCCGGTGTTCAGCAGATCGGCCGGCTCGGTGGCCACCAGACGCCCCTCCCCGCCCGGGAACAGCTCCTTGAACAGGCGCTCGAACTCGACCGCCACGTCGCTGTAGGCGCGCTCGAGCGTCGCCGTGATCTCGGCGTCGATCCGCCCGATCACCTCGAGAAGGTCTCGACGAGCCTTACGGACGTCGTCCAGCTCGCGCGCGAGGAAGTCATGTCGCTCCTGGAGGGTCTCGAACTCCCCTCCCGCCAGGAGGTTCACACGGCCGAGGAGCGCCAGCCGCCTTTGCACAAGCTCGGCTCGTCGTTCCAGTGCGGGGACCGTGTCCTCGTCCGAGAGCTCTGCCACTGCCTTCTGCGGGTCGCGGCGGTGGCCCTCGAGGAGCAGGCGCTCGGCGTCGTGGATCCGCCGCTCGAGGTCGCCGCGGGCCCGGTCCTGGTCTTCGTACTCCTCGCGCAGACGTGCCAGCTCCGTGGAGGCCTCACGCCACCTGCGGTTGACCTCGGCCTCGGATTCGGTTGCCCGACGCTCGACGGCCGCCGCAGCGTTGCGAGAGGCAGAGGCCATCTCGAGCGCGGCCGAAGACACCCGCAGGCGCTCCTCGGCGGCTCCTTGCTCCTCCTCGGCCGCCTCCAACGCCGACTGCAGCTCGGCCGGGTCCCGCGCGTGGACGGCCTCGCGTTCGTCCTCGAGAGAGCTGAACCTGGACTCCAGCCGGGCGCGATCACGCCGGAGAGTCTCGACCTCGACCCGCTGGGAGATCGGCGGATCCGCAGGACGCGGCACCTCGGGCACCTCGCGCGGCGTCTGCTCGGCCGCGGAGAGGCTTTCGCGCGACGCTGCCGCGGCATCCTCGAGACCGGCGAGCCTCTGCGAAAGAAGCTCCTCCTCCTTCGCAAGCGAGGCACCGTCGGCCTCGAGGCGGGCCATCTTCTCGGCTGCGTGGGTTATCTCCGCGTCGGTTTCGTCGAGCTTCTTTGCCAGCTCGTCCAGCTCGGCCAGGATTCGAGTGAGACGCGCGTGCTTGGGGCCCAGCGTGGCCTTCGTCTGGGCGAGGTCGTGCTCCACGACGCGCATCTCCCTGCCAACCTCGGCTGCGCGAGAGTCGCCGTTGCGGGTCGTCCGGATGGTCGCGGGTCCCACCAGGATGCCCTCTGGCGTGACGAACGAGGCCTTGGGGTGCCTCGCGTGCTTGGCCAGAGCCTCCTCGAGCGACCCCGCCAGGTGGATGTCCTTGAGGACCGTGCAGACAAGCCCACGAACCGCCGGATCGGCGCGCACGACCTGGAGCAGCGTCCGCTCGCCCGGCAAGACGAACGACGCAGGACCGCCGCCTGCGACTGCCAAGACCGCGCCGTCGCCGGCCCCGGCGTCGGCGACGGCGCCGTCCAGTTCCCGATACACGACCGCATCGGCCAGGTACCCGAGGCCGGCCGAGAGCGCCCGCTCCCAACCGGGCTCCGACTCGACGAACTCCCCGAGGAGCCCAACTGCCCTGTCGCGGTGCAGCTCCAGGAACCGCGAGCCCGGCGTCTCCTCGAGATCCTTCTTCCTGGCCTCGAGGACCGCGAGGCGGTTCCCGTGATGGCGAAGCGCCTCTTGGAGCTCCGCGACCTTGCCCGCCAGCACTCGGCGCTCGCGTTCGAGATCCGCCCGCCGGTCGGAGATCGGCGGGACCTCGGCGTCCAGCCGTTCGATCTCCCCCTCGAGGCGCTCCCTTTCGGCGGCGGCATCTCGCTTGCGCTCCCGAACCTGCGACAGGCTCTCGTCGAGGCGCGCCCGTTCACGTTCAAACGCCGCGAGCGAGCGGCGGAGTGCCTCCATCTCGGCCCGGTGGGCGGCCGCTTCCTCGAACAGCCGCCGACGTTCCTCCTCCGCCTTGCGACGCGTCTCAGCCAGCGCCTGGAACTCCCGCTCGGCGGCGTCCAGCTCCTGCTCGCGCCGCTCGAGCTCGGCGACGACCTCCTGCAGGCGCGTCCGGATGCGCGCGTGATCCTGGTCGAGCGCCGTGAGGCGCGCCTGGCGGGCGGCCTCGCCCGCCAGCTTGGCCCGAGCGGCCGACACGGATTCGAGCGCCATGCGAAGGTCGAGCTCGCGGGAAGACTTGTCTTGCTGGGCACCCTGGAGCAGGCCCTCCGCTTCCTGGAGCCCCCAGACGGCACGGGCGCGCTCGTCGGCCGCCTCGCCGACGTCCTCGTCGAGCGCATCGAGTCGCTCCCTCGCCTCTCTCCGCCTGGTCAGGCCCACGTCCCAGCCTGAGATCCGCCGATCCCGCTCGGCCAGGAGATCCCGCAGCCTGGCTGCGGCAAGCCTCGAGGCAACGAGGTCCGCCTCCGTCGTCAGCTCCTCGTGCCTCCTGGCGATCTCGGCCTGCTGCTTAAGCGGCTTCAGCTGTCGCCTCAGCTCCGCAAGCACGTCCTGAAGGCGCAGAAGGTCCTGGTCCAGCCCGACCAGCTTGCGCTCCGCGCGCTCGCGTCGCCTGCGGTGCTTGGCGACCCCCGCCGCCTCCTCTACGTAACGGCGGCGATCCTCCGGCCGGGCCGTGAGGACGTCCTCGAGCTGACCCTGGCTCACGATCGTGTGCAGGGCACGGCCGATCCCCGACTCCGAGAGCAGCTCCTGGACGTCCAGCAGGCGGACAACCCGCCCGCCGATCCTGTACTCGCTCTCGCCGGAGCGGAAGATCGTTCGGCTGATCTCGATCTCGGACATCGGCACCGGGATGAGCCCGGCCGAGTTGTCGATGACGAGCCTCACCTCGGCCATGCCGAGGGCCGGTCGCTGCGGTCCGCCGGCGAAGATGACGTCGGCCATCTGCGTGCCCCGCAGCGCACGTGGCCCTTGCTCGCCCAATACCCAACTGATCGCGTCCACGAGGTTGGACTTGCCGGAGCCATTCGGGCCGACGATGACGCTGATGCCTGGAGAGAACTCGAGGGCGGTCTTGTCGGCAAACGACTTGAAGGCTCTGATCTGGAGGGATCGAAGGAACATCTCGCCCACAAATGGTAGTGGGAGGTGGGGAGCCGATCTCGGCTTTGGGTCGCGAACTTGGCTCAGCCGGTCACGCGGAAGGAGTCGTCGTGACGAGGTTCCTCGACCATCACCTCGACGTCCTCCACCCGGGCGAGTTCGGGTCCGAGCCGGCACCACGCGACCATGGCGTCCACGTCGTCCTCCGGGCCCTCGAACGCAGCCTCGACCCGCCCATCCGTCAAGTTGCGCACGAAGCCGCCGAGGGCGCGTCCGCGAGCGAGCGACGCGCAGGTGGCTCGGTAGAACACGCCCTGGACACGGCCCGAGACGACCACTCGAATGCGCTTCATCCCCAGAATCCTAGAATCGGGACGAGGATTGGACATGGCCAACTACGATCCCAAGACGGCGCTGCTCGTCGTCGACGTCCAGAACGACTTCGCCGACCCCGACGGGTCGCTGTACGTGAAGGGCGGCGAGGAGGTCGTTCCCCTTGTGAACGTCGAGGTCGAACTCGCGCTCGAGGCCGGAGCCCTTGTGGTCAACACCCAAGATTGGCACCCGGAGTCGACGCCTCACTTCCGCAAGGACGGTGGCATCTGGCCGGTTCACTGCGTCGCCGGCACCTGGGGCTCCGAGTTACACCCGGACCTGCGACCTGTGGAGGGTGAGCGCATCCGCAAGGGCTCCGGGGGGGAGGACGGCTACTCGGCGTTCAGCGTTCGCGACCCTCGGAGCGGAGCGACGAGCCCGACGCGTCTGGAAGGGATCCTCCGCGAGCACGGGATAGGGCGCGTGGTGATAGCCGGGCTCGCAACGGACTACTGCGTGGTGGAGACGGTCCTGGACGCCCGGACGCTTGGGTTCGAGGTGGTCGTGCTCTCCGAGGCGATCCGCGCCGTCGACCTGCTTCAGGGCGACGGCGAACGCGCCCTGAAGCGCATGCGTGCAGTCGGCGCCAGCCTCGTCTGAGGCGCTGCCCGGTGGCCACGGGTGAAGCGGCCCGAGCGAAGGGCCTGTCCGGGATCAGCTCTGGCACTGGGGGCAGTAGTAGGAGTTGCGGGAGGCGATGCTCACGCTCTCGACCGGCGTGCGGCAGCGCCTGCAGGGCTGCCCTTCGCGCCCATAGACCTTCAGCTCGGCCTGGTATTCGCCGGGCTTGCCGAACAGGTCCACGTACGCCTCGTCCTCCAGGGTCGTTCCCCGGTAGCGGATCGCTTCCTGCAGCACCTCCTGGAGCGCGCGGTAGAGGCGCCGGACCTCTTGAGAGGAAAGGGAGTCCGACATCCTGTCGTGCCGAAGGCCCGCCGCGAACAGAACCTCGTCTGAGTAGATGTTGCCGAGGCCGGAGATGAAGCTCTGGTCCATGAGCAACGGTTTCAGCTTGGAGGCGTGCTGTGCCATGAGGCTGCCGAACGTCTGCCACGTGAACACGTGGTCTAGCGGATCGATGGCGATGTGCTGGAGCTCCTTCACCTTGCCAAGCTCGTCGGCCGTCGAGACGAACATCTCGCCGAACGTCCGGGGGTCGACGAACCGGAGGTCGCCCCCCTGCTGGAACGTGAGAACCACGTGCGTATGAGGCGGCAGCGGATGCCGCTTGGTCCCCCGCACGAACTGACCGGTCATGCCGAAGTGGACGACCAGTACGTCCCCGCTGTCGAGGGAAAGAAGGATGTACTTGCCCCGGCGCTCGGACTTCGTCATCTTCCGCCCCTCCAAGCGCGAGGTGAATTCCTTGCGCTTGGAGTGCCGGCGGATGATCCTCATCGCGTTGCGCGTCGGACGGACCTCGGCCTCAACGACCTTTCGCCCGACGACGTCCCTCTCGAGGTCGCGCCGCATGACCTCGACTTCGGGAAGTTCCACCGGCCCTCCCCCTCAGCTCGTCTCCCCGACACGCTCGGACAGCCTCGCGCAGGCCTCATGTGCGGCCTGTTGCTCCGCTTCCTTCTTGGAGCGGCCCGTGCCGGTTCCCCAGGCACGTCCCGCCAAGTAGACGGTCGCGGTGAACTCCTTCCGATGATCGGGCCCACGCTCGCTGATCCGGTACTCGGGAAGCGAGCGCAGGTCCTGTGACGCGAGCTCCTGAAGGATGGTCTTGTAGTCGCGTTCCCCCTCGCCCCGCACGTAGGCGACCATCCGCGGGCGGAACAGGCGCTCGATGAGCTCGCGGGCGACGTCCAATCCGAGGTCCAGGTACACGGCGCCCAGGACGGCTTCCAGGGTATCGGCGAGGATGCTCGCCTTGTCGGGGCCGCCGCTCGCCTCCTCGCCCTTGCCGAGCCGCACGTGGGCCCCAAGCCCGAGCTCGCGGGCGACGTCCGCCAGGGCACTCATGTTCACGATCGCCGCCCTCAGCTTGGCCAGCTGGCCCTCGGGCATGTCAGGGAACTCGTGGTATGCGACATCGGTCACCACGAGCCCCAGCACCGCGTCGCCGAGGAACTCGAGCCGCTCGTTGGTGACCTCGAGACCTTGCTCGAAGGCGTAGGAGCGGTGCGTCAGAGCTGTGTCACGTAGACCCACGTCCCTGAACCGGATCCGGAGCGATCGCTCCAGATCTCGGGTCGTCGGATCGTCGGCCCTGTCGGGGCTCACTCGTCCCTCGACCTCGTCACTCCACGTTGACTGCCTGGCGGCCTGCGTAGTACCCGCAGTTCCCGCAGACCCGGTGCGGCAGCTTCGGCTGATGACACTGCGGGCACTCCGAGTAGGTGGCGGGCTCGGCCTTCCAGTTCGCACGCCGCTTCGCGCCGCGCGTGTGCGACTGCCTCTTCTTCGGTACCGGCATCCTTCCTCTCCTTCCCGCTACGCTTCGTCCACCAAGCGCCCGAGCTCCGCCCACCGAGGGTCCGCGGGCGGCTCTGCGCACGTGCACCCACCAACATTGCGGTCACCGCCGCACCGCTCGCACAACCCACGACAGTCGGACTTGCACAACGGAGAGAACGGCATCGCCAGTACCACCGCGTCGCGGAGCATGGACTCGGGATCGAGGGTGAGGTCGGGCGCGAGCGCGTAGTCGTCCTCGGCCCCCGGCTCGCGGGCGAACAGCTCGCCCACCTCCACGTCGAAGTCGCGCTCGAACTCCTTCAGGCAGCGCGCGCATCGCAGGACCATCGTCCCGGCAACCGACCCGCTCACGTAGACCCCTTCGGCCACGCCTTCGATGACGAGCTCGCCGGCGAGACGTTCCTCGTCCGGCACGGTCGCAAGCTCTGTACGGAGGCCTTCCAGGCTCTCGTCGACAGGGACCGTCCTGGACGCCCCGGGGTGTTCAAGGAGGTCGCGCACGTCGAGCGGGTGCATCACTCTTCCTCCCCCCCGAAGGCCTCCTCAGGCCCGAACTCCTGCTCTGCGGGGGGAACTCCCCGCAGCTTCTCGCGCCCGGCCTGCACCTGGTCCGTCGTCTTCCCGAGGAACTGGGTGGTCGCGCCCAGCTCCTCCGAGATCCGCTGCAGGGCGATCTCGAACTGCGCCAGCCTCGCGTCCACGTAGTCCTCCGTTTCGAGCCGAACCCGGCGAGCCTCCCCCGTGGCCTCCGTCACGATCCGCTCGGCCTCCATCTCGGCGCGCCTCACGACCTCCTCCTGCAATGCCAACCGCAGCTGCTCCGCCCGAGCCTCGGCGACCATCCGGTCGGCATCGCGACGGGCCTTCGCGAGAAGCTCCTCGCGATCCTTCACGACCCAGCGCGCCTGCTTGATCTCCTCGGGCAGCGTCTCCTTCATCTCGCTGAGGAGCTCGAGCAACTCGTCGCGGTTGAGAAGCGCGGAGGAGGACAGCGGCATCGACTTGGCCTCCCTGACCATGTCCTCGAGCTGCTGCAGACGGGCCGCAAGATCCACTAGCCGACTCCTCCCAGCTTCTCGGCGAGCCGGTCACGAACCGCCGCCGGGACGAGCCCGGTCACGTCGCCACCGAAGCGGGCGGCCTCCTTGACGAGAGAGGAGGACAGGAAGGACCACTTCGGCGCCGTCGGCATGAAGAGGGTCTCGATGCCGGCGAGCCGCCGGTTCATCTGCGCCATCTGAATCTCGCTCTCGAAGTCGCTGACCGCGCGCAGGCCTTTGACGATGACCTTGGAGCCCGTCTGTCTCGCGTATTCCACGAGCAACCCCGAGAACGAGTGCACCTGCACGTTCGACAGTTCCGCCGTTGCCTCCTTCAGCATCGCAACCCGCTCCTCGACGCCGAAGAGCGGAAGCTTGTCAGGATTCTCGAACACCGCCACGACGACGGCGTCGAACTGCTGACAGGCACGTTCGATGATGTCGAGGTGACCGTTGGTCACGGGATCGAACGTCCCCGGACACAGGGCGGTCAGGCCCACTCAGACCTCCCGGCAGACCAGGACGAGCGTGTCGCCGTACTCCAGGCGTCTCGCGATCCGCCAGTCTACCGGAATCACAGGCATGGAACTCTTGGTTCCGCGGGTCAGGACCACCGTCCAGCCATGCCTGGCAAGCCATCCGGACGCCAACCGCTCGATCGCGGCCCCGACGCGCTCTCCGGGCTCGTCGTAGGGAGGATCCGCGAACGCGAGGTCGAAGGGAGCGCCCCGCCTGTCATCTCCGCCCAGAAACGCGAGAACGTCGACCCGCACGATCCGGGCAAGGTCCGACAGGTGCGTGCGCTCGAGGTTCCGCGCAATCGCACGGTGGGCGGCCGGGTTGCGTTCGACGAGCGTGGCGAACTCGGCCCCCCGTGATAGAGCCTCGATGCCGAGCGCACCCGTTCCGGCGTAGAGGTCCAGCACCCGGGCGCTCGGCAGGTCTGCCGCGATGCTCGAGAACAGGCCCTCGCGGGCCATGTCCGAGACCGGCCGAACCCCCCGCGGCACCGGCGCGAGCCGAACTCCCTTGGCCGTCCCGGAGACCACGCGCATGCGGCCACTGTAGCCCCGGGCCAGGCGCTCAGGAGTGGAAGAGCCAGTCGATCGATCTCTCGAAGCGCGAGCGAAGCTCCCCAAGGAGAGCGGGCTCCGCCGACAGCTCCGGGTCGGCTGCGATGACGTCGAACGCCCTGGTTCGCGCCCGCCTCACGAGCTCCAGGTCTTCGGCGAGGCGCGCGAGCTTGAGGTCTGGCATACCCGACTGGTGCACGTCGAACAGCGTTCCCTCGCCACGCAGCCGCAGGTCCTCGTCGGCGAGCTCGAACCCATCGGTCGTTCTCGCCAGCGCCTCCAACCGATCGCGGGCCTCCTGATTCTCCTCCTTGCTCTCGTCGAACAGGTAGCAGTAGGAGCGGTGCTCCCCGCGGCCGATCCGTCCCCGGAGCTGGTGAAGCTGCGCGAGCCCGAAGCGTTCGGCGTTCTCGACCAGCATCACCGTCGCGTTCGGCACGTCGACCCCGACCTCGATGACCGTCGTCGAGATGAGCAGGTGATGCCTACCCGCCAGGAACTCCTCCATCACGGCTTCCTTCTCAGCCGGCCGCATCCGCCCGTGGAGGAGAGCTACGGACAGATCCGGGAAGACCTTCGTAGCCAGGCGCTGGGCCTCCTGTTCGGCGGCGCGAACCTCCGCCCGGTTCGACTCGTCGATCGCGGCGCACACGACGAACGCCTGACGTCCGGCTTCCACCTCACGGCGGACCAGGCCGTATGCAGCGCTCCGCTGGGCCTCGCCCCGGACGATCCGCGTCTGGACCTGCAGCCGGCCCTTTGGCATCTCGTCGAGCACGACGACGTCGAGATCGCCGTAGTACGTGAGCGCGAGGGTCCGCGGGATCGGCGTCGCCGTCATGATCAGGACGTCGGGCGACCTACCCTTCCCCTTCAGCGCCATCCGTTGGTGGACGCCGAAACGGTGCTGCTCGTCGACCACAGCGAGCGAGAGGTCTCGGAACCTCACGCCTCCCTGCACGAGTGCGTGGGTACCCACCACGAGGTCTACATTCCCGGAGGCGATGCCTTCGAGCAGCCGGGTGCGGTCCTTGCCCGTCACCCCGGCCGTGAGGATCGCGTAGGTCACGGCGGTTCCGGTCTCGATCTCCAGGTCCGCGAGCAACGACGCCTGCGGGCTCGCCGTCCTACCGCTGCCCGACACGAGCTCGAGGTACGGGACGGCGCCGAGGGGGCCGAGCAGCGCGGCCATCGACCGCAGGTGCTGCCCGGCCAGCACCTCCGTCGGCGCCATGATGGCGGCCTGATGACCGGACTGTATGGCCACCAGGGCGGCGTGAAGGGCGACCAGTGTCTTCCCCGAGCCGACATCCCCCTGCAGGAGCACGTTCATCGGGTGCGGCCTCGCCATCGACCGCCCGATCTCCCGCATGGCGCTGCGCTGGGCGTGGGTCGGCTCGAACGGCAAAGTCGCCAAGAGTCGCTCGACCAGCGCCCCGCTCGGCTGGTGCACGATGCCCTTCTCTGCCTGCTCCATCCGGCGCTTGCGGAACGCGACGCCGAGCTCGAGCGTGAACAGCTCGTCGAACTTCAGACGCTCCTCCGCCTTGGCGAGCTCTTCCTGCGAGTCGGGGAAGTGGATCTTGCGGATCGACAAGTCGAACGGGCTCAGCGACTCGGCCTCGACGATCCGACCGGGAAGCGGATCCGGGATCGGTGGGAGCCGCTCGATCGCGCGGTGGACGAGCTCGCGGATCGTTCGGGTCGTGATCCCCTCCGTCGCGCGGTGTACGGGAGTGATTCGGCCCGTGTGCACCATGTCGGCATCCTCGCCGCGCAGGATCTCGACCTCGAAGTTCGCCAGCTGGAGTCGCCCACGGTACATCTGCGCGGTCCCGGAGACGGCGAGCTCGTGTCCCTCCTTGTAGAGGCCCGCGGCCCACGGCTGGTTGAAGAACATGAGGTCCAGGTAGCCCGACCCGTCGTAGATCGTGAGCGTCACCATCGTCTGACGGCGCCGGGTGGGGCGCTTCGCGACCCGCTTGACCTTGGCGATGACGGTGGCCTGCTGTCCGACCTTAAGCTCCCGGATGCTCACCACCTGCGACCGATCGATATACCGGCGGGGGTAGTGGTGAAGGAGCTCGCGCACGGTCGAGATCCCGAGCGACTCCCTCAGCACCTCGAACGCCGGCGGACCCTTCTCGCGGAAGCCCGTCCGGCGGTCCGCGAGGCGCCGGTCGATCGCCGTGATCGGCGACGCCAGCGTCAGGCCCACCGTGCGTGGACCTCGAGGAGCGACCGAGCGTTCATGCGTGCGTTCTATCACGACCCCCGTCGCCCACCGCCCAACAACCATCCCCCACGCACGCCGGCCCGATGCCTTCGCCTACCTCCGTGGCTCGGAAGCCGTCTGCTACCCTGTCTCGGCCATGGCAGCCGTGTGCGACATCTGCGGTAAGAAGCCGTTCTTCGGGAAGCAGGTCTCCCACTCCCACCGCCGGACGAACCGCAGGTGGGACCCGAACGTGCAGCGCGTACGCGCAGTCGTGAACGGCCAATCCAAGCGCCTGAACGTGTGCACGAGCTGTCTCAAGGCCGGCAAGGTGCAGCGAGCGGGCTGACGCCCCTTTCGCACGTTCCGCGGCGACCCGTTAGGCTCGAAGCAGTCCCTCATCGTGGGAGGCAGACATGAGAGCCCCGTCTCGGATCCTGTTCGTCGCTTCGGTAGCGCTCACCCTGGTTCTTGCGTCGCTCCCGGCTAGTGCGGCCCAGGTGACCGACCCGAACGACGTTGCGGGCAAGCTCGACATCAAGGTCCTGATAGGAACGAAAGCGTCCAGCAACGCGCCCCTGGTCATCAAGGTCCGTACCTACGGGAGCTGGGCGAAGAGCGTGCTGGCAGACAGCGGCGACAACCGCATCGAGATCCTGTTCGACGTGGACGGCGACGGCACGGTCGACTACACAGGTGAGATCTCCGAGTCGGGCGGCAAGCTGCACATGGACATCAGCGGGTCGGGATCGTCCTTCGAGCCACTCCCCGTCCGGCACCCGAACGGCCACACGATCAGGACGACGGTGCCCGGCGGCTCGCCGCCGAATCCGAACGGCACCGTGCACATCGCCGCCCGGAGCGAGTTCACGAACTCGGGCTCGTGCGGCACGACGTGTGAGGACCGCGCTCCGGACTCCGGCTGGCTGACGGTTCCGTAACTAGGCGAGGGCGCGCTCGACCGCGTCAAGCGTCCCGGCTTCCAGATCGACGTCGGCCGCGCGCACGTTCTCCTCGACCTGAGCAAGCTTCGTAGCGCCGACTATGGTGCTCGTGACCTCCGGCCGCCGCAGGATCCACGCGAGCGCGAGTTGCCCGAGCGTGAGGCCGAGATCTGAGGCGATCGGACGCAGGCGGTCGATCTTCCGGAAGTTGTCACGGCTGAGGAGCGGCCTGACGAAGAAGGCGCCGTGACCTCCGGCGGCGCGCGAGTCCCTCGGAACCCTGTTGGCGCTCCGGTACTTGCCGGTGAGCACACCCTGCGCCAGCGGCGAGAACACCACGACACGCAGGCCGAGCCGGCCGCACGCCGGCAGCACCTCCTTCTCGGCGTGGCGCAGCAGCATCGAGTAGTTCGGCTGGTCCGTCGCGGGAGGGGTCAGGCCCTCGCGCTCACAGATCACCACCGCGTCCGCGATCTGCCCCGCGCTCCACTCCGAGACGCCCCAGTGCCGGATCTTGCCCGCCTGTACGAGGTCGTGCATCACGCGGCAGGTCTCCTCGAGCACCGTGCCCGGGTCGTAGCGATGGCACTGGTACAGGTCGATTGTGTCCAGGCCGAGCCGTCTGAGGCTCTCGTCACACGCCGCGAGCACGTGCGTCCGCCCGAGGCCCTGTCCCGTTCTGGTCGGGTAGAAGACCTTCGTGCCGACGATCACCTGGTCGCGCGGCAGCGTCACTATCGCCCGGCCGACGATCTCCTCCGCGTGGCCGCTCTCGTACAGGTCGGCGGTGTCGAAGAAGTTGACACCCAGCTCGAACGCCCGGTGGATGCGGTCGATGCAGGTCTGCTCGTCGGCGGATCCGCCGAACGTCAACCACGAGCCGAGCGAGATGACGGAGACGTCTAGCCCGGTCGGCCCGAGGGGCCGGTACCTCATCGGCGCGTCTCCCAGAGCGGGTCCACGGGTCCGATGCCCTGTCCGATCGGAAGCGCGTGACGGATGGCCTCTGTGACGAACGCCTTGCCCTTACGGACCGCGTCGAGCAAGTCCTCGCCCCACGCGAGGTAGGCAGCGATCGCCGAGGACAGCACACAGCCGGTCCCATGTGTGTTGGGTGTGTCGATGCGAGGAGCTTCGACCCACTCGAGATGCTCTCCGTCGAAGAACAGGTCGTCGGCCCGGGCCGATCGCGCAAGGTGCCCCCCCTTCACGAGGACCGCTCGTGACCCGAATCCCAGGATCGCCTTCGCCGCGCGCACCATGGCGTCCTTCGACTCGACCCGCATGCCGACCAGGCCGCCGGCCTCCGGCAGGTTCGGCGTCACCAGCGTCGCAAGCGGCAGGATCCGGGAGCACAGCGCGACGACCGCGTCGTCGGCGAGCAGCGAGTGGCCGTGCTTCGACACGAAGACCGGGTCGACGACGAGGTTCGGGATCGCGGTGTCTGCGACCGCGTCCGCTACGGCCTCGACGATCCTGGCGGATGCCAGCATGCCGGTCTTCGCGGCATCGACGCCGATGTCGGTCGCCACCGCCCGGATCTGACCCGCGACCGTGCCCGGGGAGAGCTCCTCGTACCCGGACACACCCCTGGTGTTCTGCACGGTCACCGCGGTGATCGCCGTCATCCCGAATACTCCCAGCGCGCTGAACGTCTTCAGGTCGGCCTGTATGCCGGCACCCCCGCCCGAGTCCGACCCGGCGATCGACAGCGCGCGAGGCGTCGGCGGCTTGGGATTCTGCTCAGGCTCAGGCAAAGTGATCCCATCCTCTGGGTTCGAGGACGGATTCGCGACCCCGCTCGTCCACCGCCACGAGTCCTTCGTCGACGATCATTCCGATGTCCGTGAGCGTAACCCCGAACCGCTCGTCGAGCTCCTCTCGCGCGCGCTCGAAGTGCGTCAGGTCGAGTGTGGCGAGCAGCTCGTAGTCCTCCCCGCCCGAGATCGCGAGCTCCAACGCGTCCAGGCCGAGCAGCTCGGCCGCCGGCCGGAGGGACGGGCACACCGGGACCCGCCCGAGCTTGACCCTCGCGCCGACTCCGCTTTCGACGCACAGGCGCGAGAGATCCTTCGCGAGGCCGTCGGAGAGGTCGATCATGGCGGTCGCTCCCGCTTGCGCCAGCGTCTGGCCCTCGCCCACGCGCGCGAGCGGGCGGGCGAGGGCGTCGAGCAGCTCGTGACCCCAAGGTGTTCCGATGGCCCGCGAGACCTTCGTCGGATGCGCCCGGGACAGCGCCAACCCACCCGCTGCCGCTCCGAGCGATCCCGTGACGACGATGAGGTCGCCGGGGAGGGCGCCGGCTCGT
>Ga0299915_10000978_pt1 | contig 21050 bp, 11 predicted proteins | sample RVTome_13_FD_200263 | JGI IMG/M metagenome (GOLD analysis project Ga0299915, IMG submission 200263) | Soil microbial communities from uranium-contaminated site in the Upper Colorado River Basin, Wyoming, United States - RVT92D227 (version 2) ... | reverse complement strand
CGCAGCTGCACGCTGCCTCCCTCGTGCGTCGACGCGCCCAGCAGCTCGCCGAGGAACTCGGTGACGCGCGGTGCGTCGTTCGGGTCGACGTAGCGGAGCACGCGCGCCTTGAGCTTGCGCCGGCGGACCGACAGCGCCTCGTCGTCGACGATCCCGACCGCGCGCCGGAGCGCCTGCGCGAGCATCGCGAACGGTGCCCCGGCGTTCATCGGGTCGCCGCGGCCGATCCAGATCTCGACCCCCGAGCCGTCGGCCCGCGCGAGCCGCTGCACGAGCTCGTGGCGCAGCCGCGACTTGCCGACCCCCGCCGGCGCGGTGACCACGACCACGTGTGCCATCGGCTCGGAGACGCACTCGTCGAAGATCGCGCCGAGCGCGGCGAGCTCGCGCTCGCGGCCGACGCAAGGGGTCGGCTTGCCGAGCAGGGTCCGCGCCACCGTCGCGACGTCTCGCTCACCCGCCAGCACGAGCCCGTCGTCGTCACCCTCGATCGCGAACCGCACGTCGAGCAGCCCGGCCGAGACCTCGTCGACGCGGATCGGGCGGCCTCCGGGATGCGCCTGGAGCGCCGACGATCCCACGAGGCTCGTCGCCCGATCGATCAACTCGCCGAGCGGCAGCCGGTCTCCCACGACGCAGCGCCCGATCGCGAGGGCCATCGGGGCGTCGGGCACGAGGTCACGGATCGCGAGCGCACAGCGGGCCGCACGCGCCGCCTGATCCGTGGCCGCGCCGTGTCCGAACAGCGTCACGATCACCGAGCCATCGGCGAGCACCTCGGTCCGCCCGCGATGCTCGAGCACGATCGCCGACAGCGCGCGCAGCTGCGCTCCACCCGCTCGTCCCGGTCCGTGTAGATCGACGGTGTGCGTGGCCGACCCGCCCGCGACCGTGACCTCCGCCGACGCATCCACGAGCGTGCGCAGGTGCTCCGGCGGGTGCGCCGAGCCGTCCGTCGAGGCAGGGAGCGCGGCGGCCGCGAACACGACACACACCAGGCGCTGCTCTCCGATCGTCACCGCCGATTCGCGCGAGCTCGGGGTCTCGCGATGCGCGTCGCCGAGATCGCCGATCGTCTCGAGCTCGGTCGCGACCGCGGTGCCATCCCGGGGCCGCTCGGCCGGTAGCTTCGCCAGCATCCGAGCGACGAGCTCCTCGAGCGCGGCCGGCAAGTCGGCGCGAACGGCGCGGAGCCGCGGAGCCTCCTCGAGCACGATCTTGGCGAACACCGCCATCGAGTTGTCTCCGCCGAACGGTGGGCGGCCGGCGAGGCACTCGAACAGCACGCACCCGAGCGAGAACACGTCCGCGCGCGCGTCGAGATCGCGGCTGCCTCGTGCCTGCTCCGGGGACATGTACCGAGGCGTGCCGATCGCCGCGCCGGTGCGCGTCATCGCGTCGTTCGCCGCTTGTCGGCGGGCGATCCCGAAGTCGAGCACCTTCACTCGATCGGGGTCGCCGTCGACGAGGAACAGGTTACTGGGCTTGACGTCGCGGTGGATGATGCCGCGCGAGTGGGCCGCTCCGAGTGCCGCGGCCACGCGCGCCGCGAGTCGCACGGCCTCACCCGCACCGAGCCCGTCCCGGCGGAGCCGCACGGCGAGATCCTCGCCGTCGAGCCACTCCATGGCGAGGTACGGCTTGCCCCCGGTGCTCCCGAAGTCGAGGTAGCGCACGAACGCGGGGTGCGTGAGCTCGGCCAGCAGGCGTGCCTCGCGCGCCAGCCGCTCGGCGTGATCCGCGTTGCCTTCGTCGTGCAGGATCTTCAGCGCGGCGACCCCGCCGGTCACCCGGTCGCGCGCTCGAAACACCGCACCCATCCCGCCCCGCCCTGCGAGGATCTCGATCTCGAACCGACCGCCGATGATCGTCCCTTCGTAGCCCACCTCGGCCATCGTAACAGCGAAGCGCCTCGCCCCGGCTCACTCACGTTGCTCGCTTTGCGGACCAGGTCTCGGTGGTTTCCTGCAGCGATCCAGTCTGTCCGGCTGCCGGACACTGCGTCCGGGATTCAGGGAGTGTCGCGGTCCCGGCGATCGATCTCGCCTTCCTCGCGTCGTTCCTCGATCGTCCCGGGAGCACCGACACGATCGTGGAGTTCGACACGGCGCTCGCCGTGAAGCTCGGACGCTGAGCTCGCCCGAGCGTCACCCCGGACGATTGGCGCGCGCGAGCTCGATCACGTCTTGATCAGACAGCTGCTCGGTGGTCATCAGCGCCCGGTCGCACTTGATCTCCCTGGCGCCGTTCGCGAGCACGAAGAAGTGGCCGGTGGGCTGCGTCGCGAGGCGAGGGCCGACGTTCGGATAGTTCGAGAGCAGGTTCCGCATCTTCTCGATCGCGCGATCCTGCGCGACCTTGCCGACGAGCCACGTGTTGATGAGGTCGCGCGCCTTGTAGTCGAAGTCGCCGGGGTTCTGCGTCGCGAGCAGGATCCCGATGCCGCCGGAGCGCGCGCGGCGGAGCAGCTCGAACATCGGCTCCTTCGTCGGCGGGTTCGTGACGGCCGGGATGTAGGCATCGGCCTCGTCGAAGAACGCCGCGGCCTGCAGGGTCTTGCTCGGGCGCGTGCGGGCGAGCCGCGCCAGCTCGATCAGCAGGCGCGAGACCCAGAACTGCAGCACCGGGATCTCGGTGAACGCCGCGGTGTTGATGATCGAGAGCCGCGGCCTGCCGCCGGGCACCGGCAGCAACGCGCCGACGTCGAGCGCCTCGCCTTCCCCGGTGAGCAGCGCGCCGCGCTGGATCCCGAGCGATTGGAGATCCTCGGCGAGCTGGGCGAAGAACCGCTGGAGCGGACCGACGACGGTGAGCAGCTCGGGATCGGGCCGGTTGATCGTCTCGCGCAGGACGTCGATCGTGACCTCGCGCTCGTCGGCGTGGAGCTGGATCGCGCACTGGAGGACGGCCTCCTTCTTCTGGAAGTTGCTGCCGTTGCCGTAGCCCATCATCGCGGCGAGGCCGCTCGCGGCGAACCTGGCGATCTGGTCGCGCTCCTGCGTCGTCGCGTCGGCGAGCGTCGGAATCAGCGGGAGCCGCAGCGGCCGGCCCTGCGGGCTCCCCGGCGTGAACAGCGCGATGTCGATCGCAGCGCGAAGCGACGTCTTGCGCTCGAAGTCCTCGGATTCGGGATCGCTCCACCACGCCTCGCTCGCGTAGCGCGCGAGGTCGCCCTTGCGATCGACCAGCAGCACCGACAGCCCGCGCTCGAGGAGTTGTTCGACGACCGCGAGTGCTGCGGTGGTCTTGCCGCTGCCGGGGCTGCCGAGGAACGCGACGTGCTGCTTGATCGGATCCACCGGCAGGTAGACCGGCTCCTTGCGCGCGGAGCTGGTCTCGCCCAGCCGGATCTGCGTCGCGTCGAACGCGGTGACCTGCGCGCTCAGGCGCGGTGCCGGCTTCGCGGGTGGGCGCGGCTCCGGAATCGGCCGCGTGTGCTGCTGGCTGATGGCGCGTGGCGCGCTGTCGAGATCGAGGATCGTGCGGACGAATGCGAGGTGACTGATCGGGCGGTTCTTGCGTTGCCACGCCGCGAACGTGAGCGGGTGCGACCTCGCCATCAGGCGAGCCGCGCCGACCGCGCGGAGCTGACGCTCCTCGAGCACGACCACCCGGCCGCCCGCCGCGATGAGCTCGCCGACCTGCTTGCTGGTCTTCGACTTCGGCTTGAACTGAAAGTCCGAGTTGCGGAGCGCGATCGGGATCACGCCGGACTTGGTGAGCGCGCGGAGCGCATCGAGCTGGTTGCCGAGGTGGCCGCCCTGGGGACCACCATTGCAGACCTCGATCACGCGACGAGCGAGGGTCTTGCTCTCGATGACCAGCACGTCGCGGTTGCCCCCGATGACGAGCTCGCTGCCCAGCTCCTCGGCGGCGCTACGGATCGCCTCGGCCACGAGCTCGAGCACGCCCACGTCGTCCTCGGGAATTCCGCCGCCGGCGGCCAGCGCGTCGTTCCAGGTGCGGTCGAGATCGACGGCCTCGAGCGGCGGTGGTGGTGGCGCCGGTGCGTCGAGCAGCGTGGAGGTCGTGGTGATCGTGCCGGCGGCGATGCAGGCCTCGTGGATCTCGCGGAACTTCGCGATCGCGTGACGCGCGCGGAACAGGTTGACGGAGTCGATCTGCTCCTGCGTGAACGGATAGATCGCGTCGTCCTCCTGCGGGGCGACGTCGAAGCTCGTGTACAGGTGGTCGAGGCGCTTCACGAGCATCGCCTCGATCTCGTCGCGCTGGCGCTGGCTCGCGAGCCGGACCGGCACGGGATCACGCTCGAGCCGATCGATCAGCGAATTCGAGAGCAGCGGGCGGATCGCCGTGTAGACGTCGTCGAGACAGGAGATCACGACGATCGCGGACGGCACCGCATCGGCGATCCCGCGCAGCACGTCGACCGCGGCCTGCAGCCGGAGCACGGTCTTGCCGTCGGGCACCGTATCCTCGACCTGGTCGACCAGCAGCACGAGCGACGCGAGCTGGAGCTCGTAGGCGATCGCCCCGAGCTGCCGGATCGTGCGCATCGGATCCTCGGGCTGATCGCGCGAGGCGAGCCCGCCGAGCAGGCGCTGCTCGTACGGATTGAGCGCCTCGCAGCGGAGGAACCGCACCACGCGTCGCTGGAGCGCGGGATCGCGACGTTGCAGGAGCAGCAGCGCGTGCACCAGGTCGGACTCGAAGTGCGCGAGCCCGTCGGTGCGCAGGATGCGATCGACCATCCCGCCGATCAGCGTGGCCAGCTCGACCTCGGTGAGGACCTCGGTGCGAAGCCGCTCGAGCTCGGCGCGCGGGATATCGGCGTGGCCCTCGGCGAGGCCGTCCGACAGGTACATCAGGCCGGACTCGGCGAATGCGGGAGCGTCGTACGGGCGCTCGAGCGAGTCGATGAAGTTGCGCACCACGTAGCGCGCGTAGTCGCCGACCTCCGTGGTCATCTGCATGTACCCGACGTAGCCGAGCCGCTGCGAGTGGACCTGATGTCGCAGCGCGCGGAGGAGGTGGGTCTTGCCGGATCCCGAGTCGCCGAGCACGAGCAACGTCCGGCCGTGCCCGTGCTGGTGCTGCTCCGGGGTGGTCGCCCGCACGAGCAAGCGATGGAACACCTCGCGGGCCTCCGCGTGGATCGACTCGACGTCGAACGGATCGCGCTCGTGGATCTGCGAGCCGTGAGCCACCGACGAGAACACCTCGGGCCCGTCCGGGCGACAGAACGCGGCCGCGCGCGGGTCCAGACCGGCCGCGGGCGCCGGCTCGAACAGCTCGCGCAGCCGGCGGCGCGCATCGTGCTCGACCTTGGTCGCGCGGCCATCGAACACTTCATCCATGATCCGCACGAGCATCCGCTCGAGATCGCGCAGCGGCGCCGCATTGCGCGTGTGCAGCTCGACGTGCTTCGCGAGCTGCACGCCGCGCCACTGCGTGGGGTTCGCGTGGCCGAACGCGCCGGTGTCGGTGCGATGTGCGACGAGGAACCGCTCGACCTCCTCGGGCGTGCTCGCGCCGTCGTCGAACGACTCGTACTGATCGAGGACCTGGAAGTACTTCGGCGCGGCGATCGCCACGAGATCGGTGACGCGGAACAGCTCGTCGCGATCGATGCGCCCGTCGGCCTCGATCGCCTGGTGCGCGACGCGCAGACAATCGTCGAGCAGCGCGAGCTGGGTGAGCACGGCGAGCCCGACCTTCGTGCTGTCGAGATCCTCTCGCAGCTTGCCGATCGCTTCGGCTCGCACCGTGTCGCGGAGGCTGTGATCGATCGTCTGTGTCACGCGGGTGAGCCACGTGCCCAGCTCGGCCGCGTCGAGGGTAGAGAGCTGGGTCACGATGAAGCCTCCCGGACGATGAAGTGAAAGCTCGCCCCGTCGGTGGTCGTCTCCGACGCCGCGACGAGCTCGGGGTCCATCGCGGCCACGAGATCCGCGCGCGCGAGCGACAGGTCACCGGCTCGATGCGCGGCGACGAGGCGTGCCTTGAAATCGTCGAGCGTCAGCGAGGACCACGTCGGCGAGCGGCGCAGGCCATTCCACACCGCCGCGATGAAGACCTTGCGATCGCCGAACACGCCGTCGTGCGCTGCGGTCGCGACCTCGCGCACCTCGGCGGCAAACGGACGCGCGCGGCCGAGCCTGCGCCCGGAGAGCCACCCGCGCACCAGTGCATCGCGCAGCACTCGCAGCTCGGAGCGTGGCGCCTCGACTTCGCGAGCGGCGAGCAGGCGCACCTGCCGGTCGGGCGGCCCCGCGTCGCTGCGGAGCTCGCGCTGGACGAACAGCGCGCGGATCTCCGGCGGACAGCGCTTCGGCTTGCCGGCGAGCCCGAGCTGGCGCCATGCGTAGGCGTCGCAGATCGCCGCGAGCGAGGGCGGCGCACCATCGGTCCACAGCTCGAGCGCGCGCCCCATGATCGCCGCGGCCCACTCGTCGCGACCGGTGAGCCGCTGGAGGCTCTTCGCGTCGTCGGGCGCGACCCCGAGCCCGAGCGCGGGCAGCACGCGGTCGGCGAGCTGCTTCCACGTCCGAGCGCCGTGCGGACCGATCGCCTTCGCGAGCTGGTCCGGATCGCACAGGCGATGATCGGCGGCGAGGACGGCTCGCGCGCGCAGCTCGTCGACGATCTGCGTCAGGCGGTCGCGCCACTCCGCCTCGGTCAGCGTCGGCGGTGCGAATCGGCCGAGCGGCTGCACGACCTCGCGGAGCGAGAGCGGCCGTGCGCTCGTATGCACGCGTGCGATCACGAGCGCTTCGAGCCGGCTCGCGATGAACGTCGTCATCCCTCGCCTCCCATCCGATATGCCAGTGCCTGACAGACCACGTTCACCGACGCGCGAACATCGCGCACGACGTCCTCGGCGAGCAAGCGAATGACGAGCAAGCCTTGGGTCTGCATCAGCAGATCCTTCCTGCGATCTCGTCGATAGCAATCCGGATCAGCAAAATGATGAAACCCGTCGATCTCGATCGCGATCCGATCGCCGCGCGACAGCAGATCGATCTCCGCGGCGTTCGATCCGAAGCGTACCGACAGGTACTCGTTGAGCGCGAACCGGCCCGCGGTCGCGGGGGTCGCCTCGAGCGCTTCGAACAGCGTGGCCTCGGCGACGCTGCGCGCATCGACGTTCGCGAGCGAGCCGCCCGACGCCGAGGCCGCCGGTGTGGCCACGACGGTCCAGCCTTCGTCGACCATCGCGACGAGCCGATCGCTGCGATGCTCGCGCCACGCGACCATCGCCTCGACCGTGGTGAGCACCGCGATCGGATGACCCGGCGCCGCGGTCGCGCGCGTCACCGCCTCGCGGATGCGCTGATCGAAGTCGCCTTCGAGCAGCGTGCCTTCCGCGTTCGACAGCGCGAGCCAGTGATTCCACAGCTCGCGCGCAGGGCTGTCCCCTGCGAGCACGGTGACGCGCGGCGTGCCATGGATCCGGACCCATTGGTCGCGAGCGAGTCGGCGCAGCACGGTGTCGGTCATGGCAGGGGGGGACAGCATGCGCGATCGAACGGGCGTGCGGCTCGACGTGCGCGTACGATGTGCGCATGCGAGCGTACATCTTCGGCTTCCTGTTCCTCGGAGCAGCGTGCGACAGCGCCAAGACACCGTCCACCGAAGAGATCTGCACGAAGATGAAGACGCTCTGCGGCTCCACATTCGACTCGTGCTTGACCGAGCGGGACTGGCACGATGCCGAGCGCGACGTCGGCCCCGATGTCGTCGTGAAGTTCAAGACCTGCATCGGTAAGGCAGACAGCTGCGAGGGGATCTTCGGCGAATGCGTCGTCGAGCTCGGGTCCAACGCGGGGGTGTTCGGCCGCAAACCACCGAAGCAGTGAGGCGTGCAACTCCGGAGGATTCGAGTGCCGATCCCGCGTTCGCAGCGCTGACGCGACGCCTCGGGCAAGCTCGCGTGATCGCGGGTACGCTGCGCGCGTGACGCGAAGGTTCGTGTTCGTGCTGTCGAGCACCCGGCCCGGTGGCAACAGCGAGGCGCTTGCGCGTCGCGCCGCGCGCGCGTTACCGGCCGCCGTCGAGCAGCAGTGGCTCCACCTGAGCGATCACCCGTTGCCGCCGTTCGCAGACACCCGTCACTCGACCGGCGATCTGCCTCCCGAGGGCGATGCCAAGCTGCTCTCGGACCAAGCGGCCGGTGGTCGGCGTACCTGACGACGCGGGAGCACCGAGGCCGAGCGGCCCGACCACGCCGCGGTTGCTGGATCGATCGCTATTGAGGATGCACAGGGGTATCATGGTCGTCTGCGATGATCGGGGAGACCATCGGTAACTTCAAGGTCTTGTCCCGCATCGGCCGTGGCGGCATGGGCGAGGTCTATGTCGGCGAGCAGGTCAGCATCCAGACCCGCGTCGCGATCAAGGTGTTGCTGGCGGAGATCTCTGCGGACACCGACCACGTCCAACGGTTCTTCAACGAAGCCAGGATCGTCAGCCGGATCAAGCATGCCGGGATCGTCAAGATCTTCGACGTCGGCTTCTATCAAGGACACGCGTACCTCGTGATGGAGTTGCTCGAAGGTGAGTCGTTGAGCGACCGGATCGCGCACAGGGGACGTCTGTCGTCCGATCAGATCGCAAACTTCGGCCGTCAGATCGCGAGCGCCCTCGCATCCACCCACTCCGCCGGAGTGATCCACCGCGACCTCAAACCCGACAACATCTTCCTCATCCGCGACGAGGACCTCGACAGCACCGAGCGCGTCAAGATCCTCGACTTCGGAATCGCGAAGCTCTCGGGCACGCTCGCTGTTGCCGGACCACGGACGGTCGGGACGATGGGCACGCCCGCGTACATGGCGCCCGAGCAGTGGGGTGACTCGGGCAATGTCGACTGGCGTGCCGACGCGTACTCCCTGGGGTGTGTCGCCTTCGAGATGGCGTGTGGTCGCCCACCGTTCGAGATCAAGACGATCGCGGACGCCTGTGCGAAGCACCTCCATGCCACGCCGGTGACCGCGCGGTCTGTGGTCCCGGACGTCCCACCCGTACTCGACAGGCTGATCGCCAGGCTGCTCGCAAAAGACCCGACGGAGCGGGCGGCTTCGATGACCGACATTGCCAGGACCTTCGCGTCCCTCAGCGGATTCGACACGGAGGCAGCGCTCGCCGTCACGATGAACAGCTCGCCCGCGATGTCCGCGATCGATTCGCTGCCGCACGTTGCCCGCGTTGCCCTTTCGACGACGATCGGTGCCAGTGCCGGTCAGCTGGAGGTGCCGCGTTCGCGCAAGCGCCTCGCGCTCGGTGGCGCGATCGCCACGGCCGCGGCGGCCGCCGTCGTGTTCGCGATCGTGATGGCATCGCGCGCGCCGGAGACGTCGTCGGCCGCGGGCTCGCCGTCGCTCACAACTCCGCCGTCGCTCACAACTCCGCCGTCGCCGGCACCAGCACCTCCGGTCAACCCAGCGCCTCCCGTCACCGCACCAGTCGCCGCACCGATCACGGTGACGCCACCGATCACACCGCCGGTCACAGAGCCGCCGGTCACGAAGCCACCGTCGATCACACCCGCCAAACGATCACCGATCTCGAGGACCGTCCGGAAAGCCGGCGAGGTACCGACCGGCCAAGGATCTGGGGCGACTCGCCCTGGAACCGGCGCCGCGGGCTCGGGCTCGGCGCGACCGGGTGAAGGGTCCGCGGGTGGCCCCACACCCTCCACCCCCGGTCCTGGCCCGGGTTCCGCGACCAAGCCGCGGGATCCACTCGAGGGCCGTACGTGATCCGGCGAGTGATCTTGCTGGTCGCGCTGTCGGGTTGCGAGAAGATCCTCGACATCCACGAGGCACGTGACCTCGAGCTCAGCCGGCTCGATCTCCACCTCGGTCCGCCGAGCAACCAGTTCGTCGTGCTCACGCCACCCTTCGATCCGGCGGTCACCACGTACTCGGCGTCGATCTCGCCGATCGACAAGGTCACGGTGAATGCGTCGTGTGACGATCCCGAGGTTCAACTGAGGATCGGGACGACCGCGATGCGGGGGACCTTGAACGCCAGCGTCGACCTCAGCCTGGGGGCCACCAAGGTCATCGATGTCCAGGCCTCGATCGAGGATGGCTTCGCGGTCGACTACCGCATCAACGTCACGGTCGGTGGGGCCGACTTCGAGGAGCCGGTGAACACGGTCCTGTCGATGGTTCGATCGATGGCCACCGGTGATCTCGATGGTGACGGCGTGGCGGACCTTGCGGTCCTCCATCTGGGAGGTCTGCAGATCCTACGCGGCCGCGCCACGGGGTTCGATGCATCGACCCCGCCCACCCCGCTCACGAGCCTGAGCTGTTTTGCCGTGGCTTCGGGAGACTTTCACGACGACGCCCACCAGGACGTCGCGCTTGCATGTAACGACCAGGCGGCGATCTTCGTCGGTACGGGTTCGGCGCAGCTCTCGGCGCCCGCGCTCGTTCCGTTGGGTGGGGCCGGGTTCAACTCGCTCGCCGTTGGCGAGCTGACGGGTGACTTGCGCGATGATCTCGCCGTGGTCGCCGAAGCGAGCGGCACCCTCAGAGTCTTCCAGAGCGTGGGTCCAGGCGTAGGGACCCTCCAAGATCCCATCACCACGCCGCCGGTCGGTCCAGGTCCGCGTAGCATCGCGATCGGCCCACTCGATACGGTTGCGGGCAATGATGTGGTGGTGCTGAACCCGATGGCGATGCTCGTGTTCAAGAACGACAGCCTGAACGTTGCCCCGGCAAGCCTGGGGATCCCGAACTCGAATGGCATGGTCGCGCTCGGCGACTTCGACGGCACCGGCGGGCTCGACTACGCGCTCATCGATGACGGCCCGATCGGGCGGCTCGCGGTGGTCACGAGCTTCTTCCCCAGCGCCGAAACCAACGTCATCGACCTCGCGAACAACCCCCACCCGATCGCGGTGGCGGTCGCGGATCTCGATGCCGATGGTCGCGACGATATCGTCGTGGCGACGAGCGCGGGTCCTGACGTGTTCTTCGCAGGCCCGGGCGGCCTCAAGGAATTCCCGTTCACGTTCCCGACCAACCCACCTCCGAAGGCGCTGGTCATCGGTGATTTCACCGGCGACGGACGGCTCGACCTGGCAATCGGCACCGACACCGGTGTCCTTCTCTATCGCGGGAAGCAGGCGCCGTGACCAAGGCGATCGCGATCGCTGTCGTGGCCGTCCTCGCCATACCCGCGCGCGCCGATGACAAGGCTGCCGCCCAGGTGGCGTTCGATCGCGCGAAGGCGCTGTCCTCTGAAGGCAAGTGGGCCGAGGCGTGTCCGTTCTTCGAGGCGAGCTACCGCGCGGCCCCCGCGATCGGTGCCTTGATCAATGCCGCGAACTGTCACGAACACGTTGGACGCACGGCGACCGCGTGGGCCGAGTTTCAAGAGGTCGCGCGGATGGGCGAGCGCTTGGGCGATGCCACACGCGAAGCCTTCGCGAAGTCGAGGGAAGACGCACTGGCGCCGAAGCTCATCCGGCTCAAGATCCTCGCGCCGAAGGAGCCGATCGCGGGTCTCCTCGTGACGCGCGACGCCATCGACGTCACGGCGTTTCTCGGGAGCGAGGTTCCTGTCGACCCCGGTGACCACGTCGTCACCGCGAGCGCCCCGGGCTTCATCGACTACAAGACCACGGTGAAGGCCGCCACCGAGGGCACGACGATCGAGGCTCCGCTTCCAACACTGGTGCCGAAACCTGTCGACGTGAAGTCGGTCGATGTGGTGGCAACGCCGGAGCCGATACCTCCGATCGAATACGACCGTAGCGAACAGCGCAGGCGACGGACTATCAGCACGAAGGTGATCGTTGGCGGGAGCGTGACGCTCGGTGTGGGCCTGGTGCTCGGCGGGATCGCCCGAAAGTTCAGCGCGGATTCCGAGCGGTTCTGCACGCAAGATGGCACCTGCAGCCCGCCTGGAGCCGACAAGCTCCGCACCGCGAGGAACCTCGCGCATGGAGCGGACATCGCGGTTCCACTCGGTCTCGTCGGGCTCGTCACCGGAATCGTGATGTGGGTGAAGGCGCCGAACCCCGTCGCGATCTCGACCGGCCTCAGGATCATCCCGACAACCACCGGCGCTGCGATCACCGGATCGTTCTAGCGGGCCATCCCTGACCGACGTTGATCCTCGGCAGCGTTCGCGATCCTTGCGAGCCCTCGACCTCGGTTGTACTGCCCGAGATTCGCGATACGCTCGCCGCTGATGCGGGGATTCATCGTCGTGATGCTCGTACTCGGCTGCGGCCCGACCCCGATCACGCCGTCGAGCCCGCGGGGTCCGGGGCTGATGAACCTCGACGACACCTCGCCGGCCGGGCTCACGGTCGCGTGCGACAAGGCCAAGAACTCGACGGCGTGCGTCGCGCTCGGCGGGCTGCTCCACGGCGCGATCGGCCGGGACGTCGATCTGGATCGCACGCGGGCCGCGGCGCTGTTCCACACCGCGTGCGAGCTCGGCAACCTCGACGGCTGCGTGTGGCGCGGCTGGGTGCTGTGGAAGGGCGAAGGCGTGATGCGAGACCCGACCGAGGCGTTCCGGCTGTTCGAGCTCACGTGCAAGGCCAAGATCGATCGCGCGTGCGCTGGGCTCGCGACGATCAAGTGGCACGGCGAGGGGACGCCGAAGGATGTCGCGGGCGCGACCACGATGCTCGAGAACCAGTGTCTGCGCGACGACCGCGAGGCCTGCACGGCGATGGCGGACCTGTATCTCGAGTCGCAGGATCCGAAGGCGGTCCCGTGGGCCACGCGCGCCTGCAAGCTCGCCTCGAAGGAGGCTTGCTTCACGCTGGGCCTCCTCACCTACACCGGAGTTGGCATGCCGGCCGACGTCGCCAAGGGCTTCGAGCTGCTCACCCGCGCATGCCACCTCGGTCACGCCGACGGGTGCGCCACGCTCGGCGCGAGCCTGCTCGCGGGTCACAACATCGCCGCCGATCCGGTGGAGGCGGTGCGCATGCTCGAGCGTGGTTGCGCGCTCGGCAGCTTCAAGGCGTGTCGCGTGGTCGCGATGGCTCAGCTCACGGGGCAAGGGAACGTCGCCATCGACGCGGACGCATCGGCGAAGGCCGGCAAGCGCGCGTGCACGAACGGCGACCTCGGGGGATGCGCGATCCTCGGCCTCAGCTACCGGCAAGGCGTCGGGGTCGCGAAGGATCTGACGAGGGCGAACGAGCTGTTCGGCAAGGCCTGCGAGAAAGGGATCGGCGAGTCGGACGGCGCGGGCTGCTACTACCTCGCCGAGAGCTACTACCAGGGCATCGGCGTCGCGCAGGATCGCGTGAAGGCCGCCGAGCTGTTCGCCAAGGCCTGCGGTCGCCGGTGGGGCGAAGGCTGCGCGATGCTCGCGGATCAGCACGTCCACGGCGACGGCGTGCCGCTCGATCAGAGCAAGGCCGACGAATTCTTCGAGCGAGCCTGCGAGCTCGGAGACGAGCGGGCGTGCAAGACCCCGTGAGCGCCGCCGAGCTCCTCGCGCAGGTGCGCGCCGCGGAGCGCCGGGGGGACTTTCTCGGCGCGTTCGACCTCGCCCGCCGCGGGCTCGACGCGTACCCGGGTGATCTGAAGCTCGCGCATCGCGCGATCCTGTCGCTCGCGCGCAGCGGAGCCACGGCGAATGCGCGGGCCCTGTTCTCGACGCTGGGCATCCGCCACGATGACGAGCTGGCGGCGCTCGATGCCCGGCTGTGCAAGGACGAAGCGCTCGCCGCACGCGGTGACGAACGCCAGCGCCGGGCGCGCGACGCGGCGGCTCGCTACGCCGCGCTCCACGATCGGAACGGCGCCGCGTATCCGGCGATCAACGCGGCGACCCTGCACCTGATCGCCGGCGACGAGGCTCGAGCGGTCGAGCTCGCGGAGCGCGCGCTCGCGATCACGCTCGGGGAGGCTCGCTTGCCCGGAGGCGACGCGCTCGACGACTACTGGCGCGCCGCGACCGCGGCCGAGGCGGCGCTCGTGCTCGGACGACTCGACATCGCCCGCGCCAAGCTCGACGAGGCGAGGCGTGCAAACTCCGACGATCACGCGGCCCTCGCGACGACGAAGAAGCAACTCGCGCTCGTGTGCGCGCTGCGGGGCGTCGGGGCGGAGCTCGTCGAGGCGCTCCGGCCTCCTGCCGTCGCGCACTACACCGGGCACATGATCGGGGAGCGGTTCGCGGCTGCCTCCGAACAACGCGTCGCCGCGCAGATCGCAGAGGTGATGGCGACGCGCGACGTGGGCTACGGCTTCGGCGCGCTCGCCTCCGGCGCCGACATCCTGTTCGCCGAGGCACTCCGGGCGCGCGGCGCGGAGCTCCACGTCGTGCTGCCGTTCGAGGCCGAGCAGTTCGTCACGACCTCGGTGGCGCCGGCCGGCGACGCGTGGGTCCGCCGCTTCCACGAGTGCCTGGCCGCCGCGTCGAGCATCACCTACGGCACGCTCGACGCCTCGCGGACGGATACCGACGCGCTGTTCGCGTACGGCGGCCAGCTCGCGATGGGGCTCGCGCTCCTGCGCGCCCGGTTCCTCGCGACCGACGCGGTCCAGCTCGCGGTGTGGGACGGCCGACCCGGCCGCACCGTCGCCGGGACCGCGGCGGAGATCGTGACGTGGCGCCGCCGCGGGCTACCCGTCGAGATCGTGCGCGTCGACGATTCGAACCGCCCCCCCGGCGATGCCGGCGGTGACCCGATCCCGACCACGAGCGTGATGAGCGTCAAGGCGATCCTGTTCGGAGACATCAAGGGGTTCAGCAAGCTCCGCGAGCGCGACGTGCCGATGTTCGTCGACAAGGTGCTCGGCACGTTCGGCAGGGTGCTCGACGAGTGCGAGGTCGACATTCGCAACACGTGGGGTGATGGCCTGTACCTCGTGCTCCCCGACGCGCTCGCCGCGGCGACCTGCGCGCTGAAGCTGCAGGCCGCGATGCGAGGCATCGATCTGGAGGAGCTGCGTGCCCTCCAAGGGATGATGGGCCTGCGGCTCGCGGGGCACGTCGGGCCGGTCTTCGACTGCTTCGACGCGGTCACCCGCCAGCGCTCGTTCTTCGGGAGCCACGTCACGCGGACGGCCCGCATGGAACCGGTCACCCCCGAGGGCGAGGTGTTCGTGACCGAGCCGTTCGCCGCGGCGCTCGCGCTCGGCGGCGCCGATTACGTCTGCGAATATGTCGGCGATGTACCGGCCGCGAAGGGCTTCGGCAACCTCCGCATGTGCGTGCTGAAGCCGCTCGTCACCGCGGAGGACTAGGAGGGGACGGAGTGCGATAGGCTCCGGGACGTATGACGAAGCGGCCCGTGATCCTCGCAGTCGATGACGAGCCGGCGGTCGCCGGCGCGATCACCCGCGATCTCCGACGGCGCTACGGCGAGAAGCACTGGGTCATCAGCGCGGGCTCCGGGGCCGAGGCGCTGAACGTGGTCAAGGAGCTCGTCGAGAAGCGCGAGCCGCTCGCGCTCGTCGTCGCCGACCAGCGCATGCCCGGCGTCACCGGCATCGACTTGTTGCGCGAAGTCGGCAAGCTGTCCCCGCTGACGCGCACCGTGCTGCTGACCGCGTACGCCGACACCCAGGTCGCGATCGACGCGATCAACGCCGTCGGCCTCGACCACTACCTGCTCAAGCCGTGGGATCCGCCCGACGAGCGGCTATACCCGATCCTCGACGAGCTCCTGCTCGACTGGCGGACGAGCACGTACCTGCCATGGGATGGCATCCAGGTGCTCGGGACCGGGTGGTCGGTGCGCACCCACGAGCTGCAGAGCTTCCTCGCCAGGCAGCGTATCCCGTTCCACTACGCCGACATCGAGACCGACGCAGGCGCGAGCGAGCTGCTCGCCCGGCTCGTCACCGAGACGCCGAAGCTCCCGGTGATCGTATTCGCCGACGGGACGGTCTCCGTCGATCCCGATCTCAAGCATGTCGCGGACAAGGTCGGGCTGCGCACCGAGGCAACGTCGGCGGCGTTCGATGTCGTGGTCATCGGGGCCGGGCCCGCGGGGCTGGCGGCATCGGTGTACTGCGCCGCCGAAGGCGTCCGCTGTCTCGTAATCGAGAAGGGCGAGATCGGCGGCCTTGCCTCGACGAGCCCGCGGATCGAGAACTACCTCGGCTTCCCGGCGGGGATCGCGGGCGCGGATCTGACGCGGCGCGCGCGCGACCAGGCGATGCGGCTCGGTGCGGAGATCCTGTCGCTGCGCACGGCCGAACGGATCCGGCTCGAAGATCCGTATCGCGTCGTGCAGCTCGCCGATGGCGCGGAGATCACCGCGAGCGCCGTGCTCGTCGCGACCGGCGCTGCGTTCTCGCGGCTCCCCGCGGCGGGCGCGGAGCGGTTCCAGGGCGCCGGGATTCACTACGCCGTCGGGCACGCCGAGGCCAAGCTCTACGAGGGCCAGGACGTGATCGTCGTCGGCGGCGGCAACTCGGCGGCGCAGGCGGCCCTGCTGCTCGGGCGGCACGCGCGTGTGGTCCACATGCTCGTGCGCGGCGCGAAGCCGATCGCGTCGCAGTACCTGATCGATGCGCTCGCCGCGAATCCGCGCGTGACCGTGTCGTGCGAGAGCTCGATCACCGAAGTCGGTGGCACCGATCGGCTCGCCGAGGCGGTCGTGATGCACGCCGGCACGTCCCGCACGATCCCGACCACGGCGATCTTCGTGTTCGTCGGCGTCAAGCCGTCGAGCGAGGTCGTCGGCGAGCTGGTCGTTCGCAACGCGAGCGGGTTCATCCTCACCGGCCCGCAGCTGCTCCACGACGGCAAGCGCCACGCAGCCTGGCCGTTACAGCGCGATCCGATGCTGCTCGAGACGAGCGTCCCCGGAATCTTCGCCGTCGGCGATGTCCGAGCCGGCACGATCGGCCGCGTGGCGTGGGCCGCCGGTGAAGGCGGCGCCGCGGTCGGCATGATCCTGCAGTACCTCAAGGGCTGGGATGCCGGATCCCGAGGAGCCGCAGAGGCGTGAGCGTGGAAGCCGTCCTGCGAGGCGTTCCGCTGTTCGCCGAGCTCGCCGATGACGATCTGGCTCGCGTCGCCGCGCGCGCCAGGCTCGAGGACGTCGCCGCCGACGTCTGCCTCATGGAGGAAGGCAGCGCGGCTGCGGCGATGTTCGTCGTCGTCGAGGGCGAGCTCGTCGTGAGCAAGCGCGGCGCCGCCGGACCGATCGTGCTCAACGTCTGCGGACCGGGAGAGCTGCTCGGCGAGCTCTCGGTGCTCGAGGGCCGGCCGCGTACCGCGTCGGTGACGACCACCCGGCGCTCGCGCGTGGTCGTGCTCACCGTCGACGCGCTGCACGAGCTCTTGCGCTCGAGCCTGTCGGCGACGCTGGCGATCCTGCGCACGATGGCCTCGCGTCTCGGCAACACCGAGTCGGTGCTCCGCCAGCACGACACCCTCGCGTCGCTCGGCCGGATCGCGGCGGGCCTCGCGCACGAGTTCAACAACCCCGCATCGGCCGTCAAGCGCGGCGCCGTCGAGCTCGAGCAGCGCGTCTCGAGCCTCGAGCGGGTCGCATTCGAGCTCCGCACGATCGAGCTCGACGAGGTTCAGCTCGCACTGCTGCATCACGTCGTCGAGCAGCCGCGCACGGCGCCGGTCGGCGAGAGCACGATGCAGCGCGCCCGCCGCGAACAGGCGCTCGAGGAGGCGCTCGTCACGCGTGGCATTCCCGAGCCGTGGGAGCTCGCTCCGGCGCTCGCCGCGATGCACCTCGATGTCGCCGCGCTCGACGCGATCGTCGCCGCGTTTCCGCCCGCGGCCGTGCCGGTCGTCGTGCGCTGGATCGATGCCACGGTCTCGACCCGCACGCTGTCGAGGGACGTCTCCGAGGCGGCCACGCGGATCTCGGATCTCGTGCACGCGGTCAAGGCGCACTCCCATCTCGGCGAAGCGCCGATCCAGGAGGTCGATCTCCACGACGGCCTCGAGAGCACGCTCCGCCTGCTGCGCCACCAGCTCGGCACGGTCGTGGTGCGCCGCGCGTACGCCGTCGATCTTCCACGCGTCGAGGCGTGGGTGAGCGAGCTCAACCAGGTGTGGACGAACCTCGTCGACAACGCGCTGTACGCGATGGCCGGTAGCGGCGAGCTCGTCGTGTCGACCGCCCGGCTCGACGACGAGCACGTGGTCATCACGATCACCGACAGCGGGCCCGGAATTCCCGCAGATCTCCAGGGCCAGGTCTGGAAGCCGTTCTTCACGACCAAGCCGGTCGGCGCCGGATCGGGGCTCGGTCTGCATCTCTCGTACAACGTGGTGGTCCACAAGCACCGGGGACGGATCGAGCTCGAGTCGCGGCCCGGGCGCACGTGCTTTCGTGTCGTCCTGCCGCTCCGGCGATCGCGTGAGGTGACGGGCTGACCGGAGTCCGAATCCGCCCGAGGACCGGACCGGCCGAGCGCGAGGTCCACGAGATCCAGGCCGGTGGCAGCGCATGCGACGAGGGTCGCCAGTTTACAATCGGCAGGTGCGAAAGGACTCGATGACGGCGCTCTCGGCGCTGGCGTCCGCGGCGATCGTTCCGCCGGCCGACGGCACGATCCCACCGGCGCTCGAGGCCGCCGTGCGCCAGGCGTGCGCCGGAGCGTGGCGCGCCCTCGAGGTCGTGCTCGCGGGAGACGTGCTGCGCGGGCGGCTCGCCAAGACCCGCGACACGTACGTCCGCGACGGTGCCGCTGCGCTGCTCGACCTGTTCGGGAACACCGGCGTGCGGCCCGAAGCGCTCGCGGCGTTGCGGGCGGCCCGCCAGGACGGCGTGCTCGACGGTGCGCTCGACCTCGACGCGATCGTCGCGACGCTGCGAGCCGAGGGGGTCGCCGCTGCGGCACGTACCGCGAGCGCCTCGTTGCGGCGAGCGCTCGCCGATCATCGCGACCTCGACGCCGTGCTCGGCGAGCCCGAGATCGGCTCGTTGCTCGTCGATGCAGCGCGCGCCGTGTTCCGGAACGCCGCCCGCGATGTGGAGCTCGCGCGCTGGGCGATCGGGCCCACGGGCATCCCGGGTCGCGACCGCGCGCTCACCGCGTTCGCCGAGCTCGTGGGATCGCCGGCCTCGGTCGACGAGCTCGAGCTGCTGATCGCGCTGCCGATTCACCTCGACGAGAACGTCCAGTTCACGGTGTACCGGCCGCGCTCGATCGATCCGGGACGCTGGCACCCGATGCTCGCGTTCGCACACCTCGCGGAGCGCCGGCTCCCGACCGACACCGCGGATCCCGTCGAGGAAGTGCGGCGACAGGCGGAGCTGGTGCTCGGCGATCGCGCGAAGGGCTATCAGCCGGTCACCCAGGATGCCGGGTCGGCGATCCCCGCCGAAGGCGAGCTGACGTTCGTCCCGGAGATCCGCGGCATCGAGTTCAACCCGCCGCGCCGCAGCTTCTTGTGGCTCGAGCCCGTGCACCGCGAGGAGTTCCGGCTGCGCGCGGGGCCCGAGCTCGACGGCAAGACCTTGCGCGGGCGCCTCACGGTCTTCCTCGGTCACATCGCGATCGCCGAGGTCGGCCTCTCGATCCGCGTCGACGCCGTCCGGTCCGAGCCTGCGATCCGCGAGCCCGTGCGTGCACGCACGTATCGCAAGATCTTCGCGTCGTACTCGCATCGCGACATCGCGATCGTCAACCAGTTCGAGACCTACGCACGCGCGCTCGGCGACGAGTACCTGCGCGACTGGATCCACCTTCGCACCGGTGAGGTGTGGAACGATCGCCTCCGCCAGCTGATCGAGCAGGCCGATGCGTTCCAGCTGTTCTGGTCGTGGAACGCGATGGGCTCGAAGTTCGTGAAGCAGGAATACGAGCACGCACTCGCGCTCGATCGCCCGAGCTTCGTGCGACCGACGTACTGGGAAGACCCGATGCCGACCGCATTGGGTCTGCCGCCGGACGCGCTGCTCCGGTTGCACTTCCAGAAGATCGGCGGGGTGCTCGCGGCGCAGGAGGAGGCATCGACGCGCGCCGCGGCGGCGCCACGTGCCCGCGCGACGCGGCCACCCACCCTCGCCGAATCCGAGGCCATGCTCGAGGACTTCGAGCCGACCGCGCCGCTCGCACGCCGCGTGGAGATGAGGAAGCAAGCTCGGCGTACCCCGATTGGAGCCGTACCGGCGCCGAGACCTCCCGACACAGCGTCGAAGAAGCAGCGTGGCGAGAGTCCAGCGCCCGAGCGTGAGGACGTCCCGTCGGCATCTCTCGAGATCACCGATCCCGATCTCGAGCTCGAGAAGTCGATGGACGAAACGCGCGTGGACCACTGGCACGACACGAGCCCCGTGGTGGCAGACGCCGACGCGTCGGAGTCGCTGGACTCACTGGCGGAGCCGCCGTCGCCCGCGCCATCGCACTCGCGCTCGGTAGCATCGGAGCCGCCGGCGTACGCGGTGGCCGAGCGGTCCTCCCACGCGCCATCGCCGTTCTCGCCGCGTCCCGCCCCGCCGCCCGCGCCGGCGTGGCGCCCCGCGCAATCGCCCGCGTCGTCGCCCCCTGCGACTTCACCTGCGCCGCTGTCGCGACCGCCCGCACCCTCGGCGGGACGGTCGTCGCGGCCGTCCGCACCTTCGCGTCCTGCGGCTCCCGCCGGATCATCGGCGAGGTCCGTGCCGCCTGCACCATCGCCGCGACCGACGCCGGAACCATCGGCGCGTCCGGCTGAGCCATTGCCTTCACCGTTGCCGAGCTCGCCGATGCCCGCACCGATGAGGTCCGGAGACGCACGCCCAAAGCCCCCGGCGAAGCTGCCACCGACGAAGCCGCAGTCGCCTCCACCGATGCCGGCGCCACCTCCCGAGCCGATGCAGCTGGAGATGAAAGCAGCCCCGATCATCGCCTGCGAGCGGTGCGGCGCGAGCAACACGAGCCACCTCGCGTTCTGCCTCGGATGCGGTGCGAAGCTGGCGGGCGAGCCGCGTCCGGCGGGCGCCCGGATGAAGTCGATGGCGCAAGCCCCGTCGGTCGTGCCGGAGCCTTCGCGACCCGCAGCGAAGGCCGAGAAGGTCTCGCCCTATGCAGCGACGGTGCAGCAACCGGCGTACAAGTCGAGGGACGACCTGCAGTCGAAGGAGGCCGAGCCTTCCGAGCCCGAGCCGCCGTCTGCCGCGGCTTCGCGCT
>Ga0299915_10000977_pt1 | contig 21057 bp, 35 predicted proteins | sample RVTome_13_FD_200263 | JGI IMG/M metagenome (GOLD analysis project Ga0299915, IMG submission 200263) | Soil microbial communities from uranium-contaminated site in the Upper Colorado River Basin, Wyoming, United States - RVT92D227 (version 2) ... | reverse complement strand
ACCAGGGGCCCGGCTCTGGCCGAGTACTACCGCGTCACGGGCCCGGCGTGGGCCGAGTACTACCGCGTCGCGGACCTGGCGAGGGCCGAGTATGAGCGCGTCCAGGGCCTGGCGTGGGCCAAGTACCTGCGCGTCAAGGGCCCGGCGTTGGCCGAGTACAAGCGCGTCGAAGGCCCGGCGGCCAAGAAGGCGCTGACTTGGGAGCGAGTTGTAGAAGCGGTTCTGAAGACGGCTTGACATCCAACCCGAATTAAGGTACACTACCAACATGACCAACGAGACCGCAGCCAGGCGCATCATCGAGGCCTTGAAGAAGTCCGACCCGAACAACGTCCTCCTCCAGCACCTGTTGGAAGACCTGTCGCTAGCCATCTTCGGGGTCGACGTGGTCGACGGCCTGAACGCGCTGGAGAGAGGGTACGTGGCGTCGGGCCGCCACATCGATGCTATCAAGGAGCTTCGTAATCGCTACGTTGGGAGCGGCAACAAGCAAGGCACGCTCTCAGGTGCCCGAGATGTCGTGGTCGCCTACGCGAGCAAGCACGGATTCAGGCGGAAGGAGTGAACGTGGACAACGACCACATCAACAAGATTCTGGCCGCGGTGAAGTCGAAGGGCTACGTGATGTCAACCGTGAGCGACGGTCGCTGCTACTTCTTCTCGAAGGGCTTCTTGCAGGTGATGGTCGAGAAGAATGAGGACCTCAAGTTCGGCAGCAGCAGTGACGGGACTGTCGTCGTTTTCACGCACGCCCGACTCCAGGCCCTCCTCGACGAGGCCATTGCGAACGGCGCCGAGCAGGTTCACTTCTTCCTTCGCAACGGGCGCGGACCGGCTCCGAAGCCTACCCTGCTGAACTAGGACAATCAATGCGCCGCCCATTCATCCTAGCCGTCTTGCTGCTCGCCCTCGCGCCCTGCGCCAATGGCCCGCCGGGCCACTGGAACATGGCTGGAGACCCAATCCCCGAGCACGGGCAGCAGTACATCCAGGCAGCCGAGGAACTTGCCTCCTGCCGCCTTGACAGTGGTTGGGGCGGCGTCATCACATTCTACCCAGCGCCGTTCCTGTGCGGATTCCGTGGCGACCCGAAACCTGGACGCCTCTGCAATGGAACTTCGTGGACCCACGTCATCAACATCAACGCACTAGAAGGGTCCCTCGATGGGGTTACTCCGAACCTGCCCGCGACCACTCTAGCCTACGAGCTTGCTAACGCTATGGGTACGGACTGCTGGCCTCGCAGCTACCAGGAGGGAGTCTGGACCAACGAGATGACCGCTCGCATCATCGTCCTAGCTGAGGAGCTTATCGCCAATCTTCCGCCGGCCCCTTGACAACTGGGGCCTGTTGAGATATACTTCAAACATGAGCTACCCCGAGACGACGCGCGAGCAGGCAGAGGCCCTCCTGAAGAGCAGCGACTTCAACCCGGTCCGAGCGGAGGTGGACGGCAAGGAATACCGCCTCTCCGCCCGGGTCGTCGAGGACGAGGTCATGAGCGTGACCGACGGCACCGACGGCTACGTCTCCTACGTCGTGACCCCGGCCCTCAAGGTCAGCTTCCTGGGCGGCAAGTGGGGTGAGGTCAGCCTCTCCTGCGACACCTCCACCGTGGCTCGCATCCGGGCTCACTGGGAAGGGTTCAAGCAGGCCCACTTCCAGGCCAACGAGAGGGCTGCCGCGCTGGCCCTCCGTTCGGCTCCGTCGCCGAAGCCTCAGGGCTGGAAGCCTCAGGTCGGCGACAAGTGCTTCTTCCCCCGCGGAATGTACGGCAAGTGGCGGGGCACCATCCGCAGCATGCGCCTGTCGCGCGGCAGCGCATACGCCGACAAGGGCGAGGTGGTGGTGGACATCTCCTTCACCGGCCGCAACGGCAAGCGCTACGTCTACGACGGCGTGCCCCTCAAGGAACTCACCCAGAACGGCAAGCACGCCGCTTGACATCTAACCCGAATTAAGGTACACTACAAACATGACCAAGAACATCGACTGGAGCGAGAAGGTGAAGCCAGACGACTGGCGCTGGGATGCGGCGAGGGAGGTCTGCAAGGACATCGCCAGGGGCATCCCGGACCAGGACCAGTCTCGCGAGAAGTGGCAGGCGCCGAGAAGGTGGCTGGCGCCAGCGGAAGCTCTCGTCACCCCAGGCAGCGTGCCTTGGGTCGTCAATCCTCGCACCGACCGTGTCATCGCCTACCACGGCTTCAGCGGCACGTGGGTCGGCTGGGACCGCGGCGGAGCCGTCATCCCGCTGGCCTTCAGCGAAATCGTGAAGTTCCTCCGAGGGGAGATGTGATGGCCAAGAAATACCGCCCCACAATCGCCCAACGCATCTGGTGCCGAGGCTACAAGCTTGCCTCCAGGTTCGGCTACGTGAGCGCTGCGGAGTGCACTATTTACGCCAAGGCCTACCTTCAGGGCTGGCTCAATCGCAGCAAGCAAGGGAGCAAGTCATGAGCGACAACAAGTTCTCGAAAGCCCTCAGCGCGGCCCACGCGGAGTACAACAAAGAGGCGGCAGCAAGTTACGCCGAGTACCGGCTAGTGGCGGCCGTAGAGCTTGCCCGCCACGAGGACAGGATGGACGCGCTTCACCGCAAGTATGTGTTAGCTTGCGCCGCCATTATCGCGGAGGAGTAACCATGTGTGAGCCCGAGACCTTCTGGACGCTGTTCATGGACCCGAACCACTGGCTCTTTGAGCTATTCCTGATGGTGCTCTTCGATGGCATCATCGGCGCTCTGGCCTGGCCCTTCCTGCGGAAGCACTGGAGCCACCACAAGGCTCGCGACGAGAAGGAGGGGGTCGACAAGCAGCAGCGAGCCGCCAGAGGGTGGGGGCTGTTCAACGAGCAGGACGAGGTCACCAAGGAATACGTCGACAAGCAGCGGGCTTGCTCGTGTGACATCTACGACAGCTATCCGCGAAAGCCACTTGGCGGTTACCACGCGCCTGGGGAGAAGTGCCCTGATGACGACGAGTGCAACGAGATGTGCGGTACCGACTACCCTCACAACAAGCAGGGCCACTCACAGTAACACGGAGAAACAAATGAACCACTACAAGATGAGCATGGATTTCCTACGCAAGGTCGGCATGAAGGAGGAGGGCTGCTTCCAGACCTTCTGCGGCGCCAATACACGAGACGCTACCTTCGAGGGCGATGACTACCACCACGTGCCCCCTTGCGGCGACGGGCAGTGCGAGGCGGTGGTGGTCAACTGCCCCACCTGCCTGGCCATCTACAAGGCTATCAGCGTGGACGAATCGGCTCTCGTGGGCGACAATCGGACCCAGCCACCAATCGCTCCGGTGGTGGCCGACACCAAGGAGAGTTTGCTGGCCGAGTACGAGCGCACCAAGGGCCCGGCGTGGGCCGAGTACAAGCGCGTCACGGACCCAGTGTGGGCCGAGTACAAGCGCGTCCGGGGCCTGGCGTTGGCCGAGTACCTGCGCAAGCTCGCCCTGCTCGACAAGAAGGAGCAGCCGTGATTACCGTCAAGCATACCTGCGGACACACCCAGGGTACCAACCTAGACCGACTCGCGAAGGGTGCGCCGAAGCTGGGTAAGAGCGAGGAGCAATTCCTGAAGGAGCAAGTCGAGTGGCTCGAAGGGCACGTCTGTCCAGGGTGCTACAGAAACGCAGGGAGCAGTCGTGAGCAATGACACCAAAATCGAAAAGGCGGTTCATGCCGCAGCCAACTGCCTCCGCGAGCGGGGTGATGGGAAGCTGTCGAGCCTAGCAAGACGCCTTCTACTTGACGCCCTAACCGTCGAGGAGAGCGGTTGGTGGACCTGTGGGTGCGCAAGTCGTCCTCACCGGACCACAAAGCTAGGTGCTGGAAGTGTGGAGCCCTAAACACGGTAGTGACAGTACCCACCACCGCAAGGTGCGGGCATGGGCTGGACATCAACACACAATGCGCGGAGCGAGCCGAGGACGGTCGTCGCTTCTGTCAGTGGCACGTCTCTTAGGGAGAACTAATGGCTACCAACGAAATCTACATCGTAGTGACTGGCGACTTCAAAGGCGACAGGAGTAACCTGTCGGTCCACCTGAGTGAAGAAGGTGCAGACATCCACGCTCAGCGTAATAAGAACCAGACCAGTTACGCAGAGATAACCTACATCGAGGTCTGGAAGCGGTCGCGTCAAGCCACCTTCCGCAAGGTTCGTACTATCCCCATGTGCCCCGACCGATTCAACTCAGGCGGACTGAGGTAGCACCTAGGCCCTATCTTCTAGCGGCAGGAAGCTGGCCTCTCAAGCCGGTAACGCGGGTCCGAATCCCGCTAGGGTCACTGTAGTTATGGCGCAGTGCTTGGAAATGGGATACAGGTCTGACTCAAAATCAGATGCCCGAAAGGGATTGTGGGTTCGACTCCCACCTGCGCTACTGACGATGAAAGTGGGCACAAGAAAAACAGTGCCGAACTAGCCAGCAAACTCAGCGTCGCGGTCCGCAAAGAAGTCTAGCTTGTCACTGTTAGTCATAGACCACCGTTAAGTCGGCTGCGGCCACGCGAACGTAGCCATTGGAGCCGTTTGCTGTCAGTGCGCGAACTACCGCTGGCAAGCGAATGATTTTCACTGTACTTCCTAGATTCCGTAGATGGAGGCGGTGATGGTGGTTGTTAAAGGAGGAACCACCTGAGCAAAGGTAAAACCGGTATCACCATCAACCGCTGGGATGGCCCCGCCAGGGCCAGAACACACCACGCTCACCACAGCGCCATCCGAGGCGGCGTTAAAATCAATCTGCATGGCAGTCGCAGCCACTAAGAGCCCCCCATTCCCCAGCAACAGTTGGGCCCCGGTCATCGCATTAGTATTTGATGCAAAGGTAGGTACCCATACGAGACCGGTCGTCGACAGCAGCGTTAAATTGTTCGAGGTGACGCTCGCAAAGCGAGAGTTGACCGGGTCCCAGGACACAACGCCACCAGCCGTAGGCAGTGACATAGGCGTCCAGTTAATAGCGTCCGTCGACACCGCAATGTTTTGGCTCACATTTTGGGCTACTACAAATCTACCGCTCAACGGACTGGCAGCTAAGGATGGAGAATTTAGCGAAATACCGGTACGAGCATTCCATGTCGTTCCATCGAGCGAAGACATATACACTGTCGAGCCCGAAACGATAGCAGCCCAAATAGCTCCGTTCCAAGCCACCTTAGCCCAGTTAGCGTTGGTGACTGTTACGGTCGAGAAAGACGTACCATTGGTTGAAATGTAGCCGGTCGTGCCCGACTGAAGCAAAACCACGATGCGACTGTTAGTTGAGTCAAAACCAACGCACCCCGTAAGGCCGGTTGCTTGCCGATTCGTCCATGTCACTCCGTCGGGACTAGACAAAATTTGGTTGCTAGTAATCGCGATGAATAGGTTGATGGTTCCACCACAGAAAATCATTTCTTTAGCAGTGGTTGGAATACCGCCGCCCGAGTGAACGTCCCAAGTAATTCCATCCGAGCTTGTCCAAGTCCTGCCAGCAGCGAATGCCCCGTTGCCCGGCATGAGACAATAAACTCCATTACCGTACGCTACATAAGAGGCGCTGTTGTTGACGGCTACACCGGAATTGCCAAGCACCGATTCGGTAAAATTGACCCCATCCGAAGTAAAGGCCACTCCGCGAGCAACGCCAAGCGTTCCCATAGCTGTGGCTACCGCTGTAGCTACGGTGGCCGCAGAGGCCCCCATAGCTATATCAATAGGGGCCGCTGCGTAACCGGGAATTACAGGAGGTGAGCCGGCGCCTGAGACTCGGAACCAAAATGCGTATCCAAAACCATTTGGGTAAGTAAAGAACGGCCAAGGTGAGACAAAGGTCTCGCGGCCAGAGATTAGGAAATACCTAGATGTTAGGCTACCAGCAATGTCGGGCCCGCAAGTGATGTTTTGGGTCGCATTCTGCGCCGACACCCACACTCCGCGAAGCCATCGGTGGGGTGCAGTAACTAAGGGAAGATTGAAACCCGGGTTACCTACAAGGGTGGCGGCAGCAACCGAGGCACCGGACACAGTGGCCCAGCCGGTTAATCCTAAGGGGTCCTGCGTCCCCTGCAAGTAAAAGGTTCCATTGATATAGGCTCCGGTGTCAGACTTGATGTTACCAGACACCTTGTTCCACTTGGAGGAGTCTACTGCGGCTGAAAACCTATTTGAAAACGAATTGACAGCATTGAAGACCGTGACCGAGGTACCGGGCGCATTGGCCACATAGATAGGACCGCTAGTCCCAGCGCCGGGCAAGCTCGAAGTTCCACCCGGCAGAATGTTGCCAAGGACAGCAGCCATGTCCGCGTCCGTGAAGATGCCCGACACAACCGAGTCGACCCCAACATCGAACCACAGGCTCTGCTTGGCCGCAGTGATGGCGCCGCTCAGAGCGGTTGTGTAGGGGGTCGCATCGAAGATGGCACCCGTAGTTGCATCCACCAGAATCAGGTCTACATGGGTGGTTCCAACAACGCCCCTAACGTCTGAAATCTGAACGCCAGTCGCGGAAACCCCTGTGGCCGCTAGCGAGACTAGCATGCCCCTTACGAAGCTTGAAGGGCCAGCGACTCTGACAGAGCCATTAGAGCCGTTCGCAACGAGAGCAGCGGTGTGAGCGACGTAGTGCTTGACGTTGAACATGTAAACCCCTTGGCCCTAGGCCGGGCATTTCGTATAGACTCTAGATTACGGTCGAGGCTCGGCCATCTGGAGCGTTTTAAAAGGTCGGTGGCTCTTCAGCAGTCCGTCTTGGCCACCCGAAGGCAGTCCGTCTTGGCCACCCGAAGGCAGTCCGTCTTGGCCACCCGAAGGCTAACCTAGGAGCCACCAACCTAACCTGACAGCAAAGCTCTTTTGTACTTCCCGACGAGGGCTGTGTACCCAGGATTCCACACACCGTACTGGCGAGTGCAAATTCTCTGGAGAGCCCACGGCGATACTGCGTTGGTGCTTATGTCCCTGACCCGAACCATCCAGATGCCGGTAACATACCTAGACGTCACGAACGGCGATAGGCGAAGGGACATCGCATTAGTCGTGTAGGTAGCGGCAGGAATTATCGTAGAGTCAACTCGCTGCCTCTTAGACGACCGCAGCCGGCCGAAGTGGTACAATTCAATTCGCACGTTCGGTGGAAGCGACGCACCTTCAGACCAGTGACTCACGCCTACGGTGTCCGCAAAATTGAACACGTCCGTAATCGAAGTGGGCGTGCCATAGCGGGCTGTGTAGGTGAAGTCGTCGGTAGGAACGATGCTCGTCAAGAGCACTGGGGCAGCGCCGTCTCTGGACTGACGAGGAGGGATACCTCTGCGCTTCGTAGGCGCTCTGTCAGCACGCCACTTGATGACGGTCGGCGTGGTAAGCATATCTGTTTCGTACACTACCAGTCGATAGCTTCTGCCGGCAGTGACTGTAATAATTCGAACACCGTCCGTCAAGTCCGGCACTCCGCCCAGCTTGCTTCCATCACCACCCGCACCCGTGTTCCAGGTCCAGGCCGTATTGAAGGCTAATTCGGTAGCAACCCCTCCCAACACCTCAAACACCTTAACGAAAGCAGGGGATGCGAGGAAAACACTGTGAGTCTTTAGGAACCTCTGTCCGCCGTAGCCTGTGCTCAGGTCGGCTGCGGCGCGCTCGACAACCATCACCCTGTACACAAGCTGGGAGAGGGTTCGAACACTTGCGGTGGGGTCGCGGAGAATGAGGTTGTTGGAGGCGTCTCGCTCGATGCCGACGGTAGCGTCGAAGCCAGTTAAAGACTGTGGGTAAAACCCGAAAGCCCCGAGCCCATCAGCGTTAGGGTTGATGGGAGCGGGGTATTCGAAATTCGGGTCATCCGAGCCGTCGAGCCTGAGAGGACGATATAGTGCCATGCTATCCTCTCAGGCTTAGCCAGCCTTACTTCTTGCCTAGGTCTTGGAAGCTTAGCTCTAGGTCAGTCGCATTCTTCGCGAGACCCAGGCGGATAACGCGGTCACCAGCTACGAGAGCGGCTGCTAGGACAGGTAGTCCAGCATGGCCCAGGTAGTACGGGTGGCCAGCGGTAGCGCCGGCTAGGGCGCCGACAACAACGCCTTCCTTGCGGATGGTGCCAGTCGCGTTCGCGACGATAGCAGCAGGGGCCAAGCCAATGACGCCAACCTTAGCAATAGCGGACGAGTCGGCAACCGAGACGATGTCGTTCGCAGAGTAGTACACAGCCGAGAACGCGGCAATGCCCACAGCATCAGCCTCGCGCTGAACGTCAACCTGGATAGCCGCCATCGAGGCTGCATCCACATACGCCTTGGTGGCTGCGTCCTGCGCGTTGACCGGGTCTAGCACGTTGATAATGGCCGCTCCCTGCACGTCGACATTGTCGGCCGCAGAGAGTACGCTGTCATCGAAAACGAATCCGGAAGCATCGGTGTTAAGGAAAAGAAGCTTTCTAGTGGCCATGTTTTATTACTCCTCTGTGGGTGTTACGATTGGACTCAGCACACCAGTCTCATCGTCGAAGGTGTACTTAGTCAGGTCTAAGCCTTGCTCATTGAGAATCCTTTGTAGCTCGGCCTTGTACTGCTTCTTCCACTCCTCTCGCTGCGCGGTCAAAATGCGAAGCTCTTGCTGCTTGAGAGAGACGCGGTAATGGCAAGCCCGAATTTCCGCGTCAAGGCGGAGAACGGTCAGACGAGATATATTGTCTAGCTGCTGCATAGATTACTCCTACTTACAGTCGCACTACCCGACCACTCACAGAGAGAAGAAGTGTCCCCGAATCTAATGCTACGCCAACCCTCTGGCAAAAAGCGTGGCCAGCTAGCTGAATAACTGATAGCAGAACAGGCCTACCGTCAAGCCCTACGTAGTACGCATGCCCAGGCACCAACCCGGAGTACGCTCCAGTTACCACGCCCGCCGTAGCCAACACCCCAGATAACCCCACCACCGAGAGTAGCGCTCCAGCGGCAGGCATCTTGTCGGCGCTAGAGGAATCGGCTTTAGCCACCTCGCTGGGCCCTGACACATACACAACGTCCCCCACAGCGCTGCCCGCTGCACAGATTACCGGTACGGTGAAGTCCGAAGACCTTCTATTAGAACGTACTAGGGCCATCGCAGCACCGTAGCTGCTTTAACCTTCAGTCTCTCCCACCAAGTGGGCTGCGTGGGTAGCGGAGTGGGCCATATCTTAGCCGAAGCTACTATGGAGTTGGGCACGCGCACGAAGAACTCGTTGAAAATAGAGCACGACTCGCACACCCAGCCGACACGCTTATCCGATGTGCAACGAGCGGTAGTTACCTTTAGTGTAAAAATGGTGTGGCAACCAGAACACCTAGCCCTGGTCGTCCACTGCTGAAGTAGAGTTGTCACGGCCGAACATACTCCACTATGCGCGCACCACCATTAGCCAGACTCCAGACCCCTCTCACCTCGCCCACAAAACCGCTCTCGACAGTATAGTAGTCGTCCTGGAACAGCTTGACCACGAAGGAGGTAGGTGATGGGTCGGAATTCACTTGGAGATACAACACTCCGACACCGTCGTTATAGATGCTCGCCCCACGGCGAGCCTGGTTAGCCGCCAACAAGACTACTGCGCTAGTACCGGCAGCAACACTGCTCTCTACGGCTGCTGAGGTGCCAGCCGTTACAGGCCACACCCTCGACAGCACTTCGGCAATCTCTTGGTCCGTATAGACGGCTGGTGGGCTCTCGGCTGCGCCCACCCCGTACCACAAGGTCTGGTCGGGAATGAAAAGCTCGGCGAGTAGCGCGACCGTGTAAGCTGAAGCATCAAAGGGCTGCCCAGTGACCAAGTCGTCGAGGCGAACGCGAATATAGGTAGGATGGTCCAGTGAGCCAGCTATTTCGCGCACAACCAAGCTTACCGCTGATAGGGCGCCTGCGCTCAGAGCCGCATGTGCCCCGACCACTAGGTCAGCAGTGTCGGCGACCTCCACGTACCCGTAGTAACCATCGCGGACGAGGCTCTTCGTAGCTGTAGGTACTCTACGAATATGCATAGGCTACTCCCGCCAGGCGCGTCTGGCGTCTACTCCGCCGCTACCGCCCGTAACCTGTTGGTAGTCGTATTCTAGGAAGCCGTCTCGGATGTAGGTGACTCGGCCATTACCATCCAAGCCGAAGCCCGGAAGGATTGTGGCTAGGGAGCAGTTGTGCGATACCACCCCCATGACCACGAATGAGGCGTCGCCCTCAACTGTGATGTCGTAGAGACGAGCTAGCTTCGACTTCTTGACAGGTCTGACTACCACGACCCGCTCGACGGTCACCGGCCGGAAGGAATACCCACCTGCGGACTGGACACATCCAACACGAGGTCCGGGCTTCCCAACGCGACTGGTCCCGACGCATTGGATAGAGCAGAACCTACGGTCCGGATGCTGGATATCGTGAGGGAACGACTCTCCGCACGCTTCGCAAGCACTGAACAGGTATGAAAGCGCATCTCCGGACCGAAGTTTGTCGGCCCGCACCCATCCCTGCCCGGTGAGCATCAGATGGTCGTTGGTGACTCGCAACTTGCGTAGTTTTCCGTCGGGTGAGCGGAACTCGATTCGGTACACAGCTTCGCTCGGGGCTGCGCGCCCCTCTCGGCCGAACGTGGCCAGCACCTTCTTGAACTTGCCAGTGTGGGTCAAGACGAGGTCCCCCACCACCACCTTCTTTAGCGACTTAACCCCCGCCTCTGTGATGACCGGAGCATTGCCGTCCCAAAGACATCTACAATGAGGATGCATCAAATGCCACGAGGGGTTAGGTTCGCCTCGCTTGTGATAGTCAGAAGACACCTCCGAAGACAGCCAGCAACGAGGAGTGACACCGTCGTCGAGTAGGTGGATGCGGCGGCACTCGTCGCAAAGTGCGTTATCCTTCTTAGGCACGAAGATGACCACCGGGTCCTCGATGCCACGCACAGTGTTCATCTGAGTCAGGCCTTCACGTAGACCCATGGTGAGAGCGTGCTGGGACTCGGTGTTCGTGATGCGCTCCACGCTCGAAGTGATGCGGGCCCAAGTGTCGGTTAGCTCGGACTCCAAGTGATTGCGGAAATTCTCAGGCTCGATGCGACCGGCGTGTACGTCCTCTAGAATAGCCTGAATGCGCCTAGCGGTGACAGCCTTGGCCTCGGCTCTCTGCTTGTCTACGATGTGGGCTACGACCTGAGCCATGTTATTGAGCAGGTCGACATCAATCGTTCCACCCTCCGAAGACACAGCTTGACCGAAAAGCCCGGGGATGGATAGGAGGGGGTCGGTCTGGATGAACATATGTTTGCCAGAGAAGCTACCGCCTAGAAGGCGAGTCAGCAGACGGTTAAATAGTTCGTCTAGACGCCTCTCTAGTTCGACGGTTGCTCCGCGGCTAAGTCTAGGGGTCATAGTGATTCTCCTGGCACACGTCCGTCTTGTTGAACTCGGTAAGCGCCTCATTTTCGATGGCCTCGTTCAGTTCGTAGCAAATAGACATCGAACGGCCATCCTTGAGCCAACAACCAAACCATAGGTGGCCCTCGTCGTCGAAGTTCATCGAGCACACCGAGCACACCTGCTCGCCCGCCACAACGGCGCTTAGTCTGGGAGCCATTTTGACACAACCTTCGCTCTCTTTGGGCACCACATGAACCCTAGGTAAAACCAACCGACAGTAAAACCGAACAGGCGAATATCTCGACGAGCGCTTAACTCTCGGTGAGCACGAATGATGGTATACCTCTGCTCCATTCTACTATCCTAGCACGACCCCACGGCTACCGCTTCTCAGGACCCTTAGGGGTATGAATGGCGGCCATGTCCGCAACGCCCTCGATTAGCTTCAGGGTCTCAGCCTTGAAGCTCTCTATGATTTGGTCGTTCACAGCCTTTTGATGAGCCTTCAGGCGCGAGCGGTCTGACTCGCTCTTTCCGAGCAAACTACCTAGCTGGTCTACCGCTGACGATAGCTCCCCAGGGCCCTGTGGGGCCTGCTGTGGCGCTTGAGCGCCTCCACCTTGACCAGGAGGCCCGCCCTGTCCTGGAGCCCCACCTTGAGGCTGCTGGGCCTGTGCTTGGGCCTGTTGCTGCGCTTGCTGTTGTTGGGCCTGCATCTCGTACCACTTCATCCAGGCCTCATTCTGGAAGAACTGCTTTGCGGGGTCCTGTGCCGCACCCTCTACGCCCCAGAACTCCTCCTGGATTTGACCAAACGTCATGTACTTTTCAATTGCTGCCTGGACTGTCGGGTTGAGAGGCCACTTGCCGCCTCTCTTCGACCCTAGAGGCTTCTTCTCCACCTTCTGAAGAACCTCGTCATAGGTCATATGAATGACCATATCTTGTTGTAGGCGGACCGATTCCTTCTCGTCGTCCTCGATATCCAAACCAACGAGGCGCAGCTTACAGTACTTGGCTAGCTCCTCGTCTAGCAGTGGAATCAATGAATCGTTTAGGTGGTCCTCCATCTTCGCTAGCAGAGGTCGGATACCGACGTCGCGAGCGGCTGTGAGCTTGTACTCGTTCGAGGACTCGCTCAACGCTTGGTTATTGGTGCCTCGGGAGAGGTGTTGGTAGCCAGGCAACTCTTCCGGTGACATCTGGAAAGCTGCCATGATTGTGCGAGCGTTAGAATCACTGAGATATTGGAATTCTGCATCGCGAGCACCTTGGTCGATAGGCACCCACTCTAAGGTGTCTTCCGGCCCGATACCGAAAACAGGCATGCGCCAGGAGTTGTGTACCGCATTAATGGACGCATTGAATTGCTGCTTCACTGCTTGTACGACTTCAGCATCCACGTCCTGACTCTTAATAACCAACATGCCGCGAGCAGCACGGCCATACTGAAAGTAAAGCTTGTTATGGTTGGTGATATTGATGTGGGTCGTCACAGCCGCAATAGCCGTGTCTAGTGGTGTTAGTGGGTAACCTTGAAGCTCGGTGTCGGTGACTTGGTAGAAGCTCTGTACCAGCATCTCTTCTGAGGAGAACGCTTGGAGGGGGCGGCCGTCGATGACCTGAATCCAAGAGTACTCGTCATTCTCAAACTTCTCTGGGACGAATTTTTCGTTCTTGATTTGCTCTAGTAGATAGCGTGCCTGTTCGCGGATTGCTTCTTGAGCGTCTTTGTAGGGAGCAGCGTAATAGATGGTGCCAGCGTCTGTCGGTCGGAAAGAGTGAAAGATTCGCTTCTTGGGGTCGCTTGGGTTGGGAACGGAGATGATTTCAGTAGCCATGCGCCCCAGCACGATAGCGTTGCGGGTCGACATGTAGAGATACTCGGTGAACGAACAGCGGTCCTGCTGCGACCAGCCCTTGGTGTGGCCGCACGACAACAGCATCGCCTCCACCCGGTCAATTCGCTCCTGGATAGCCTTCTTCTTCTCCTTGGAAAGGCTCTCTTCTATTGAAGGTTCAATGACGAACTTGAAGCCCTTTTGGTGCCGGTCTTGCTGCTTGCGGCCGAACTGGGAAATGTGGTTACACCGTGTGTGAACTACGGCCGCGACTAGGTCATCTTGGATGGCCATTCGCTTCAGGAGGTTGTCGGGAATCAACTGGAGCTTAGGGCGCCAGATACCCGCGAACTCAGAGATACGCTGTGGGTCACGCTCGAAGGCTAGGCGCTCGATAGAATCGTCTGGTCCGTCTAGCAGCTTGCCCAGACTCTTCTGGAGGGTGGTGTGTGCCTTGCCCGAAGCCATGGCCGCACCAGCGACTTGCTCAGGCATTTCACCAGCAGTCAACCGCGACCTGTCTAGCACGTTGCGAATACCAGAGCGGTCACCAGAAGACTTCTTGAGGGAGCCGGGGCGAGCGAATCCGCCTGGCAGTTGCTGTAGGATTTCTGAGATAGTCGATGTAGCTGCCATGGATTATTCCTTCACCTTAAGTCGATTCCAAGTCCGCAGGTATTCCGCGGCTCGTAGGAAGCATTCCTCGTTCTCAGCCATCATACCGAGGGCGACGTTACATCCTTGACACAGCAAACCGCGTACCTGCCCTGTTTCGTGGTCGTGGTCAATTTGCCACCTGCCGTACTTCCCTTTAGGAGCCCGAGTGCCGCAAATAGCACATGCGCAGTCCTGCGCTTGCAGCATACTGTCATACTGCTCTGGAGTTACACCGTACAGTCTCTTCATGTCTGAAAGGCGCTGATGCTCCCTACACCTATTGGCGCACGTTGCTACAATTTCCTCGCACCCACGAGCCCCGCATTTATGTGGACTAGCCAACCTGATTTTGCTATTTCTAGACATCCGAACCAAGGAACAGCCCTGGCAGTCGTTGCGCCGACCATCACTTGAGTCGGGGCGTTTTTGAAAATTCTCCAGAGCCTGAGTTACTCCACATTGGACGCAAGTCTTCATCCTACTATCCTAGCGCGGCAATCAATAGCTCGCTACTCCTGAGCCTGAGAAATGGCGTAGATGACATTGATGGTAGCTGTCAGACTGCTGCCTAGGTTAGCTACAGCTAGGCTTGTCGAGAAGGCGAACGCTTCATACCACACAGGCACCAAGGGCAGTACCGGTAGAAGGCTGATGGCGTTGGTAGCAGTAGCCACGTCACCTACCGTAACCGTCACAGGCTGGTCCGACTCGACTCGCGTGTAGGCGATATACTTTGGGGCGACCACGAGCCGGTCGAAGGTGTAGGCAGCTAGAGGGACGAACTGGGGCTCGGTGAGGACAGCTACCCAGCCGATGGCAGCCGCTACCACAGTCTTGAGGCCACCGAAGACAGCGGACCCACGAATGAAGGCCCAGAGAGGGCGAACAGCATTCGGCAGGTGCTGGACATCTGTAGTACCGACAGTAGTAACAGTCTCGGTGACAGGGGTCGGGTCCTCAGGGTAAATCCGCGTAAGGTACAGGCCCGTAGTAGCGGCTGTGACGACCCAGAAACCTTGATTACTCACAGAGAAGTTGCCAGCATCGCCATAGCTCGAACCACCCAGATAGACCCAGTCACCAGGCTTCACAGCAGCAAGGGAGGCTAGTCCGGTGCCGGTGAGCAATAACGAGCCATCCACCTGAAGCGTGCAGGTCAGCGACATCGCTCCAACGGAAAGCGCTAGAGCCCAAGGACTAGAAGGGAAGGCGCCTCTGATTTGATACCAAGTCGGCTTGCCCACCGCAGCACCCATGGTGACAGGGGTAGTGGACAGGTCGGTTGACCCCATTGTAGACTCCAGGATGCGTGATACGCCTGGAGCCAGTAGGAAGCGTTCGGAGTACACCTGGTCGAAGATGAGACCGGTCGAGGACCTCTTCCAATCGCAGTGCTTACGAATGGGGTTGGAGGCATTTTCCACGTCGTCGTAGAAGACGACTGACTCAACAAAATTGGCGACAGGCATGGAAGCGCTCCTAGTGTGGATTCAGGCAGTAGATTGCGTGTGAATGCCGCTATCCGCTGAAGTCGGCAAAAAAACCTCCTCGACGAACCCTGCGAGTAGCTACAGCTTCGGTTGCTTGACCGTTAGTCAATTCAGCTATCTTGGCAGCCATCCAGGTCTGAGGCGTGAGTACGACTGGCTTGTCGGGTACGAAGTCTTTCTTGCCCACTACGACCTTACCTGCTCCGCGGAATTCGTTGGAGATGACGTAGCGCAGCGCGTCCATCATGTCGTCTTCAAGGTCATTCGGCACATCAGTAGAACGCCCTTGCGAGTCTATCACCCACCTATAAGACTCTATTCTAGAAGCCATCAAATCACCGGCAGTATCGCCCTTGAGCATGAACAATTCGGGCTCGTGCCCGTTAGCTGGGTTGAGCTTGTTGCGGACCACGTTGATACCGCCCAGCACATCCTTAGTGTGGGTCTTCATCGTGTAACCCTTCATCCGGAACGTCTTGATATCTGAAGGGTACGCAGGGTCAGGCCACACTATTAGGCCGTTCTTCTTGTACGCCTTGAAGCGCTTGTCGCACAGTTCCACCTTCTGATTTAGCTCTAGCTGGGCCACCTCGAAGGCATCGATAAGGAAGGCTCGCCGGCCGTCAATAGCGAAGAGGCACACCGCGAAATTGTGGGTGAAGCCAAAGTCCACTCCCATAGCCCATTTCACCTTGCGTGACATCAGCATCTCAACTAGACGCTCTTTGGTGAGCACAGGGAACTTGGGAGGCTCGTCTCCGGTAATAATCTCCCACATTTCACCTAGAGTCAGCATGTGGTGCTTGCGCGAGAAGTTCTTGAAGATGCTGGCTTCGTTGCCGGGCTTCCAGCACATCAACTGTGCAGCTACCATCTCCATCGAGACTTCGCGGAACTTAGCGATGACGTCGTCGAGCCCCTTCAGCATCTTGGCCTGGCTAGTTACACCAGCTAGCACCCCCTTGCAGCCAGCACACACGCGCTCTGGGCAGTTGTTGAGGCAGCCATTGAATACCTCGAAGGGGCGGTAGTCTTCAGCCTTCTTGGCGTCGAGTGCAGCTAGAGCTTCATATTCCTCCGGCTTGATAACTCGCAGTTCGTCGTTAGCAATGAAGACGTCAACCTTCTCTAGGTCCGGGCGGTGCTTCTCGTCTGGGCAGCGACGGCACACGTCCAGAATATTCCAATGGCGAATAGCTGTACCAGTGGTCTCGGCCTCATCAATTTCCTTCTGAACCAAGCCGCCGGAGAACTTGCGGGAAGAGGTGAGGATGGTAATGGGAGGCTGCTCGATACCTTCGGCCGACGTCTGGGTCTCTGGGATGAGCTTTGCCTCTGCGTATGCTAGAGGAAATCGGATGAGGTCGATTTCGTCCACCACGAACATAGCCGTGTGCTCGCTGTTCGAAGAAGTCATCGTATTGACGATGACCTTAGCATAGTTGGCATGGTAGAAGTAATTGCGGCGAGCCACTCGGTCTAGCGCTCGGTACTCATCGTTAGTCAAGAAGTCGCCAGTCTTCTTGTGGCGAGCCCAGACCACTGCGACCGAGCGCTTATTGTTACCCACAGCAAATTCGCTCAACTCCTCTCTAGAGAGGAAGGCTCGTAAATATGACTGAGCCTTGGCCGCCTGGTCTTCAATAGCGGCACAGTGGACAACCGAACGATCTCCGTGCAGGATACCCACCAACTCCAGCAGTGACACACCGAGGGTCTTGTAGCTTGCACGGGATGCGTAAAGTAGGTTTCGGCGAGGGAAGGTGATGTCGTTCGTCACCATGGCATGGTAGATGCGCCAAAACTCGTCGAAGGGAGAGCCGGTAGAGTCTGGGTCAATTTGCTGGTCCGGAAAGTCCAGGTCGCAGAACTCCTTCAGCCAAGCCTTGAAGGCCTCAGGTGTAGCGCAAGGAGTCATCAAGCGCTTGCGAGCTACCTGGACGCCCACCACACCCACAGTGCCATCGGCGGCTACTGTAGGCAAAACTAGAGCCTCAGCCTTCTTCTCTAGCCTTCCTAGGATGCTCTTATTCCCGGCCATCGGTCTTCCTCAGGTACTCAAACACTTGCGCTGCTGACTCTAGTTCGTTCACCCCGACACGCGCCACGTTACATTCATTGCACAGCAGGCCACGAACCTTGCTGGTCTCGTGGTCGTGATCTACGTTCCACCTGTAGTTCCACACACACCACACTTACCACTCTGCGCGAGCAACAGTGAGTCGAACCACTCCGAGCCCTTGCCGTAGTTATAGATTAGCTGCAAGTTTCTTTCACGCTCGGTACAGGGCGCGCATCTGGCGCCGCCTAGAACTAGCTCAAAGGAGCCGCACTTAGTGCACTTACCGCTCTCGCGCTTCCCTGCGGTGGCCGCTCTGCTCTTTTCAGCGCAGGGTGAGCACCAACTTTGTCCGGGTGTAGCTGGCTCCGAACAAGACCAACACCTGCCAGCAACCCTCTTAGCGTGGCGAGTCTCAGCCGCCTCAGTGGCACACTGCTCACACTGACTGTGACCCTCCACCGCGAATGAGCCGCAACTAGAGCACTTTCCACCTGTTCTCCTCTTCCTTGCCCTCTCCTTAAATATAGTAGCACAGCCAGCACACAGCTTCCTTCCCGGTACGGGAGGATTGTTGCACTTAGGCTGTGAGCACACTGCGTCCACTACTGCTACTACTGCTACTCCTTCTTCTCTTGTGCCTTGTCGGCGTCAGCTAGTCTCTTCTCTACGGCCTTGAGGCGGGTCTCGAAGTCAATATCGCGCATGGTGTCATAGCAATCAAACACAGTGCGAATGGCCCGAATGTCACCCGCGTTGCTTCCTGGTGCGTTGATTACAACACCGCCCACGATGATGGGGACTGGAGGAGGGGCAAGCAGTTCTCCTAGCTTTCTCACGGCGTCCGGGAGCAAGGTCTCCAAGGAAGCTAGCACGCCCACCGTACTGGCTGACTGAGCCTTGGTAATTTCCCCCAAGTGCTGCTCTCGGAACTTGCGGGCGGTAGGCTCAGAACAACCGGCCTCGTCTCCAGCTTCCTTAGCAGACTTGCCTTGAACGAAACAAACAAAAAGGGCTTGATAATACGGTTTTTTCCAGGCGCTCATACCGTCTAGATTGCGACTCAGCGAAAGAAGTGTGACTCCTGGCGAAAGAAACGGTGCGTGAAACAAAAGCTAGCTCTTATATCTAATGCCGCTCACAGCCCCACCCTCTCTGACAGGCGGAGCAGACAACCGTCTCTACAACAGGTGGCGCACACTCCTTCGAGTGACACAGCAGGCCACAGCAGGCTGGTCGCTTCTTGCACAGAGGGCATAACTCTAAGGCCCGAGAGTCGACCTCATCGAAGGCCGCCATTACGGCTCGGTCAGCCGCGGTAGCTTCCCGACTAGCCCCTTGCTCATCTTGGTAGGTCCCTATCTCGCGAACCAATGCATAGACACGATGAGCCCTAGTGCAGTCGTCGAGTAGCTTCTTGAATTCATTTCGTGTCATAGCTTCCTCACTTCTTTAGGTAGGTGCTTCAAGAGAGCTTCCAGGGCTATAGCTTTCTCCGCCTGTGCGTTTACGAGGTCCACAAGTTGCGTGCCCCGGTTCCTCTCGTAGTCCTCGTAAACGCAGGCTTCGCCGAAGGCGTCGAGCAGCTTCCGGAACTTATTTGTCGCTGAGGTTGTCACGGCCAGTACCTAGCCAACCAGGCGCGAGCCCGCCAAGCCCAGAGGAGGAGTAGGTCTACTAGTGCGTACATGAAATTAGGCATATCACTTCTCCTCGGCGTTGGCTGTCTTCTCTACAGCGAACTGCTTGAAGTAGCCGCTCTTGAGGCAGTCGACAGCAGACTTCTGGTTGTTATATTCGACGCCTAGGCAGGCCACAAAGACATTGGCCGCCACGAACCGAGAGTCATCGTCCACACCACCTGCCTCGTAGTCGTAGGCGGCTAGTGCTGAGCGCTGACGCTCTACCTCCCTCTTCTCCTCCAGCATAGCTGCTCCCATGGCGGCGAATTGGTGGCCGATTCCGTACGCCCGCACTTGAGCCTCAGCAGCCTTCTTCTGTACTTCCGTCATAGCTGCTCCCACAGGCATAGCAACCTGGCCAGGCTTGAGGGTGAGGTAGTCGAGTCGCTTCTCTAGGTCAGTCTTCAGGCTGTTCAGGTAGTTGAGCTTGTCTTCGTTCCGCACTACGTCTGACGCCGCCGCGTCCATAGCCTTCTTCGTAGCCTCGATGGCGATAATGATTTTACCGATGTTGGCGTGCAGAATAAAGTTCCTTTCCTTGAAAGACTGGGAGGACTTTGCGCTAGTGTCCGAGTTTCCTTGTTCGATGCTCATGGTTTGCTCCTTGGTTAGGGTGATCATGTTACTCCATCTCGACGGTAGGATGTGGAGGGCTCTCAAGAGGGTCTCGGATGAATGACCCCTCTTTTACTAGCTCAGGTCCGGGAAGTGGTGGGCTGACAGGCCGCCCGAGGTCCTGTCCCTTGTTCAGAATCTCCCCAAGCCCCATCACCTTAACGAGTGGTGGGCGGACAGGCGCACTAAAGCTTAACCTACTGTCCAAGGCCCCAGCTAAGGCTCTCATGTTATCCAAGCCCGAGGTCTTCGACGGCTCAGAGAACACGGCTTTGGCCTGGGCCTCACTAATCTCGGCGACAGCATTATCTACCTGACCTTCGACAGTCGAGCACTGGACGCGCTTCCTCTCTGCCCGCAGATTTAGGATGTCGAGGCGAGTTGCTGTATAGGTCGACGAGACGGCATCTTGGATGATGGAGCACAGTACGTTGCCTAGAATATGCCTACCCACCAAGCTCGGCTAACCCACCCTACGCGAATGCTAGCCTTATCCAGAAGGAGGGTTCGTCTCTCCTGGTCCCCGATTTGACGGTCGAGACGGTCTAGTTGCTTGCAGTTGTCGCAGTCAGACATTTTACTTCTCCTTAATTTGACTAGAAGCCGATGCCGCCTCGTAGGCGGCTACTGGGTCGCTAAGCTTGTAGCGTCGGAAGCTGGTCATAGCGTCCTTGAACTCATACGCCTTGATGTCCGCCTGTGGCTGTGAAGGTCCAGTCATAGGAGACTTTCGCTGCCCGTGATGAATGAGACGCCCCGGTCCGCCTTTCTTTTGGCGAATTTTGATGTGCAACTGCCAGTCGTCCCCCAGCAGAGTGCGTAGCCACTCCTCTAGGACAGTAATCCGCTTCTCTAGGTCCTTGCCCCGCTCCATCTTCTTCACTCGGAGCAAATAGTTGACGGTCTTCTGTTCGATGTCGAGTGGCTCGATAGTGACGTCCAGTACTGTCTTGAAGACCACCTGAGGCCACAGACGTAGCTGGAGCATCTGGGCCTCGATGAGAGTGCCCGTGCGCCTCGTCATGTCGCGGGCTCGCAACAGTTGGGCCTTAGTGTCCTCAGGTACTCCCTCGAATAGGTCGGTCACAGTGTAATCCTCTCACCTGCTAGTTGCCTCAGCATTTCCATTGAAGTACCGTGCTTGGGTTTGAACTCTTCAGCCCACTTGCTCCACGCTGCTGGAATTCCACCACTCTCGCTGAGCTTCGGCCCTGGACGGTCTGTTTGATAGCAGCGAAGTCGAATGCCTGGCACAGCCCACACCTTCTTGCGAGCTTCGATGTAGGCAGCACTACCAGTGATATCAACCACGTAGCGGTCGCCAG
>Ga0299915_10000975_pt1 | contig 21094 bp, 13 predicted proteins | sample RVTome_13_FD_200263 | JGI IMG/M metagenome (GOLD analysis project Ga0299915, IMG submission 200263) | Soil microbial communities from uranium-contaminated site in the Upper Colorado River Basin, Wyoming, United States - RVT92D227 (version 2) ... | reverse complement strand
GATTGCCGGAATCATGATCACCATAGCCGGTATTGTTATTGCCATGTTCCGCCATGACAAGGGAAAAAGCAGGGTAACCGTCAGCAAACCTTTACCGGGCCTGTTATATGCCTTTGGCGGAGCATTGGGACAGGCATTGGGAATAGTTTTCAGTAAATATGGTATGCAGCAGTACAATCCCTTCGCTGCCACCCAGATCAGGATTATTACAGGTATCATTGGTTTCACTGCCCTGATTACCATATTGGGTAAATGGCAGTCGGTCAGACTCGCCTTATCTGACCGAAATGCGTTGAAATTTATTACGTTAGGATCGTTTTTCGGACCCTTCCTTGGAGTTTCCTTTTCTCTTATGGCCATCAGGCACACTTCAACAGGCGTTGCATCCACCATAATGGCACTGGTGCCAGTTTTCATTATACCGCCCAGTATTTGGCTATTCAAACATAAAATAACCACAAGGGAAGTGATTGGAACCATCATCAGTGTGGGAGGCGTAGCTTTGTTCTTTTTATAGGTAGTCCCTGAAATTCAACAGCATTTTGTAACAATCCGCACAGGGGCAATTTGGATAAATCAATATGAATAGCTACATTCGAAAATGTCTTTTTAAACATTAATGCCATGAATGATTACATTCGCCGTACAGCCAAATTCATCATCTATCTTGCTATTATTTTCATTGTGGTTCTTTTCATCGTACCATTAATCATCGGTGGTAAGGTTCCGGAAATATCATTAAGTGATATTTTCAACAATCAGAGAATGGTATTATTTCTTGGACTTATCCTGGCCTATACACTTGTTTACCCGTTAGTAGCTTTTGCTAAACTTAAACGTCACCTCAACGGCACTTTTGAAGATAACCGGGCAGTTTTTGAAAAGGCCTTTGAGACCTTAAATTACATAAAAATCCTTGATACTCCCGATAAGATTGTCTACCGGAAAAAAACACAATTCTCACGGTTTATCCAGTGGTATGAAGACGGAATAACTATTTCTCCGCATGAAAATCCGGTTGTTATTTCGGGCATGCGCAAGCCTGTAAAGCGGATTGACAGGTTAATTGATCAGCTCCTGATCAGAGTTGCAGAATAGGGTGGGTTATCAGCTGGTTTTCTGAGTTTTGCTGCCGGTAAACCGCTGAGATACAAAATCCCAGTTCACCACATTCCAGAAGGCATCGATATATTCGGCACGACGATTTTGATACTTCAGGTAATATGCATGTTCCCAAACATCAATACACAGCAACGGGAAGCCCTTTTCAACGGCCAGATCCATTAACGGACTGTCCTGATTGGGAGTGGATGTGATCTTCAGTTTATCTCCATCAGCAACCAGCCAGGTCCAGCCGGAACCAAACACGGATTTGGCTGCCGAACTGAATTTTTCCTTAAAGGATCCCAATGAACCGAAATCTCTGTTCAATGCATCCAGCAAATCTTTTGATGGCTGTTTATCAGTTGCCGGTGCCAGCATCTTCCAGAACAATTTGTGATTCAGATATCCTCCGCCATTGTTTCGGATGGCCAACGGATATTTGGAAACCTCTGAAAGTATCTCCACTGCTGTTTTACCGGTAAGTCCAGCCTCCTTAACAGCCTGATTGAATTTATCGGTATAGGCAGCATGATGCTTCGAATGATGCAATTCCATGGTAGCAGCATCGATGTACGGTTCAAGTGCATTATTGGCGTATGGTAGTTCGGGAAGTACAAATTCGCCGTTCCAGTTTTTCTTCCTTCTGGCTGCTTTAAGCGATGATGTAAAGCCCAGGGACACCAACCCTGCCAACCCAAGGAATGATGATTTTAAGAAAGTACGTTTATCCACCTTCAATTTTCGTTAGTGATTAAAATATACTTAAAAACAAACTTACGACAAAAAAGTTTAGAATCGAAGAATGTTGATAGTTGATAGTTTATCAACCACAAACTATCAACTATTTCTCCGGATACAACACAACCCTTACATATTTCTTCAAATCAATCTTCCGTGCCGCTTGCTGGAGCCTTTCAGAAGTGATGGCTTCAATACGCTCGGCATATTGGGTTATCAAACCCGGATCATTCAGCCGGTATATTTCAATAAGTTGCCCTATCCAGTAATTATTTTCCTTGAGGCTTTTTTCCATCTCCCTGCGTTGTGCCTCCTTAACCTTGGTCAGGTCTTCTGCCGTTACCCCTTCCCGCTGAATTTTAATTATCTCATCGATGGCGGCCCTGGTCAGCACATCCGTATTATCCGGAGAACAGGGTATCATAATGGTGATTTCCCAGTGTTCAAAGGGAATCTTCACGAGTCGGACATTAACTCCCATACCGTAAATACCACTCATTTCTTCCCGTAAAACTTCGATATACCTGATATTGAGCAGCTGTCCCAGCGAACCGAACATATGACTTTCCATGGGATCCCATAGCTCATTGGCCTCTGCATACAGGGCCACAATACTTTTTGGATCCTTTCCCTTATATACCGGTAAATCAACTTTGTTTTCGGGAGCCCTGATACCCATATCTTTCCATTCTTCCGGCTTTCTAAGGGAAGGAAGACTTGCCAGATAGGTTTCGATGAGCGGTTTAATGCTGTCGGTCTTAAAGGAACCCACCAGGAAGAAGGTAAATCCTGAGGCATCGGCAAACCTTTCCCGGTAGATCTCAAACACTTTGCTGTAATTAATCCTGTCAATATCCGCTTCAGTCGGGATCAGGTCCGCACGGGGGTTGTTCTGGGTCCTGATCCGGGTATACTGGTCAAAGAAATAATTCTCAGGATCAGCCAGCAGGTTCTTTATAATTCCCTTTTGCTTGGTAATATAGGCTGTAAAAAGTGCACTGTCTTTCCGGGGTTGTGTAAATCCCAGGTAAACCAGCTGGAACATGCTTTCAAGATGCGCAGGAGCTGCCGTCGCATTAATTCCTTCCTGATAAGGACTGATGTAAGATGTGGCGGATACAATTTTCCCTGCAAGAAGTTTGTCGAGATCAGATGGGGAGTAATTGGCCAACCCGCATTCTCTAACAATATCGGCAGCGTTGGCAGCCGACTGATGATCAGCCAGACTGTATAAGGAATATCCACCCGGACTGTAGGCCCTGAAAAGAATTTCATTGTTTTTAAAATCAGTGGGCTTGAGTACTACCCTGGCTCCATTGGAAAGGCTCATTTCAACAGTCCCAAGTGATTCATTCTTCTTAGTAAGGATAATGCGCCCCTTCTGGGGCTTCTCGACCATCAGCTGCTCGCCGGCGGTTTTATCAACATACGCCTGAATCTCCTGGTTTTCAGACTGGTTAACCAAAGTCTGAACTTGTTCTTCGGTCGGCAGATTTACGCCTTCCTTTTGGGGCGCCATCAGCATCACAACCCTGTTGTTGTGTGTCAGAATCTTCCGCGCAAAGGCATTGACTTCCTCAAGGGTTATTCCTTCGAGGTATTCCTTTACAAAGTCAAACTCAAATGCGATCCCCGGGACAGGCTCTTCGGTTAAGAAGTTTCGCATATACTCTGCGACAAGCTGCTCCGACTCGGTTTTATCACGTTCCTGATAGGCTCTTTCATAAAAAGAATACAGTTGTTTTTTCTGCCTGGAAAGTTCTCCCGCTGTAAATCCATGCAGAATAACCCGCTCTGCCTCACTAATCAATGTCTGAACACCTCTTTCAACACCGGTCTCCGGCACAACACCTATCAGCTGCATGGCACTTTTCTCCCGTGTACCCAGTTGTCCAAACTGAACCACTGAATAAAGCAACGGTGGATTGGCCTGCTCCTTCAATTCCTGAAACCGCTGATTTAACATGGAGGATATCAGCTGTATTGACAGACTATTCCTGTAATCTTTCAGATATTTCTGATCCAGAGGTTCCGTTTTGCATGCAATCTGTATAATCGTATAAGGTGCTTCCTTGTCTGATGCAACTACGGCTGTTGTCCCTGGCTGATCCGGGATCTTGAATCTAGTCCGGGGTCGAGGATCATCAGGTTTCTGAAGCTGGCTGAAGTGTTTCCGGATATATTTTTCCACAGTATCCGGTTCAATATCACCCACTACCAGAAAAGCCATGAGGTCGGGCCTGTACCAGTCGCCATAAAAACTCGTCAGTTTTTCATGAGGAGCACCTTCAATGATCTCTTTTTTTCCGATCGGAAGCCTGAAGGCATATTGTGAACCTTTGAAAAGAACCGGAATGATTTTTTCTTCCATGCGCTGCATCGGTCCACGGCCCAGTCGCCACTCCTCAACAATAACACCGCGTTCCTTGTCAATTTCAGCACTGTCAAAAGCAAGACCGTGCGCCCAGTCCTCCATTATCTGATATCCTTTCTGAATAATATGCAGAGAGTCGGTTGGTAATGTAAGCATATATATAGTTTCATCGAAAGAGGTATAGGCATTTACCTCCGGGCCAAACTGTACGCCAACTGACTGCAGGTATTTCACCAGATCGTTCTTGGCAAAATTCCTGGTTCCGTTAAAGGCCATATGTTCAACAAAATGAGCAAGGCCTTGCTGGTCGTCATCTTCAAGAACAGAGCCCGCCTTTACAGCAAGTCTCATCTCAACCCGTTTTTCAGGTTTGGTATTTCTCCGGATATAATAAGTAAGTCCGTTATCCAGCTTTCCGATCCTGATGCTCTGATCAACAGGGATGAGCTGGTCAAGTTTTTCCTGGCTGCAGACAAGCTGCCACGAAAGCAGAATAAAGATCTGCACGGCAATAAGATGCCGTATTAACAAGGCAATGGGTTTCTTCATGGTGGTTTAGTATAAATAATTATAACACTTCGGTAAGCTTATTTTTTCTGTGCAGGGAGAAAAGGAAAATAGTAGTAAAGATTCTCCTTTGTAAGTCGCATTCCGTATTCAGAATCCTGAAATACTTCACAATACTGCACTTTATTCCCTCTTTCGGCACCATAGAGTTCAACAAGTTTCGCCCTGAACGGAGCGGCATTCCAGGCGTATTTTCTCATTTTCCCAAGCCAGGCACGTCTCTCGGCATCGGTAGCAGGTACCTGGTCCAGTATTCCCATGTTAAAGGGAAGCCATTCATACATCTGTGATGTATGCTGATGATACATATCCATTTTCTTCTCGATGACATCATCAATATCAATACATACGTCGGCTTTGAAGGGTTCAGGGTGTGTAAATCCATCGTATGTATACAGAAATACCGGATTCTTTTCCAAAAAAGGAACTTCAGGCAATATGGTCGGAACTGTCACCATAAAAGCTGCGTCATTTACCAGTACGCCCGTATAACGGTGATCGGGATGATAATCGTACGGGCGGGGATAGATTACAATATCAGCTTTATGTTCGCGTATGATTTTAATAATCTGCAGCCTGTTTTCGTACGTTGGCATAAGCTGACCGTCATGGTTATCGAGGGTAATATATCTGACACCGATCACTTCACCTGCCCTGCGTGCCTCCTCTCTTCGTATTTTTGCGAGTTCTTCGGCTTTAATCGACTGATGCCCGGCATCGCCATTGGTCACCGAAACCATGAGCACATCGTGTCCCAGCTGTGCCCATTTATAGGCACTGCAACCCGACTCATCCGGATCATCGGGGTGGGCACCGATAATGATTATATGGAGTTTACCATCAGAACTGTTTTGTGCCCCGACTGATAAACCAACTGTGATCAAAAGGATCAACTGCAAAAACAAAACCACTTTTTTCATATACTGTATTTAAGTTAATACTGGCCCCTTCCGCTATCGTAAAATGCCAAGGGTATAAACAAAAATAATATTAAAAGAATACAATATCTGAAATCTGCAGAGGTTTTTCAGGAAATTACTGTCAAATGCAGGTTATTCAAATTTAAGCAATGTTGCAACGTTGGTCCTTGAAGCCCTGATGGTTTGTGAACCAATGGTAATCAGTCCAAATACAATAACGAACAGGGCTCCTAAAATCAGTGTGCCAGGACCAAAGCTCACATGATTGGCCATATATTGAAACCACATCTTGTTAATCATGTATGCCAGGGGAATGGCGAAAATGGAGGCAATCAACAGCAGCCAGATGTAGGAACGAGAAATCAGCAGCACAATGCTGGCAGGCATCGCACCATAGGCTTTCCGGATTGCAATTTCCCTCATCCGGCTTTGGGTACTGAATGTGGCCATACCCAGCAATCCCAGGCAGGATATTATAATCACCAGCAAGGAAGCATATCCTACTGTATACAAAACATCACTGAAAAATGAATAGAATTCTTTGATACTGCTGTCCAATAAGTCTCCCTGCATGTCATGAACCGGATCGATTTTCTTCCATTCCTGCTTAAGTTTTTCCAAAGTTCCTTTCAGGTCTGGAGAACCTATCCTGAGCACCGCCAGGTGGTACTGTGAGGGAATTACCCTTAGCAGTAATGATTTCTGATTGAGGAAAAGGGCAGTATATTTAATATCCTTGATAACACCAATTATCTGAACCAGTGTGGAATCATCAAGTATGAGATATTTGCCCACCGCATTGGAAGGTGGGCCCAGGTTAAACTGACGGACCGCAAATTCATTAACAATTACAAATCGCTCCCGGTCCGGATTCATATCTTCCGGAAAATTACGTCCGGCAAGCAGATTAAGTCCCATTGCCGGGATATAATTAGCATCCACTGAAAAATAATGCCCCTCCACCTTTTCATCTTCTTCATTTACACGGATCTGAACACCCCATACATTGCCTATGCCAGGCTTATGCGAGGCTGCTGACAGATGACTGATCTCCGGGATCTGGATGTAAAGGTTCTGCACCTTTTTGATATCATGTCCTTGCAGGTCAAGATTAAAAACCTGGTCACGGTTAAATCCCATTTCGGCATTTACCATATAATTCATTTGCCTGAACAACAATATGATAGTAATAATGAATATCATGGAAAAGACAAACTGTGTGACAAGCAAGATTTTCCTAAGGGTTATCCTACTGAATAACTTGATATTGAGAACTCCCTTCAGGACTTGATAAGGATTGAAAGCCGAAATATAAACGGCCGGTAATATACCTGCCAGCAGTCCGATAAATATGGCCAAAGCGAAAAAAAGGATGTACAGGGTAAAATTTTGCTGAGGCCTTATTTCCAGTATCGACATCATTTTCATACCTGAAAAACCAGGAAGCAAGAACTGAAGGATGACCACTGAAATCACGAGTGCAAATAAAGAAACCAGAACTGCTTCCAGCAAAAACTGTGTGATGATGCGTCCGCGTGTGGCACCAATTGTCTTGCGTATACCTACTTCCTTGGCACGCATCAACGACCGCGCAACGGACAGGCTGGTATAATTAAATGCTGCAAGGATGATCAGCAGGAGTGCTAAACCGCTTAAAAAGTATATCATAACGTCCCATAAAAAGAATCCCAGCTCATTTGAACGAAGAGGGCCCGGCACAATCTTTTGTAGAGGTTGCAACGCAAATGAAACATTAATTCTTTCTTTATCGGTATATTTATCGCGGCTGATGTCATCAAGGATGCTTTGTATTTCACGCTTATCGGCATGCTCAGATAAAAGAACATATACATAATTACTATGGAAATTATTCCAGTTGGTAGCGGTAATGTGCTCATTCTTTCTCATTTTTTCAAAAGCCTCCAGTGTGCTGAGTGAGGCTAATGCTTCGAAACGGATGTGTGATTTTTTGTTACTCTGCTTAATAACACCGGCAACGGTAAAATTGCCAATGCTGTCAACCTGCAAGGATTTTCCAACAGGATTTTCACTGCCAAAGAACTTAACTGCAGTTTCTTCCTTCAGGATGATCTGAAAAGGATCTTCCAGGATTTTTTCCGAATAGCCATCTTTTAGGTTAAAATCGAAAACCTTAAAAACCGCGGAATTGGCATATAATCCGTTAAGGGAAATACGTTTGTCATTATAAACACCTTCTCCATAAAACGAACTATTGAAAACTGCTGTCTCTTCAATACCAGTATATTTGTTCTTAAGTTCCTCTGCCAGCGGAAGCACTGTTGATGCATACCTGTTGAGTGATATTTTGCTAAGGCTGTCGATGCTTTCCACCCTGTAGATCCTGTCCTTTTTTGTGTGATACCTGTCATAAGAATATTGATCCATTATCACCACGATAATAAGCATGCAAACCGACATGGTAAGTGCCAGACCAAAAATATTAATCAGTGTAAAGCTTTTATGTCTGACGATATTGCGGTAGGCAGTAATAAGATAATTCAGAAACATGGCATGGGTTTATTAATTTGACGTATGATCCACTCAGGAGTTACAAATTGTAAAAGAAAGGTTTCATAAAATTCAGGCCAATATTTCCAGAAGGTCAAGTGGATGATGCAATAGCTTCATGGCTCCATTTACTGTGAGCTCTTTGCTCGTTCTGAATCCCCACAACACACCAACAGCATACATACCTGCCCTTGATGCCGTTATCATATCCACATCCGAGTCCCCCAGATAAAGAAGGTTTTCAGGATTTATCCCCATTTGCTCACTGATAAATAATGCCCCGGCCGGATCAGGTTTTTTGGGGAAATCGGGTCGGGCACCCATAACGCGGACAAACGGAATTTCTGGCAACAAATGATCAATAATCTTGATGGTAAGTGGTTCAGCTTTGTTTGAAAATACAGCCAGTTTGAGGTTATGTGCCGTCAGTTCACCGAGTAATTCTTTGATTCCCTTGTATAAACAGGTCTTTACCACACAATTTAACGTGTAATCCTCAATAAACTGACTCAGACATCGGGCAACGATTGCAGTTTGCCTTGCATGCACAGGCAGGGATTGCATCACCAGGTTATCTAATCCTTTACCTACCAGTAATTTATAATCTTCAAGCGGATGATACGGGAATTTGTTTGCCGCCAGAACACGGTTCATGGAATCGCCAATATCAGCCAGCGTATCAGCCAGGGTTCCGTCGAGATCGAAGATTATTCCTGAGAATGGCATTCTTAATATGGAAATTTAATTGTAGAGACGCAATGCATTGCGTCTATATGCATTGCGTCTCTACGGATTTTATTAATAGAATTTCATGTGATATTTGGCATTGGCGGTAATCTTCTCCTTTGAAAAATAATCTGTATGATATTTACCTTTGATATACAAGTCGGTCTGATCACAATAATGCTCACTGGCAGGTATTCCGGAATTCCCGGTAGGGATTACCGTTAGGGAATTATCCCAGTTGCTCAGGTCGAAGATATGCCTGTGCGAGGATCCATGATTCGCCATAAAGGGTTTGTTGGTTTCATAACTATAGGTAGAAACCGTATGAAAGCTTCCGCCTACCGGGAAAGGTCCCCTGTTCAGACTGAAGGCATGGTCAAGTATTTTTACCGTAGCCAGGGGATGAGCAAGAACCAGCTGGTGCATTTTACCCCACTCCCATTGCTCAGGATCATTTCCCTGCTGTGATGACAAGCTCTCAACAGCCCCGGAGAAAGCGCATACAACCATTGCATCAAAGTTCTCTGTTTTGTCCATGGTGGTCACATCATCAAACCACAATGAACACTTACTATCGAATAACTGATCAGTGGAAATCCTGCTTACGGAAATAACGCCGTTAAAACTGGTGAATAATCCTTCACCCAGTTCATCAGCAAACGTACAATGAATGAACTGTAAATAAAGTGTTTCAAAAAGAGCAGCGGCTGAGCTTGTTCCGTTCATTACATAATTCCAGTCTTTTAGAATCAGAAATGCACGTTCTTCTGCCGGATTCATATCGGTGTGCTCTGCCAGTGCAGTCAATATGGAGGGCATATATTTTTCGGCCAGTTTGGATCGCTGGTCAAGCTGAATGGCCCTGAAATCATCAACCGACAGCACAGTTTTACCTGAAAGCATTTCTGTAATTCTCCCAAACCTATCGGGAAGAGCATACCAGGTTCCAATGTGCCATGGATAGTCATTTGGTGTGGTACGGTTGTTTGCAGAGGCCACAAAGCCGGAGGCGGGATTAAACAGGAAAGGCAGGTCCTCAAAGGGCACATAACCTTTCCAGTCGTATTCGTCGGTTTCGCCCGGCAAAATGCCAAAAGGAATATCGCGTTTGCGAATGGGAATTCCGGCTGCACAGAACAAACCAATGTTCCCTTTTTTATCGGCATAAACAACATTCTGACTAATAGATGTAAAGGTCCTCAGCGCTGTTTTAAAGTCGTTCCAGTTATCAGCCCGGTTCAGCAACATCACCGTACGGATTTCATTACTCATCTCGTCACCCACCCAATGCATGGTAACCACTTTTTCGGGGATCTTTTTTATGGATGACACAACCGGTCCCCGGTGGGTGAAACGCAGGACCTTTTCAACCTGTCCCCCACCCTTAATGTTAATTACAACTTTTTTTACATCGAAGTTCCTCCAGGTACCATTATATATATATTGTGTTGAATCACCGGGATTAACTTTTTCTTCAAAGAAATCCATATTGTCGACATAAGTATTGGTCATACCCCATGCAATGCTGTCGTTGTGACCACACACGATAAACGGAGTTCCCGGCAGAACCAGACCGGTGACATTCAGTTTACCTTCAACAACCTGGTGCATTTGATACCATATGCCCGGTACATTGAGACTAAGGTGCATGTCGTTCGCAAGCAGAGGCATTCCTGTAGTGCTTTTTGAACCAGTAACCGCCCAGTTATTGCTGGCTTCAAGCACATCAGCACCCAGATGCTGTAATGAGACCAAATGAAGCAACATATCGGGTATCAGGGTTGAAGTACTGTTTTCCGGATTATTCCTCGAATACACTACCGGCTGGATTCTGATCAGATCAGGCAGCAATTGCCGGTAACGGATGGAATCAATAGCCTTTTGAATGCTGCCCATTACCATTTCGCTCCAGCCGGCTTTCAGGTCCCAGGCCATATATCCTATCATGTTCAGGGAATGGTAGGGCTCCCATTTTTCCGGTTTATAGTTTAATATTCCGAATTCGGGAGGCATGCGATGCCCGTTGTTCCGGATGTAATGATTGATCCCGTGGGCAAAAGCGGTTAAGGCTTCCAGACTTACTGAATCATTCTGCTTCAGTATCTTTTCCGATTTCTCCCGGAAGCGTAAGGCCCGTAATACCAGGTCAGTTTCCACAAAGCCTTCCCCGAATATTTCAGATAATTTTCCTTCAGTCACATGCCGTAAAAAATCCATTTGCCAAAGGCGGTCCTCGGCCATAAGATAACCGACAGCCATGTACAGATCATGTTCATCAGCGGCATAAACATGAGGTATGGCGAAACTGTCGCGGTATACCTCGACAGGGGCATGAAGACCTGTTAACCGAAGATCGGCATTATAATCCGGCAGGGCACGATGGGACAAGTGCCTGATAAATATGACCCCTGCAGCAATGGCTAAAACAAGTATAACCAAAATACCTAAAAGAATTCTTTTAAAAATCTTCATGGGATGTTAATTATTAGGTTTTTTCAGGTTAGTATCCGGAATTTCTGTACGTGAGACTAAAAGTAAAACAATTTTTTGGCTTAACGGATTGGTAACATCATTAAAAATGTTAATTTGGTTCCTGTTCAAAGCATTTAAAATCAGTATATGTATGAAAATCAAATCATTATTTCTATTGGCAGTTACCCTTGCTGCATTGCTTCCAGTGGTGGCATTTTCCCAGGCCGATTCCGCAAAATCGGTAAAAAAAGCCGACAAGATAAAAAAGGGCTGGAATTTTGGCGGTGTCCCGGTAATTGCTTACGATACCGATATTGGCTTTAAGTACGGTGCGCTGGTAAATGTATTTCATTATGGCGACGGATCACAATACCCCAAATACCGTCATTCATTGTACTTTGAATGGTCAAGGACAACCAAAGGCAGCGGTATAAATCAGTTTACTTATGACTCTGAATATCTGATACCGGGGATCAGGGTTTCAGCTGAGGCCAGCTTACTTACCGAGCAGTCTCTTGATTTTTATGGATTTAACGGATACGAATCCTATTACAATGCCCAACTAGAGGATGAAGAAAATGATTATTATATTTCCCGGATGTATTATAACATGGACCGTAAACTTACCCGTTTAAAAACTGACTTCCAGGGAAAGATCATTGGTCAGCAATTTCGATGGCTGGCTGGCATTGAATATAACCATGCCAGAATGGGAACAGTAGACATTGACCGATTAAACAAAGGTAAGGATATAGAGGATCAATTGCCCGACACTGCCCTGTTGTATGATAAATATGTTGAATGGGGACTCATTCCCGAGGACCAGGCCGACGGCGGAAAGACAACCTTGTTAAAGGCCGGTTTAATTTATGATACCCGGGATATTGAAGCCAATCCTATGAGGGGCATATGGACTGAATTACAGTTTCTTCTGGCCCCTTCATTCATAGGAAATGGTGACTTATCCTATACCAGACTGGCGATTACCCACAGGCAGTACTTTACCTTGGCGCCACAAGTATTAAACTTGGTTTACCGGTTGAGTTACCAGACAAAACTAAGCGGACACATGCCTTTTTACATGCTTCCTTTTGTTTACAATACGGCGCCCAGTCTGACACGTGACGGACTTGGCGGTGCAAAAACCATACGAGGGGTGATGCGGAACAGGATTGCAGGTGACGGATTTGCATATGGCAACGTTGAATTGCGCTGGAAATTCCTGCGGACCATTCTTTTTAACCAGAATATTTACCTGGCATTGAGCGCTTTCATTGATGGGGGGAAGGTTACATCATCCTATGAATTACCTGATAATATCACCGACCTTCATGCGCAGGCTTACTTATCACAGGGATCTGAAGAAAGGTTACATCTTGGCGCTGGTGCCGGCTTTCATTTTGTTATGAACCAGAATTTTGTTATTGCCGTGGATTATGGCCGTGCATTGGATCCGGGTGACGGGGAAAGCGGGTTGTATATAGGATTGAATTTCCTATATTAGAACAGTGTATTGGCATTATGATTGCATAAATAAAGGTTAAAATATTTCCACATCACAATAATTAACTTATTTTTGCATTGATAAACTATTCATTTTTTATTTAACCATTTTATGAACATTTATGTAGGTAATCTTCATTTCAATGTTAATGAGGACGAATTAAGAAAAGCTTTCGAGGAATACGGTGAAGTGGCTTCGGTAAAAATAATTACCGACAAGTACTCCGGAAGAAGCAAGGGTTTTGGTTTTGTTGAGATGCTGAATGATAAGGAGGCGCAAGAGGCTATTAGCAACCTTAACGGTGCCGAGATCAAAGGACGGGCTGTAAACGTTAACCAGGCCAGAGAAAAAGAGAATAATCAGGGGGAAAGACGGAATTTCAGATCAAGATCCTGACTACAGAACACCTGACCTGACAGGATCACCAATACCCTCTGTCGGGATTCTGATGAGATTAACCTGACAGTGTCAATAGACCTGTCAGTGTTTTTTTTCGGCGTTTGGATTGAGCAAGCTGAGACAGGTTTACTCGAAGTAAAAAAATAACCTGGCATGTCTTAGAACATACCAGGTTATTTTTTATCGATGCATTATAAGCTCAAATCAAGGCCAATGGCCAGGATCAATGCATTTTTAGAATAGGTGTCTGTGGAACTGATCTGTGTTTCGGTTGGTCTGTAAATATGAGGATAATATTTTGTGTCTTCCTTGTAACCGGTATAGGATACTCCGATATTGATCATCATTTTATCATTTAATTTATATCCCAATCCGCCGCCAAAAGTGTTGGAAGACAGGCTGTAACTCAGGTCGCTCTGATAATCCTGGCTGACACCTGTATGTGCCAGTAAAAAGCCGCCACTCAAAAACCACTTGTCGGTAAGGCTGTATTCCAATCCAAATGCCAGCTCATAGTTATTGTCATCAATAACTTCGGAGTTTTTCACATATTCATAATTGATCTGCTTCCCATAGCTGACATCCTTATCCCAGTAATAATGGAAACCGCCTGCAGCGGTTAATTTGGGCGTTACTTTATAATCTATCCCTGCTGAAAACACGGCCGGCATGTCATTATCCACCTTCGTGCCGTCCTGCAAAAAGTAGATAGGTGCACCGGCATCAGTCATGTCAATGATGAAATCGTTCTGACTTAATCTTTTATTTTTAACCTGAATCCTGGTTTTGAATTCGTACTTCAAGCCGATATTAAGTTTTTCATTAATTGCCAGATTTACGCCGATAATGGGTGCAAATCCATTTCCTTTTTGCTCAATATCAGCAGTCTGGTTGAAGAGCATGCCGGTTAAGGCTGCTGTCTGGGATGCCTCAGCAGCTGCAGCAGTATACTGGACATAAGCACCGTCACAGGCTGTTTGTATCTGTCCTATCTGAAGTGAAGCAGGTATACCTAAAGCAGTGAGTCCGCCTTCAATTTGGGCCCGCTGTTCGGGAGATATTGCCCCTGCACCTTCTGCCTGGGCAAGGGTGAATGTACCTGGTACACCTCCGCCTATGAGAGCACCCATAGTACCTGAAATTGAACTGGCACCGGTTGCACCTGCACCGGCCTGGGCTGCCATTCCTGAAAATACATCGCTTACTTCGGTCCAGTTCCCACCCATATTCACCTCAACGTTTTTCAGATAGCCCTCATACGTGTTCTTTACCGTAACATACCGCAGGCCGCCATATACTGATATCACATCATTAATCTGGTAAGTAAGGCCCAGCTGGTAACCCAGATACCTCGATGTGCCTTTAAAATACACCTCACGCCGGTAATCCGTTGCACCGTAATGCGATAAAAAGTGGGCCATATCAGAAATGCCCTGTTCAAAGGCAGGGAGACCATCTTCAAAAGTTGCCCCGCCACCACCGCCAATCGTAGTAAACCCGAAAGAGATGGCTATTTTATTCTTTTTCCATGTTGCAAAAAAACTCGGGAAAACAGGAGCAACCACATCACCAATGAATTTTTTAGGACGCGGACTCAGAAAAGCATAATCGTTGGTAACAGCTTTGTTCTGAAAAATGGTTTGAGAACTCAAAGAAAAATGAAATCCATCACTAAGTTTTGTCAGACCGGCAGGATTGAAATGAACTGCATCAGGACCAATAGCAGCATCTCGCACCAGCGTGCGCACCCAGTAAGCGCTCTGATTTGAATTGGTCACTATACCCCCGCCAAAGACGACAGAAGCAAGTAAAACTAGACTAATGAACAATAGGAAATGTTTTTTCATGGTTTTTCATATTTAGTTTACGAAATAAATATAAACATTTCCTGAATACATGCAACCGGTCGGATATGACTAATTACCTGAGGATTGCAAGCCTGGCGTTTTATTTTGCTGAATATTCAAAAATGGTCAAAATGTTTTGTTGGCTTTTTATACTATCGCTAAATTGCATCCTGAATAGTTACTAAATTTTTACAAACTATATCCGGATTTGAAATGTTTATGTTACTATTGCCCTTAAGCCCAAATATCTCATACTATTATAATAATTAATCCAACAATTTCTACTTTTATACTGCCGAAATGAATAACAGCTATGATCCATATTGATTTTAAATTGATTGAAAGTCTGACCATTCAGGCACGCTTCGATGCCAGAAAGAGGAAAAACCTTAATTTTCATGCTTCAGTGGCTGATCCGATGCATCGCATGCTGCACAGTATGGAACCCGGGACCTATGTACAACCCCATAAGCATGAAAATCCCGATAAACGCGAAGCCTTTATTATATTGAAGGGTAAAGTGGCAGCGGTACAATATACTGACACAGGTGAAGTCTGCGATCATTTGATTCTGGATTCATCCGCCGGGAATTACGGTGTGGAGTTCGCACCCCGTACCTGGCACAACCTTATAGCCCTTGAATCCGGTTCAGTAGTGTATGAGGTGAAGGACGGACCCTGGAATCCGGCCGATGATAAGTATTTTGCATCCTGGGCACCCCAGGAGGGAGATGAAGGTTGTGAGGCATATAAACAGAAAATATTGAAAGAGATTGGGTTGCAGGTTGAATAAATCTTTGCTTATTTTGTGGCTGAAATCTTTTAAAAGCTGAATAGATAATGACTGTTCAAAAACCAGGCATACCTAGAGGGACCCGTGATTTTGGCCCGTTTGAAATGTCAAAACGCAATTTTATTTTCGACACCATCAAAGGTATCTTCCAGAAACACGGCTACGCGCAGATAGAGACTCCGGCCATGGAAAACCTGGATACCCTGCTTGGAAAATACGGAGATGAAGGAGATAAACTGTTATTTAAGGTTCTGAATTCCGGTGATTTTATGAACGGGATTGAACCGCTTGATTTTCAAACTGCCGGATCAAATGCTGCTTCTTTGCTGATATGCGAAAAGGGATTGCGTTATGACCTGACGGTGCCTTTTGCCAGATATGTTGTCCAGCATCAGCATGAGATTGAGTTTCCTTTCAAACGCTATCAGATACAACCCGTATGGCGTGCTGACAAACCACAGAAAGGCCGTTACCGCGAATTTTACCAGTGTGACGCTGATGTAATAGGCAGTAATTCAATGCTTAACGAAACCAACCTTATCCAAATCGTCGATGAGGTTTTTCAGAAGCTTGGGGTAAGGGTCACGATTAAACTCAACAACCGCAAAATACTCGCAGGTATTGCCGATTATATCGGACAACCCGAAAAAATCACCGATATCACAGCAGCCCTTGATAAACTTGAAAAAATCGGTATAGAGGCGGTAAACCAGGAACTTCAGGTGAAAGGGATCAGTGTTCAGGGTATTTATAAACTGGAACCCTTGTTTGCGATTAGCGGAACCAGCAAGGATAAGCTTGATCAACTTAAAAAGATTTTACAGGGAAGCACATCCGGTATCAGGGGTATTGAGGAAGCCAGTGAGTTAATAAATCTGCTCGAAGCCCTTCAGCTTAAATCAAACTGTGAGATTGATATTTCCCTGGCCAGGGGATTGAACTATTATACGGGCACCATTATCGAGGTCAGTGCCCTGGATGCTGAAATAGGCAGTGTATGCGGCGGGGGCCGTTACGATGATCTCACCGGTATCTTTGGTTTAAAGGATATTTCCGGTGTAGGCATATCCTTTGGTGCCGACCGGATTTATGATGTGATGGATCAGTTAAAACTTTTCCCTGATGAATCCGTGACATCCGTGAAAGTGTTGTTTGTCAACTTTGGTGAAACCGAAGGACGATATTGCCTTGGGTTACTTTCAACACTTCTTTCCGCCGGTATTTCAGCCGAATTATACCCTGACCCAGCCAAGATGAAAAAACAGCTGTCCTATGCCAGTGCCAGACATATCCAATATGTGGTCCTTGTCGGTGAAAACGAAATGAAGGAAGGCCTGCTTACAGTGAAGAATATGTTTACAGGGGAACAGGTAAAGGTTAAACCGGAGGAGCTGGTGAGATTGGTAAACGGTAAACGGTGAACAGCCGGTAATCGGTAATCAAGGTATCTTAACTCATACGGCAAAAAATAACCGGTTACCGTTTACCGATTACCGGATACCGGATACCGTTATCTTCGTTACAGCCGTCTGCAGACCATCAGCAGAAGCTTTCAAAACTACCTTGCCGGATTCTTTACCTGCTTTAATAATAACCATACATCTGCCCTGCCAGGCTTTGCGTTGCGGAAGGGTATAACTCTCCAGGCTTACCGGATTTGCATTTCCCACACCAACAATTGAACCGGGACCTTCAATCTCAAATCTGATCAGATTCTCCGCTTTGGGGTTACGGACCCCGGCGGCATCCGTAAGTTCAACAGTTATATAACATAAATCCTGCCCGTTGGCCTGAATTTCCGTCCGGTCGGGTAATACCCTCATCTGAACCGGTTTTTGTGCCGTATTAAGTTCTGCCAAGCTGACCTTCTTCCTCCCATCATAACCTATTGCCTTGATCATGCCGGCCTGATAAGGCACCTGCCAACTGGCCATAAACCGGGATTCCCGGTTCACTGGTTTCATACCCATCGATTTATCATTCAGGAACAACTCAACCTTTTCACACGAAGAATATACAGTTACTTCAAGTGGTCTGCCTTCATTGCCTTCCCAGTTCCAGTCGGCCACAACATCAAACCAATGCCATTTTGACCACGACTGACGGTTTGGGTTTTGTGCAAACGAAGAAACAGGGGGTGTAACAAAAACCGACAGTTCATTTTCCTTCCAGAGCACATCACGGTAATAAGACTGAGGTCTTTTCCATCCGCAAATATCTATATCCCCACAATAAGCAAGGTTCCAGGGAAAGAAGCTTTGTTCCTGCCAGTAACCGCGCCATCCGATACTGGCTTCGCCAATATAATCAAATCCGGTCCATACAAAATCACCAATCACCCAGGGATAATCCATAACATCCATCCAGCTTTGAAAAGCTTCCAATGGATAGGATTCCGTACCAAGCATAATGCGCCCGGGCACTCTCACCTGATCCTCCTTGTAAATACTGGTCCTGAGGTGATCACCGCCTGCGGCATAATTGTAACCGGCAACATCAAGTACGGCAAAGTACGGATCTTTATCGGGCCTCAGATCATTAACAGCTCCGGTTATTGCACGGGTACTATCGATGGTAAGGATGGAGTTACGGATCTTTTTGGCCACTTCAACCACCTCGGGCGTATGCCGGTTGGGTATTTCATTGCCAATACTCCACATAATAACTGAAGGATGGTTAAAATCGCGCAATACCATGCTTTCAATATCACTTTGCCACCATGCATCGAAATATAAGTGATAATCCTGCGGATTCTTGGGTTCCGCCCACATATCGAATGCCTCATCAATAACCAGCATGCCAAGCCGGCTGCAGGCGTCAAGGAAAGCCGGTGAGGGAGGATTGTGTGAACACCTGACCGCGTTAAAACCACTTGCTTTTAACAGTTCCACCTTTCTTTCCTCAGCCCTGTCGTAAGCTTTTGCGCCCAATGGCCCGTTGTCATGATGAAAACAGGCTCCCTTCAGCTTCAGTGATTTTCCGTTCAGCATGAAACCGCTGGTCGTACTGTATTCAACACTGCGCACACCAAAGCGAGTTTCTTCCTGGTCACACAACACATTGTCACAGTATACTTCACCTACAGTAGTGTATAAGGCGGGATCTTCCGGTGACCACCGTTCCGGACCTTCAAGGTTGATGAACTGTACAAAATCATATTTCTTTCCGGGTTCAATGCTCATAACAGACTCAGCCTGTCCTGATATTTCTTCACCGCGGTTCATGATCTTTGTAATCAGTCTGACCCCTGTGGTTTTATGGTTTGTATTCACAACAGTGGTTTTCACACAAACCTTTGCGGAATGATCAGTAATTTCAGTTGTTGAAATCAGGGTACCCCACTGGGAAATATGAACAGGTTCATCGACTGTTAACCATACATGCCGGTATATCCCCGATCCGGAGTACCAGCGGCTGTTTTCACCCTCGTTTTTCACCTTAACGGCCAGTACATTAGTGTCTCCATAGTTAATCAGGTCAGATAAATCATAGTAAAACGAGGTATAGCCATAGGGATGATTACCCAGGTAATGACCATTGAGCCAGCATTCAGCATTCATGTAAATACCGTCAAACCTTACCTTAACGCATTTCCCCTTAAGATTGTCGGGAAGAATAAAGGTTTTCCTGTACCAGCCTGTTCCGCCAACGGTAAACCCTCCGCTAACCTGACTAATGGCATCGCGGTTAAAGGGCGACCGGGTTCCCGGCAGATCCGCCTGCCCGGCGGGCAGGTCCTCGATACTCCAGTCGTGTGGCAGATCGATGCTGCGCCATCCCGAATCATTAAATTCAGGCTGTTCAGCCCGCTGGGCACCGCCAGGATGGAACTTCCAGTTTTCATCGAACAATTCGGTTTTGCCTGAAAAGGTCTGTGCGGATAAACTGGATATGGACATGGCCATAACCAGCAAATAAAGAATATTCTTCATGATTAGCTGTTATTTGGTTCAGGCCGGGCAAATAATTCTCCCCCAGTCATTTTCATAGCTATCAGACCTGCGCCGGTAAAAGAGGCCTTTCTGATAAATGACTGCGATTGTTTTGCATATTCTGGTAAACATTTGTTGATTATCGGATTATTTCAACTCAAGCACGACCACCGAAGATGCGGGCAATCTTACAGAAAGTAAATTCTTGTTAAGTTTTGTACCATTGAACGGAACCGTCTTAATCGCCTCGGGATAGTCAAAAGTATTGTGAACCGACAATTCCTTGCCTGTTAAAACCGCACCTGTGACCTCCCCGGGTTGTGAACCTCGTATTTCAATGTTTATTTCTATTTCCCGAAGAGGATCGGCATTGGTAAAGGTAATATGGATATAACCGGCTTTATCTTTTGAAGCCGAAGCTGTAACAGCCGGGATGGTTTTATCCTCGAATTTATAATCCGGCGACGTGAAGCTAACAGGAATAAGGGCGGCATGCTGATGTACCTTATACATTTCAAACACATAATAGGTAGGTGTGAGGAACATTTTCTCCCCGTCAGTAATAATGACAGACTGCAGTACATTAACCAATTGCGCAATGTTGGCGCCTTTTACCCTGTCAGCATGGTTGTTGAAAATATTCAGGTTAATACCGGCCACCAGGGCATCCCGAAGCGTATTTTGCTGAAAGAGAAATCCCGGATTTGTGCCAGGCTCCACATCATACCAGGTGCCCCATTCATCTACAATCAGCCCTACTCTCTTTTTCGGATCATACTGATCCATAATGGAAGCATGCCTTGTTACAAGCTCTTCCATAAACAGGGTTTTCCTGATGGTATTAAAATATTCCTCTTCCGTGAACATGGTGGCAGACCCTTTCCTTGCCCAGGTGCCCGGCACCGTGTAGTAATGAAGTGATATCCCATCCAGCATGTGATGTGGTATGTTTTTCATCAGGGTTTCCATCCAGTGATAGTCATCACTGTTCGGCCCGCCAGCTATTTTATAAAGCTTATTATTCCCATAATTCCTTGCATACGTTGCATACCGCTTATACTGGTCGGCATAAAAAGCAGCGGTCATGTTTCCCCCGCAGCCCCAATTCTCATTGCCCACACCCCAGAATTTAATTTTCCAGGGGTTCTCCCTGCCGTTTTTTTTGCGTAATTCTGCCATAGGACTATGT
>Ga0299915_10000974_pt1 | contig 21097 bp, 21 predicted proteins | sample RVTome_13_FD_200263 | JGI IMG/M metagenome (GOLD analysis project Ga0299915, IMG submission 200263) | Soil microbial communities from uranium-contaminated site in the Upper Colorado River Basin, Wyoming, United States - RVT92D227 (version 2) ... | reverse complement strand
TTTATATCTCAACCTATTAATTATTTACATCCTGGCTATATTATTTATTTATATTTATTTGCTGCCCGGATATATGATTAATTTCCCCAAAAATAAAAACCTCCTTAAAACATCTCCGTTTTAAGAAGGCTTCTTTACCTTTAACTCCTGCCTGCACTTCACCATGCAAAACAGAAGTTTATTTAATTTTCTATGGAAAATAATATCAGTATATTATTATTTGTCAAATATTTTTTAAAGCCAGAGATACTATCTGTATATTCCTTTTATTTCTTCAAGCGTCATTAGCCTATAATCCCCTGCATGACCGGCAGTTCCGAAATCAATCATCTTTCCTTTAACAATCTGGTAGACCGCTTCCCTGGCAGCACCAAAATATGATCTGGGATCAAAAGCATCCAGATGTTCACCCAGATATTTCCTGATAGCGCCTGTCATTGCCAGTCTTCCGTCAGTGTCCACATTTATTTTTCTGATTCCTCTCTTTATGGCCTCTTTTATACTTTCCATAGGTACACCCATGGTTTTTTCCATTTTGCCTCCATACTTATTTATAACCTCGATCAGTTCCTGAGGCACCGAAGAGGAACCGTGCATAACAAGAGGAACGCCGGGAATCTTTTTTACTACCTCATTTATTATATCCATGGCAAGAGTCGGTTTTGCCTTAAATTTATATGCCCCATGGCTCGTTCCAATAGCAAGAGCAAGCGCGTCCACACCGGTAAGCTTTATAAACCTTGCTGCCTCATCCGGGTCAGTAAGCATCACTTTTCCGGAGCCAACGCCATCCTCTATTCCGCCAAGTGTTCCAAGCTCACCTTCAACAGATACCCCAAAACCATGCGCATAATCAACAACTTCTCTTGTCACCTTAACATTTTCTTCAAAAGTTGTAGGAGTCTTGGAATCTTCCTTGAGAGAGCCGTCAATCATAACCGAGGTAAAACCCAGTTCTATAGCCTCCTTGCAGGTTTCCAGGCTGTTTCCATGGTCAAGGTGCAGCACAATAGGTATATCAGGATTATCCTCGACAGCAGCAGCAGCAAGATATTTTATATAAGCCATATTTGTATATTTTAGTGCTCCCCTGCTTGCCTGAATGATCACCGGAGATCTGGTTTCACTTGCAGCTTTCATTATTCCCTGTATCTGTTCCATATTATTAACATTATAAGCTCCCACTCCATAATCGCCTTTTATAGCTTCATCTAATATCTGTTTCATTGGTACTAATGGCATTGGTCCTCCTCGTAAATATATTTTTAAAAATCTTTATTATTATTATTAATACCGGAATAAAATTTTAATAATTATATCATTTAGAAATTTAATTTCTAGAAGATTATTTGCCTATCCTATGATTTAAATTCCAGACATCACAAAAGGATTATATATTCTTCATCTCGTATGAAAGGATTATTGCGTCTGCCACTTCCCTCATAGATTTCCTGTTATCCATAGCAAATCTTTGAATCCTCCTGAAAGCTTCTTCTTCATCAAGTTTCTGCTCTTTCATAAGTATTCCTTTAGCCCGCTCTACGGCTTTTCTGGTTTCCAGCTCCTCTTTTATCACTTTAGTTTCCACCACAAGACGGTAGTTCTCAATCACTATTGCCGCCTGGTCGGCTACAGTCTTTAAAATATTCATTTCATATTCGCTGAAATGATGGGGTTCAGAAGTATATATTGTAAGTACCCCGATCACTTTTCCTTTTACATGAAGAGGCACACAGAGCAGGGATACCAGTTCCTCTTTTTTAGCTATATCATGGTACTTATAATTTTTATCCTCAAGGATATTATATATCGCCATAGGTTTATTCTCTAAAGCTACCCTGCCTGCAATTCCCTCTCCCAGCTTAAGGGGATTTTTATTAATATATTCCTTGCTGATACTCTGAGTAGCTTTTATAGTGAGCTCTTTCTTCTTGGAATCAAGGAGCATCAGTGAGCAGATCTTCGATCCCATAACTTCCGCGGTAACCGTAACTATTAGTTTTAAAATATCCTCAAGGTACAAATCAGAGGTTACCGCTTCGCTTATTTTGGATAAAGCCTCTATGATATCTTTTGTATTTTCTAACTTTTTATTCTCACTATTCATCTTTATTAAATATTCATTATTAAATCAAGGGCCTAAGAAACTTATTATATTATATAAGACTTAAAAAATTGAATAAAGGCTCTATTTTTAAAATATAGTAACCTCTGGAAGTATTTACAAAAGATAGTAATATGGGTAAAATCTTAATCTGCGGCGCATTCGTCTAGTGGTTAGGACATAGCCCTCTCAAGGCTAAAACAGGGGTTCAAGTCCCCTATGCGCTACCAGTATTATAAATTATTACTTAATTAATTTATTTATTGTTAACTTCGTTTTTCCATAATTTTACTAATTCTGATAATTATTAATATACCTCCTATGCCAATCAGAGCTATTGAAATCGGTAATGGAACCATATTAAGCACCATTAATACAATTCCAGCAATAATTAATACTATGCCGAAAACTGGTAGAAATATTCTCAGACTTTTATTCATAAGACTCCTATATCCATTTTTTAAACTAATAGTAGCACAAAATATCACATCTAATTATATTAATTTCTTTTATGATAAACAAGATTATTGAGTTAAAGGATTTTTATTAATATCATTTTAAATGGAATTTACTTTATGAACTCAATTATTTTTTTTAATTCTACTAAAATATGGTTCGAAATTGTAATACTTGGGGCTAACCAAGTTAATTATAAAGTTTATTAATTTTAGTAATTTCTTCTATAATTTGGTTCGAAATTGAAATACTTGGGGCTACCATATTAATACTTATATTAAAACATTAATATAGTAATTTACATGTAAATTAGTTATGGTTCGAATCCTCTCTCCCCAGCCATTCTGAATGATTTTTACAGTTTTCAAGATATATAATACATATTGTATTTGTTTCAACTTATAAGCTTTTTTATCATATTCATCTTGAGTAATTCATCTGAAATTAGTTTTATAACTTTTCACTGCCAAACCACAGATATAGCAGAGATACTAAAACTATAAGTGCTAAAAATAAATCCATAATGCCAAAAGGATAAATTGAGGATGAACTAATCATTGTTACTATGCTCAATACCATACCAAAAACAATTCCCCATTTTTTAATTGACCATATAATATAACCTGCAATTAATCTTGATAAGCCATAAATAACAGAAAGAGCTGCCATAAAAATTATTTTTCCATTTTCTTCTTGAAAACCTGCAACAGTAAGGAGATTGCTAGGTAAAGTAAACAGCATCACAGTGCCAGCTATTTCAATAAAACCATGAATAAAAAGCACAACAGATGCTATTTTCACAATAATTTTTTTATTCATATTTACCTCTATCTAACTTTGTTTTATAACAAATGTTTCAAATATATTTTACTACTTTAAGGATAAAATAAAAATTTTATTTTAAGAGGATGTATTTAATAGAATAAATTATTTTTAAAAACTTAATTCTGGAATAAAAATATCCTCATTTAAGCTTAATAATTTAGTTCTAACATTGTCCACTGTTCCCAGCAAAATATGCATTATCTAATTACTGAATAGTTTTTTCAAATCAATTAATTCCTTTAAAAATTGGTTCGAAATTTCACACCTTGGGGCAGCCAGTAAAACCTATAAATTGATATATTGATATTGATTATTAAAGATTTTACTTTAAAATTGTCCTTATATTTTAAGAAAGAGGGGTTATATAAATGAAGATATTGATTGCATATGCTACAAGGTTTGGGACTACGGAAAAATGTGCTGGTATGCTTGCAGAGATATTAAGGGAAAAAAATCTTGAAGTTGAACTAGTAGATCTTAAAAAGAATAAAAGGGTAAAACCAGAAAATTATGATCTGGTAGTGGTGGGAGGATCTTTTCTTGCTTTCAGAATGAATGCTTTTGTAAAGAAGTTTATAAGAAGGAATTTAAGCACTCTTTTAAATACAAAAACAGGTATCTTTATGTGTGGAGCAGATGAGGACTGGGAAAATGAGATAAAAAAGGGATTTCCTGAGGAGCTTCTTGATAAAGCAGTGGCTAAAGGTTACTTTGGTTATGAGATGAATTGGGGTAAGATGAATCCAATGGTTAGAAATATGATGCAAAAGGCGTACAAAACTACAGAACCTGTATCAAAGATAAATACTGAAAATATAAGAAAGTTTGTAGAAGAAATTATAAAAGTTTTAACTTAAATTATTATAAAATCTCTTAAATTAATTAACTCTTTTAAAAATTGGTTCGAAATTTCACTACTTAGGGCACTTTGAATTTATTATAGTATTTTTTAAGTCTCATAGTGAAAATAGCTGCGTTTTGTGGCATGTTCAATCTCCTCGCTTTTCAAGTTTCTTGTGAATACTTTGATTAAGCATTTCTCTCTTTTTACCCGTCCATGTTTGGGCTTGAACTTCTTTAAGAAGTCCGTCACAAAAATCACTGACATCATCTCCCACAATGTTGAGTACATTTTTGCCCTCCTGTGCTCCTGATTCAAACAATTCCAGCATATCCGTAAGGACACTCATCATGCCCCTGCCGGCGGAACCTAGTGTAAAATCCCACATGAACGCCTCAATTTCTTTGAAAACGATTTGATAATCCTCTGGCAGAGCCTGAATTCGTTTTTTGTAAACTTTATAATCAATTTTTTCTTGTTTCCAAAGTTTTAAAGTTGAAAATATTTTATTTAGCATAACAATTCTCCTTTAATCCATTAATTTTTAATGAGACAAAACTCCATTTATCCCAGAACAATGAGAGTTCCCTTTGTCCAGCATTATTCAGTGTATAGAACTTCCTCAGCGGTCCGATTTCAGATGGCTTTTTTTCAATATCCACCAGCTTGTTTTTTTCAAGACGTAGCAAAATCGTGTAAACCGTTCCTTCAACAACATCTTCAAATCCAAGGGTGTTTAGCTTTTTTGTAATCTCATAACCATAGGTTTCTTCACGGCTAATGATTTCAAGCACACAGCCTTCTAAAATACCTTTAAACATTTCTGTTAAGTTTTCCATTTTTTTGCCACCTTCCATCTACTCAGTATTACCGATTACCACTATATAATATCACTCAGTAGTAAGATGTCAATAGTGAAATCATATAAGGAATTAGAAATTATTAATATAATTTAGTTAATAAATAATTGCCTTAGCTTAATTAATTCTCCTAAAAAATGGTTCGAAATTTCACACCTTGGGGCAGCCAATAATCTATTTAATTAATAATTTCCTATTGTCTATTTTTAATATATAATAAATTAACTATTTAATGCAGGAAATTTCAAGAAGACAAAATCTGTTATGAAGATTAAAAGAAAATATTATGGACTATTATTTGGTTTATTTTTATCTATTATAATGTCGATTGTAATGTCTTTTGTCTTAACTCTTATAAACGTAGGATGGATACCGCATTTCTTTATAATTTGGTTAAAATCATTTGGCATAAGCTTTACTGTAGCATTACCAATTTCTTTAATAATAGTTCCATTAATTAGAAAATTACTTGACAGAATAACTTATTAGAACTCAATTTAGGTATAAAAATATCTCCATTTGACCTTATAATTCTGGTTCTAAATTTATACATCACCATAGATAAGTTTTTTAAACTCCTCTAATTCCTTTAAAAATTGGTTCGAAATTTAACACCTTGGGGCAATGATTCAAGTTTCGAACGTGAATAATCCTGACCGTAATGCTCAGCCAGTCTGAACAATAATCTAAATTAACCAGCACATCAAAGGGTTTTTTCAAAGTATATTCTAATTTTTGCCTCTAAGCTGTAAGTTTGAAAGTAAGAAATTGATAATCTAATGTTTCATTGGTGTATTATAAGTGGAATTATTAAAGCATCAACCTGTATTTAACAATTGATAGATAATTATTCTACTCCCTTTGCGTATTGGTAGGAGAATCGGCATTAAGTTATTTCCACAACATTACGTAGAGCTTCCGCGCCGCAGCGTCAGCGACGCCAGTATAAGCAGCACTAAGGAATAAGCAACCAGCACGCCGATGTCCTTGCCTATGTTAAGCAGGCTCTGTCCCTGGAGCATCAATGCTTCGATTCCTTTCACCCCGTAAGTAAGAGGTAAGAACTTGGATATCCATTGCAGAACGACCGGCAATTGGCTCACCGGTATAAAAAGCCCGCTAAGGAATATCTGGGGGATGATAACTAACGGAATAAACTGGACAATCTGGAATTCGTTCCGAGCGAAGGCCGAAAAGAAAGTCCCCAGGCAGACCGCGTTGATGCCAATGAGTCCCTGAAAGACTAGAATTTGCCATAAATCTCCCTGGTAATTGATATTAAGCACGTAGAGCATATAGGAGAACATGACTAGAGTCTGTATCAGTGCGAAAAGCAGTAAGCCAAGCAGATACCCCACTACGATATCCATCCGGGATAACGGCGCGACCAATAGCCTCTCCAGCGTGCCCTGGGTACGCTCTCTTAAAAAACTGATGCCGGTTATTAGAAACCCGTAGAATAATATGAGTGTAGCCAGTATACTCGGCGCGATGTTACTCAATGTGTTTTTATCCGAGATGCTAAAACCGGCAATCATGGCTATTAGTAACGGCGCGAATATTATTAGTGCGATGCTGCGGCGGTCACGGACAACCTGCAACATTACCCGATAGGCAACTATAAACGTATTACTGGACATTTTTATTCACCTCATTGTGCTTTATATGGTAAAGGAAGGCGTCTTCCAGTGTCGCCTCCTTTTTTCCGGTAGCAGCGCGCAGGTCTGCGGGCGTTCCTTGTGCGACTACTTTCCCCAGCCGCAGGAAAGCGAGTTTGTGGCAGTGGGCGGCGTCATCGAAAGTATGGCTGGAGATAATAAGAGTCGAACCAGCCCTAGTCAGGTCTTCGAAGTATTCCCAGAAGTGTACCCGAAGTTCTGGATCAAGTCCCACTGTAGGTTCGTCTAGAAAAATCAGCGGAGGCTTGTGAACGATGGCACAGCCAAGACTGACTCGCTGCTTCATGCCACCGGACAGTTTCAGTATCTGGATTTTACGTTTATCCCAGAGATCGACTAGCTTGATAATCTCGTCTACTCTTTGCAATCTTTCTTTTTTATCTTTCAGGCCGTAAATACGGGCAAAAAAATCGATATTCTGTGTCACTGATAACTCGGTGTAAAGCGCCGGCATTTGCGGCATGTAGCCGATAAGCCGGGCCAGGGCATGGGAAGATGTTTTACCCAGGCATTTAATGCTGCCGGATGATGGTTTGAGTAGTCCGGCCATCAGCCGTATCAGCGTTGTCTTGCCAGCGCCGTTAGGTCCCAATAGACCGAAGCTGATAGCAGGCTCGATTGTTATAGACATATTGTCGATGACCCTGAGCTTTCCGTAATTAAAAGTAAGTTTGTCGATGGCTATGGCGGTATTATTCATATATCCGACTTCCTCTCCGTTTTATGTTGTTCATTGAGATCTATCCTCCTGGCATTTTCGTCCAATGCCTTCAATAATCACTTTAGCCACATCACCCGATAACACCTCCGGTGATATACTATGGAGCTTACCATTATCCCCTTCAAGCCTATAAAGAAATGCCAGGCCCATTAAGACTCCCATAATAATGCGTACTACAAGGTCGCTATCCATCGGCTGTAGATCTTTAGACGCAACACCCGATTCAACACACCTACTTGCCATTCCGATTAGTGGCTCCAAGACCCGTTCCATATAATAATTTTTTAATCGAGGGTCTCGCTGAATTTCACTAATAAGAATCATAAACCCTTCAATATTTGAAAATCCAGCTTTAAGCCGGTTCTGAAGAAATCCAGCCATCACCGAAACCGTGTTACCTTTTGGTGGATGTTTTATCAATTCCACGAATGACTGAGCACCAACATATCTTTCAGCTACAGCCATGAGCAGGTCGTGTTTGGTGGAATAATAATGGAAAATTGTGCCCTGGGCGACACCAGCTTTCCGAGCTATCTCCAGAGTGCTTGATTCAGTAAAACCCTTCTCAGAAAACAAAGAGAGAGCTGCGTCTAAGATTTGCTGTTTCCTTTTACTGGTAATATTCTCACTTCTTTCTCGCCTGGTGGGTGTCACTTTTAACCTCTAATAGATATAATGATTGATTAATCAATCATTATATTATCGTAAGCTCTATTCTTTGTCAAGAAATATAGACACATGATGGTAAAAAATTAAGGATACTTATCATAATTGATGAATATACAGGAGAATGCCTGTTATCACATGCTTCAAGAATAAATACTTCAAGTAAAGTGATGGAGTTTTTAGAGCTATCCTGTGCTAGAGGACTGCTGGAATATATACGTTCAGACAATGGAAGTGAATTTAAAATTGTCATTTCCTTGACTTATATTTAAAAGATTCTATCCAAGTGGAAAAAATAAATATTAAAAATAATGGATTGTCCTCCCTAAAATGATATGCTTGAACTTGAAAAACGTATATTGTGGCATTATCTGCTTAGGAAAGATAATAAAAACTTGTGGAGTTAGTCTGTAAGCCAAGTTTAAAACAAACTATTTGAAATAATCTAAAAAAACAAAATTAATAAATTATTGATAATTATTATGCATATTAGCAATTGCCTGATTATGCAATTATTTTTAAGAATATAGATTAAAAATTTTCTAAAACTCTTTTTAAGAGTGTCCCATTTGTCTCACTTTAAATCTTGACCACAATGCTCAGCCACCTCTGGCGCTTTATAACTTTGGTATTCCTATCCACCTGGGAGTTTTGCTTAAATATTCTTTATAAGCATTCCCATATCTCTCTTTACAGTAACGTTCTTCGGGATTAACGACAATATTTGCTAAAATTAGAAATATGATTACAGCTAACAAGATAATCCATGAAGCAGTAGCTATACCTATCCCAATAAGAGCTAAGAGATTAGAAAGATATAATGGATGTCTGGAATAACCATATATTCCCTTAGTTACTGGTCTATCGATTGGAGTAGTAATAAAATTTATACCAGCAGTTACCAGTACCACTACGGCTAATAAGAAGATAAAAAGCCCTATATAAAACCATGCTGTTCCTAATTTAAAAGGTAGGAAAATAGAATATAAAAATGCAATATAGATAATAATAGAAGCAATATAACCTATTACTTTTTCCCTTTTGTTTAGCTTCATATCAGGAGGATTACCTAATTTCTTGTAAGCTTCTTTATTAATTAACATTATTGAATATGGTAGAAGTAAAAAACAAGCCACAAAAATCCAGGCATTTAATATACCAATTTTAAATACTGGCACAAGTTGCATTGTTCAACTCCTTTATTATTTTAATAATCATTTTTTGAATATTCCGCAGATTGTTTTACTACTAATTATATCTGAAAAAAGAACCAACCCCATATTTGACACATCGTAAACTTTTATAATATCCATGACTTCACTGCAACCAGTACATATACCCAGCAATATATTCTTTGTATTCTTAAAGAAATTAGTATTAAATTTTATTGTATTATTATCTTCAAAAATTGAAGCATAAAAAATACCCGTTTCCACTAGGTCGTGAAAAGGTGGCTACCAAAGGACAATTCAGGCATATAGCCTGCATCTTTATACGAAACCTCGCAAACAACCTTAATATTGCTTATCTCAGCAAAAGATACCGGTATTCCTAATTCCGGAGATGTAGTACCTATGCGGCCTGGTGCTAGAAGCATAATCGTTTTTTCTTTACCTTTAAAATATTGGTTTATCCTGCCTATTATTCTCGCAATATTATATTTTTTCTTGTAGGGAAATTGATAATAGCCTTCAGGGTCAACTTGTATAACAATATCAACGGGTTGAACTACCGCACCCCCCATTGTACCGCCTGATAGCTCAAAAAAAACTTTTTCGTCTTGAATATCAGGAATTGTAACTTTCGCTCCAATTCCACCAACTTGTAAAGGTCTGCATTGCACTAAATTAATTAAAAAGTCACCTTGCTCTGTAAAATTACATGTAAATTCAATATCCACTGGATAATTGTATTCTTTTTGAATTACAGACATTAATTGCATTAATGTATCGGTAAAATCTTTCATTTTTATGAGACCGTCGCATGTGGAGAATACAATTTCTACGTTTTTTCCCTGCTCCTTTAATAGTCTTTCTGTATCGTAATCATGCTCAAGCATTATTTTCTTAAACCAGTTTGGTAGTTTTCGCGATAATTCTGATACATTTACAGATAAAAAAGTATTTTTTTTAAAATCAAGAACATCGAACTTATGTTGTGAATACTGTTTCTTACTAATGCTGCTGGTCAAGGGAGTTAATTGCGGTTTATTAAGACTTGCTATTCTGGGATAATCACCGTCAGTCCTATTTACAGCCCTTGTTCCAAGTCCCATTACCAGTCTTATCATTCCAGCGTTTGGATCGATATCCTTATGCCAGCGGTAAGAATTATATGAGTAACCAACTCCTGCAGCACAGGGCATAAAAATATTGTCAAACTTTAAACCGGAGACCCTTTGTACAAGGATAGCCATCTGTTCGTCGCTTTTACTCAGACCTCGCTGCAAGCGATATTCAAGAGCTGATTCATCCATAGTGCTGGCATAAACTTGCTTTACAGCTTTTTCAAAATCATTTAGTCTTCCCTCAAGGCTGCTATTGTTAACACAGAACACCGACTCATATTTTCCAGCAAATGCATTCTCAAAACTATCTTCCAAAAGGCTACTTGAGCGAACGATAATAGGACTCTGTCCGTAATATTCTAACATTCGCCTAAATTGTTCTTTTGTTGCATCAGGGAAAGTTCCATTTAATATTTTTTGTTTAAGCATTTTTGCAGCTGAGAAATACTCTTCATTGCTCTTTTGGGCAAGCCTTAGCTTCCAGCAATCGTTTTGCACGATATATGTATAATACACATCAGACCCAATATAAAATGAATCGTGAGGTTCAAGCCTTAGGAATATTTGGGGAATAATATTTTCAACAATTTTTCTCGAAAGCAACATTCCAGTGGCTTTACCGCCAATTTTTCCAGACCCTACCATTCTTTCTTTGATAGCAATTAAATCTTTGATTTTAAAGTTGGCATATAGCAAATCAGTAAGCTTTTTTTCTCTGCCCATAAGTCTATCGCATATATCATTGATTGTGTCTTGCCCTATATTATCTAGATTCATTTTGGCAAAGAGAAAGAGCCTGTCCCAATTGTCTAAATTTTGGTCATCGAGGAAACTAGCCTTTTCCCCCACAAGTGCATAAAACTTGCTTACGCTTAAACCGCCTGTTAATGCAATAAAGCTATTTGAATTATTTCTTTTGAATCTATGAGGTAAGAACATGCTATTTGAATACCTTTTCCAAACCTTTAGAGGATGAACATATATATCATTCTTTTCTGAATAAACGTCTAATAAAACCTGGATCGTTTCCCTTATTCTCGCGATTGCATCAAAAGAATGCCTGCCTCGAATAATGCCAAAATATGCTATTGTATTAAGCTCTAATAGAAACGGACATGTCACCGCAAAAAAGTTGCCCATCATTAAATCCGCTGACCAGGCAACCTGTAGCTCGGAAATACAATCGAATATGTAAAACGCTTCCTGCCCCTCGTGTTCAATTATCTCATGAACCGCTACTGTAAAGCTTTCAAAACCAGCATTGGCATCCAATTTAATTATCTTTAAGCCTTTCTGAGGCTTCAGTAATGGTTTATGATGGGCGAACCTCATATATATTAAATTTCGTTTTTCCTTAATAGCTTGCCTGGCTAGGGGCTCAACGAAGAATGCATACTCCTCTATATCTGAAACTTGCCATACTACGTTATCGCCAAGTCGAATAAAATCCAGAGCCTTATCGATTCCTTCAACTCCAGAGAAAATTTTATCAAATGCTGCCATTGTTAAGACCTTCTTATCGCACCTTTATGATTACATAAATAGTCCTTTCTTCAAGCATTGCGACATCTAATTTTCTCAAAGTACCGTCAAAAGAACTAAATGTAGTATTAAAAACACTTAAGTTAAGTACAAAATATAGTGTTTTCAATTAGCATTAGCTTAGTAGTGTTCCGTAAGAAAATCAAGAGTTTAGCAAGGTTGGATTACATGTTATATTATCCAAGCATACGAATGAACTCTTTGATTTTTCTTCCTAAATTAATTATTTCTTTCAAAAATTAGTTCGAAATTAAAATACTTGGGGCTACCAGCTCTAGAGTCAATATAAACTATACCACTATTACTTGGAATGTAAGTTTCGTTTTACATTCACTAATAATCTAAATATTTGTCCAGTATGAGTTTTGAAATAATTTCATAGCAAAATTTCAAGGTTTTTAAATCTACCATTTATTTATATGAATCTTTTGTTTATCGTATCTATCAGGAGTTTCCTTTTTTTCTGCCGGATGTCCAATAGAAATTATTGATAATGGTATAACCTTAATAGGAAGTTTAAGTAATTTCTTTAATCCATCTACGACATCTTTTCTTGGATATCCACTTATCCATACTGCACCAAGTCCCAGATATTGAGCTTCAATCAGAATATTTTCTGTTGCAGCGGCACAGTCCTGATCCCAGTAACTTGCCCAATCATCTGCATGTTTTTCTTTTTCTAAATCACCACAGACTATAATAGCCAGAGGTGCTTCCTTTAGCATTTGAGAGTAAGGATGTATTTCTGTGATGGCACTCATTATATTTTTATCTTTTATAATAATAAATTCCCATAGCCGCTGATTATGACCTGATGGTGCGGACATAGCAGCCCTAAGTAAATTTTCAATATCACTGTTGGATACTGGTGAGCTTGTATATTTTCTTATGCTTCGCCTTTCAAATATTTCTTTCATTATTTTCTACTCCTTAGAAATCTTCTATATAATTTTGTTAAATCTCTAATCTAAAATAACATTATTTTTATTTTATATAAAATAGGATACTTTTAAAAGCTAATAGGTATTTTAGATTTTAAGCCAATCAGTTCCTTTACAATCTGGTTCGAAATTAAAATACCTGGGGCTACAATAAAAAAAATAGATTTAATACCTGTGTTTATAATTAATCAAATTAATGATATATTATTTTTAGTTAGTCCTTTGTATGTGAAAGTCGGCTTCATGCCGTGCGTTGATTTAATCAACCTAGTCACAAAGAGCTTACTTTTATAAATGAAAAATAAATATTTTATATCTATAATAATCTTAATGTTGTTGATTAGTTTTTTTCTAGTCTCTTGTAAGCAAGGTCCATATAGCGATAAGGAATCTAAAAATTTTATTTCAGATTTAAGTAATTTAAACATAAAATTTGTTAATAAAATAAGTTTGGCTAATACGGCTTCAGGGGCAGCCCTATCACCTGTTATTTCTGATATGCAAGATATAAGGACAGAAGTTTCTAATTTAGAAGTTCCTGGAGAAGATGAGAAATTATCAGATATAAAAGAATCAAGCATTAATGGAATGGATGAGGTAATAGAAAGTTTTCAAATGCTTCAATCAGGAGAAAATGATGTAGAAGTTATTTTGAAAATACAAAATGGCATAAGCATATTAGAAGATGTCGCCAATCAATTCATGAAATTATAAAATCCTAAAAATTAATAAGCTTCTAAAGTACCGAGAAACCTTTTTTATCTGGATAATTTATTTATTAAATTCATGCCATACATAATTTAATAGAAATATCCCAGGAAATCCATGATCATTTTTCTTATGAACCCGAAAGATGGTTCTTTCTATTAATTAAATAAATAAGTTACTGGCCTATCCCATATAGTCTCCGCCATTAACAAATATATTTTGTCCATTTATATATGTATCTTCGTTAATAATGAAATATGCTACTTTAAAAATATCTTCAGGAGTTCCTATTCTTTGCAGAGGAGTTAAATTGGCTGTAAGTCAGAAATTTTTCTCTGGCTTCTTTAAACTGAAGTATATAGTGCGAGTTTACAATGGCGAGCTTGAATGAAAATTTACTCATAATTACCATGGCTCAAGCTTCTGTATATTTATCTTATCTTTATCTTTTTGTTTAATAAAAAATACAGGTATGATGAAACTTACCGCAGTTATTATTATTGGAACAAGCCAGAATTTTTGATAATCAACAACACTGTTAACCGTAGCATAACCCATAACAGCTCCGGCAATTAAATTTCCTGCCAGATTGCCAAAACCCATGGTGAATACTGTTGATAGCTGATGTACTCCCGTTCTCGCCGCCTTACTGCAATAGCTGTCGAGTAAAATTATAGAAGGAACAAAATAGAATGCATATGCAAATCCATGTACAAATAAACCTGTAAGCAAAAAGATAACCGGATATCCAAAAAATAGAGCTGATAATTTCAACAATTCCATAATAACGCCGAAAATCATAACTATCCTGTATCCAAATTTCTTGATCAGGAATCCGGTAATCAACATGGCCAGAATTTCCGATATCTGTCCAAGACTCAATACCGGCATTAGATATTTATTTGCGAAACCAATACTTTTTAAAAAAGGCGCAGCGCCGTAATAAAAATATCTTTGCACCAGGCTTATAAGGAAACCAAATAATAATAAAAATATTATTTCCGGTTTGATGATTACTTTAATTGACTCAATAGGAGTAAATCTTTCTGATTTTACTCTTACTCTTGTTTTTGGAAATGTTAGAGAAAAAAAACCGAGTATAAAAGCAACTATAGAGGAAAATATCAGAGTATCCTGAATTCTTTCCGGGTACTGGCCAAGCCAGAAAAAAAACCCCCAGGCTACAATTATCCATCCAATCGTACCCCAGACTCTTAAGAAACCAAAATTCTTGCTTTCTTCATTCGAAGAACTGTGAAATATAATAGCGTTCACCAGAGCAATAGTCGGACCCATGATTAACGAATAAAACAGATATAAAAATAAAACACCAAAGAAATTATTCTGGAAAGCAAGAAACCCCATGGCGGCTGCACCGATAAACTGGCAGATTGTAAACAGTTTTTCAGCACTTATGATTCTATCCGCAATAAACGATGTGACTACAGGTGACACAAAAGATGCGACAGAAGACATTGCAATAACAATACCTGTTTGAAAACTACTGAAATGCAAATAATCCTTTAAATATAAACTTAGTACAGGAATTACCGCCCCGATTGCCATAAACTGCAAGGTCATCGTTACCGATAATTTTATTTTAATTGAAAGTTTCATTTCACAAAGTTTTGACGATAATAATAAATTTTACCTAAAAATAAATTTTTTAATAGGAAATTTAAGGTATTTTGTGAATAGATTAAGAGTTAAATAGATAATAGTTTTAAATATAGGGTACTTTATATAGGTAAGATCATTTTAAGCTTAAATTAAAAGAAATATCTGCAATTATTAAGGCTCCTTTTTATTGGAGCCTTAATAATTTAAAATTTAGTTTTTAGGATTTTTACTTACTCTTGCCTTTACCGTTGTTTTCTTTATTTTTATTCTCACTTTTGTCTTTCCCGTTACCATTATTTTCTTTTAAGTTCTCGTTCTGTTTTGTGGTATTATTCTTATTTTCATTATTCCCATTACCATTATTTTCTTTCAAGTCATTATTCTGCAAGTCATCATTCTGCGTTGTGGTGTCTCCGATAGTTTCATCATCCTGGTCTTCAGGATCAGTAGTTTCATTATCCTGATCTTCAGAATCAGTATCATCATCAGAGTTATCCAATTGTTCTTCATACTGGTCAATTGCCTCCTGAGCTTTTTGCACTGATTTGGAGCTTGACAGCAAAGCATATTGAAGCGCTAATACTGAAGGATGAAAAGGATTTTTCACAATCATTTTATCAATTACTCTTTGCAAAACTAAAAGATGTTTGGATCGCATTTCAAGAACATGTTCAAGGTGGGCAAGCCACTCATCCTTTTCTTCTATTTGCTCTTCATTTTCATCTTCAAACTCAAGTTTAGAAGCACCACAGATAGGGCAAACCCATGTCTCTGGTAAATCTTTAAATTCTGTTCCTTGAATAACTCCATTTTCGGGATCTCCAACTGCCGGATCATAAGTATATCCACATATTCCACAAACCCAATTTTCTACTTCATCCTGCTCTTCCTCTTCTCCGGATTCATCTTCTTCTTCTGTCTCTTCAGGATTTTCCTCATTATATGTCGTAACATCTGTATTTATTGAACTATCGGGATATACAAAACCTGTTAGAAACCCAAATGTAGCCAAAAAAGCAACCAGTAGAATATAAACAGAGATTTTTTTGAGAATGATTTTATTCATAATAACCGACCTTCTTAAAATTTTAAAATTTATAGATTACTATGAAATATAATAACAACTTTATATACTTATGTCAATATAACTAATAAAACTTATATAAATAGATTAATTAAATAATTAATAAATTTATATATTGTATAACTCAATAATTTCAATAATAGGACACTATACTTTTAAATAATGGATTTTATTTAGCTACTACTAATATTCCCGGCTACCATATCCCCTACTTCCGTAGTACTATATCCCATCTTTCCTGCACCAAGACTCTTTACTTTTGTACAGGCATAGGCAACGGCATCCTCGATAGACTTTGCTGCTTCCTTCTCTCCCAGATGCTTTAGCATCATTCTTCCTGCCTCTATTGCTGCCAGAGGATTTATTACATTCTTTCCGGTATATTTAGGAGCAGAGCCTCCTATTGGTTCAAACATAGAGGTTCCATTGGGATTTATATTTCCTCCCGCTGCAATTCCCATACCGCCCTGGATTATTGCCCCCAGATCAGTAATTATATCTCCAAACATATTGGGTATAACAATGACATCAAACCATTCCGGATTTTTTACCATCCACATACAGGCAGCATCTATATGGTTATAATCCGTTTCGATATCGGAAAAACTTTTAGCCATTTCCATAAACGCTCTGTACCAAAGATCTCCAACATAGGTAAGCACATTTGTTTTATGAACCAGTGTAAGCTTCCCCGGTTTTCCTTCTTCTTTTCTTACCCTTGCCAGATTGAAGGCATACTCCAGGCACCTGTCAACCATCTGTCTGTCGTAAACCATCACCTGGGTTGCAACTTCGTAGGGGGTCCCCTTCCTGGTTATACCACCGTGACCGGTATATAGATCACCGGTATTTTCCCTTACCACTACAAAATCTATATCTTTCGGTCCCTTGTCCTTCAATGGGCAATCAACACCGGGATATAATTTTACAGGCCTTAAGTTTATATACTGGTCTAGAGAAAATCTTAATTTCAATAAAATACCTACCTCTAAAATTCCAGGTGGCACATAAGGATGTCCAATGGCGCCAAGATATATTGCCTTAAATTGTTTCAACTTGATGATAGCAGAATCCGGCAGTGTCTCTTTTGTTTTCAGATATCTATCTCCGCCAAAATCAAAATCGGTAAATTCAAAACTTATATCGTGTTTTTTACCTGCGGCCTCAAGAACCTTTTTACCCTCCTCTATAACTTCCGGCCCTGTGCCGTCACCGGCTATAACCGCAATAGAATAATGCTTTGATTCATTCATCTTTCGTCCTCCACAAGATTAAAAGTAATTGCTTCTATATTATATAAATATTTACGTTTTGTCTTTAAAAATAATGAATTATCTATTATCTATGGGATTCTTATACCGAAAAAATACTTTTTTTAAGTGGATTATTACATTCAGGGTAAAAAGAAATCTTAAATCTTTTCAAATAGATTTTACGGCCAGGACAGTAGGAAGAGACAAGCTAATGTCCTTCAGTCAATGCCTTTACAAGTATTGCCAGATAACAGAATGCAATGGGTGGAATACTGATTATGGTAAGCACCAGTCCTCTTGATATATGTTTATTCTCTTTTGATTCTGTTATGTTAAAAATTAGACTCAATAAGAATATAATACCGGAGGCTACCAGCAGTAATCCGAAGAATCCCACAGCTGTATAGCTTTCCCAGCCTATGCCTATTTCGACACTTAAGAAAATTACCAGCAACCAGAATATCAGGGTTAAATAACCGGTTATTAAAACCACTAACCCCAAGTTTTTATTTCTTTTTGCTGTATCCATATTATTACCCTTCTTAGAAATCAATCTATAGCTTTTATTGAAGTATAAAGTGCTTGCTGAAAACAACAGCAATACTAGAAAAATATAAAAGGGAAACCAGATTTCACTCATGATATTAAAAGCTCTTACAAAATATTGAACAACAAAGATTGCTGCCATTACTATTATAGATGCTATCAAAGTTACCAGGCTTGCTCTGGTTATATCCTGGTACTGCTTCTCATCGTACCATTCACTTATCCCTTCCCTGAGTTTGATTATCAGCCAGTAAAAAACTATCAGAATATATGGAATTACAGCTATTAAGCTTATTACAATAATTCCTGCATCCACCGCCCATGACGGTAATGGGTATACCGTTAAATATAAAAAAGAAAAAATTGTAATCAGAATCAAGCCTGAGATTCCACTTAAGATCCCGATATATTGTGCATTAATAAATATTGAATCGTCTTTTAAAACTACTTCTTCATGTTCTTTCCTGACTGACTTTCTAGCTAATACAAGGAGAACAATCATAAGAATATAGAAAATAAAATGAAGTGCCTGGCTAAAAAATAGGATGTTAAACTCACCTGGTAGCCCAAAAATATATTCTTTTGAAATATCGCTTGCAAGCGCAAAGTCTCCAAATAACATCAATAAAGAAGTAATACCGGTAAAAAATAAAAAAGCACGGAGGAAATTATCTCTTTTAAAAAAATTTAACTGCAGGATTAGAGTGAGCATGGCTGATAGGTGAAAAAAAATAAAAATAAAATATACCACTGCAACCGGAATTGAAAACTTGTCCATAAAACTTTCAACATCTCCCATATTAATTATTTTATCCCTGAGCATTAAAAAGAATGTGTTTGTGAATACAAGTCCCGCAATTGAAATTGAACATAAAACCAAAGTGGTATTATTACTTATTTTTAATAATCGTTTCATTTTTTATTCTCCTTTATTTAATCTTCTCCAAGGTAAAATATTTCCTCTACAGATTTTTTAAAGAAATCTGCAATTTTTAGTGCCAGCAGAACGGATGGATTAAACTTCCCTTTTTCTATGGAGTGAATTGTAAGACGGGTCACACCTACAGCATTAGCCAGTTCCTGCTGGGAAATCTCATTATGTTCAAACCGGCATCTTCTCAAGTCATTTTTAAGTTTTATATTTTTGCCTACCAATTTATTATATCAATAATAGTTAACATAATGTATATAATAATGAACTAAATATATATAATAATATACATTATGTCAAGAATTTTTTTATTGAGGTCTACGCTTTTTTTAAAAACTGGTTCCACACACGGAAATTCCTCAAAAACTGCAAAAATTGCTGATTTCCCTTATCTTTGATATTGTAAAATTAAAACATATTACCTAAAATATTTTTAAAATATCAGAAATCAAAATTATAATGGTTTATAGTAACTATAATTTAATTTAAACATTAATAATATGGGAGGAGGGATTATGAAAAAGTCACTGGGAGCCAGGACTATTATTTATCCAACCCCGGTTCTAATTATTGGAACTTATGATAGTCAGGAAAGACCGAACCTGATGGCTGTAGCCTGGGGAGGAATTTGCTGCTCCACTCCTCCATGTGTGGCAATCTCTATGCGAAAGGCAACTTATACTCATGGTAATATAAAACTAAAAAAAGCTTTCACTGTAAATATCCTCTCTGAGAATATGGTAAAGGAAGCTGATCACTACGGTGTTGTATCCGGCAGGAGCGAAGATAAATTTGCAAAAACAAACATTACCCCGGTAAAAAGTGATCTGGTTGATGCTCCTTACGGAAAGGAGTTTCCTTTTGTACTTGAATGCAAATTACTTAAAGTAGTCGAAATAGGATCACATACCCAGTTCATCGGAGAGATCCTGGATATAAAAGCAGAAGAGTCAATGATTGACTCATCCGGCTTTCCTGATATTGGAAAATTAAAGCCATTCTTTTATGATCCAGCCAAACGTGAATATCTGGGAACCGGTAAGAAACTGGGAGAAGGATTCTCCATTGGCAAGGAGATCTAATTTTTTTCCTTCCTGCAGTAAGCAAAAAGCCCTGGAAATACTATTCTTATATGCAGTTAAAATACCCTGAAAAAATATTTTGCAACTTAAATACGGAAATATCGTTTATAATATAATAAAGTGACTTTGAAAACAAATTACTTTACACTAGTTTTGCAATCTGTCAGAATGGCAGAAACCTTGATTAGAGATATTAGAAATTTAAAAAGAAAAGAGAATACTTATAATGAAAATTTTACTTGTTTATCCTGATTATGAAGAAACTTTTTGGAGTTTTAAGAAAGTTTTAAAAATATTAGGTAAAAAGGCTTCATTTCCTCCCCTTGGACTTTTGACTGTCGGATCAATGCTTCCCGACAGTTGGGAGAAAAAACTGATTGATATGAATACCGATATGCTAAAAGACGAACACATCAAATGGGCAGACTACATTTTTATAAGTGCGATGATTGTACAAAAAGAAGCAGTCAGAAGAGTAATAAATAAGGTAAAAAAATTCAATAAACCCATTGTGGGCGGAGGACCTCTTTTTACCACGGGCTGGGAAGAATTCACCGATGTACCTCACGTTTTTTTGGGGGAAGTAGAAGATACCTTTTCAGAATTTGTTGAAGATTTAAAAAATGGCACCCTCAAAAAAATCTACAGCAGTGACAGATTTCCGGATATTAAAGAAACTGCTATTCCTGACTGGAATTCTATTAATGTTAAAAATTATAATTCAATGTGTATTCAACTCTCCAGAGGCTGCCCTTTTAACTGCGAATTCTGTGATGTAGTACAGTTGAATGGAAGAGTACCCAGGACAAAAAGCAAGCAACAACTAATTGCCGAACTTGAGGCCCTATACAGGAGGGGCTGGCGCGCCGGTGTATTCTTCGTAGATGATAATTTTATTGGAAATAAAGCTGTACTCAAAAAAGAGTACCTTCCTGCAATTATAGAATGGCA
>Ga0299915_10000973_pt1 | contig 21105 bp, 17 predicted proteins | sample RVTome_13_FD_200263 | JGI IMG/M metagenome (GOLD analysis project Ga0299915, IMG submission 200263) | Soil microbial communities from uranium-contaminated site in the Upper Colorado River Basin, Wyoming, United States - RVT92D227 (version 2) ... | reverse complement strand
GGATCCCCTCGATCCTCTCCACGTGGGGCCGGTCCATGCGGTCCATAAACTGGCGGGCATAGGGGGAGAAGGTCTCCACGTAGCGGCGCTGCCCCTCGGCGTAGAGGGTGTCGAAGGCAAGGCTCGACTTTCCCGAGCCGCTCACGCCGGTGACGCAGGTGATCTGCCCCAGGGGGATTTCGAGGTCGAACCCCTTGAGGTTGTGCTGCCTGGCCTTGATGATCTTTATCGTCTTGTCACTCATTCCCGTCTATAGTAATCACTCCTGCGGGAGAGGGGAAGGGGGGCATTTTTCTTTTGCCTTGGGGCCTCATTTTTAGTTACTATAGGGAGGCGCTTATAGCCAGATAGCAAGAGGGTATCCAGAAAACAAAAGGGGAGGTCAGAGATGAGCAGGGCAGAGCAGGCAGTGGCTTGTTTTCGCGGAGGGTTTTCATGATCGCAGGCAGTGCTCTCCAGTTTTGGAGAGGAGTTGGGGCTTGAGCGCGAGCTGGCCCTCAGGGTGGCGGGTGCCTTTGGCGGTGGGATGGCGCGCATGGGCGAGACCTGCGGCGCCGTAACCGGCGCCCTCATGGTCATCGGGCTCAAATATGGTATGACGCAGGCCAAGGATGAGGGGGCGCGAGATAAGACATATAAGCTGGCGCAGGAGCTGGCGACCAGGTTCAAGGAACGACATAGATCTATTATTTGCAGGGAACTGCTCGGTTATGACCTCAGCTCGCCCGAGGGGAGGAAGGCAGCGCATGACAAGGGGCTTTTCTCTACCCTCTGCCCGGAATTAGTGAGAGACGCGGTAGAGATCGTCGAGCAAATCTTGTAACGACCCCGTGATAAACAATTTGGCAGTTAGATTGCAAAAACTTGACATTCAAAGTTATATTGATAATAATTAGCCTCAGTGTTGCACGTGCTTATTGAATGGAGGTTGTTATAGCAGAAGCCGTTTAGGGAAGGAATTTTTTGTAACAGTATATAGTTAGGGTCCGGGAATATTTGTATATTCCTGGAGGGTCCTTTAGGTGGTCGGGCCGCCATCTGGCAATAGTTCAGATGGCGGCTTTTGTTTGTAAGACATGATTTTGTGCTTTGTAACTCTCTGTTTTGCAGGGTTATTTAGAAAAGGGTTCGGCGGAAGGTTCCCAAAATATTAAAGCGGTTTATTAAATAAGGAGGGTATTTAAAATGGAAAGCAATTTTGCAAAGGATTTGCTGGTTCTTTTTCTTTTAGGTGCTGTAGTATTTTGCTTTTTATATTTAGTAGTTAAAAGTCACTCTCAGACAAAGAAGAATAAAGGATCTGGAACAAAAGAAAAAAATAGCACGTCTTCGCCATCTAAATAGTTTTTTAAACTCTGAAAGCTCAATTCAACAACAGGCTTCGCAAGATTCTTAACGAAATGGTTACACGTGTTTCTTGAATGTGGGGAAAATATCCTCAATCTGTAAATTGATGCAATTGCCGGAAAGTAAACTAGTTTGAAGTAGTGCGAGTCTGTTTTAAAATAATAGAAGGATAGCAAATGGCAAATAAAGAATTATGGATCATAGGCGGACTATTGATTGTAATGGGCCTTGTTTTACTATTGCCTTTTTTCTCGAAAAAAGTTGAAGAAGAGCTTGAAGCGTTTCTGCTGATCATGGGGATTCTATCCGTCAGCATATCCGGCCTATGGTCTCAACATGTTCTGCATGAAGCCCTTACCGAGCCAATAAAAATCAGCTTGGCGGTTTTATTAGCTGGCTTTATTTTTCGCAGCATTCGTCCAAAAATAGAAACATGGACACACAGGTCATTGCAAAAAATCGATTATGGCCCGCTATTCTTTTTAATCATTGTCGGCCTTGGGCTGCTTTCCAGCTTAATTACGGCTATTATAGCTGCTTTAGTTTTAGTTGAAATTATCAACGCGTTGAAACTTGAGAGAAAGTATGAAATTAAGCTCGTTATCATTACCTGCTTTGCCATAGGCTTGGGCGCGGTTTTAACGCCATTGGGAGAACCGCTGGCTACCATAGCAGTCGCGAAACTCAAAGGTGCGCCCTATCATGCTGACTTTTACTTTTTAATTAAATTATTAGGGATATGGGTGGCTCCAGCGATTATCGGTTTAGGAATATGGGGATTCTTCTTAGCACCATCGACTCAAGAGAGCAAAAATACCCTAACCGAAGATCGGCCGGAAACTTATAAAGATGTAATTTTCAGAGCTTTTAAAGTATATATTTTTGTGATAGCTTTGATTCTTCTAGGTTCTGGCTTTTCACCCGTAGTAGAACAATATCTGATCCATATGCCCGTCAAGCTACTGTACTGGATAAACATGGTTTCAGCGATTCTTGATAATGCCACTCTTACTGCAGCTGAAATAAATTCAAAAATGAGTTTGCAAACGATCAAATATTTATTGTTGGGGTTATTAATAGCAGGAGGCATGCTGATTCCTGGGAATATCCCAAATATTATCTGCGCCGGCAAATTGGGCATCAAAAGCCGAGAATGGGCGGTTTTCGGTCTGCCCTTGGGTTTAGCTCTTTTAGTCGGATATTTTATTGTTTTAGGTCTAGTCGGTTGATTGGGGATAAAATTGAAGAGGCGTTTGATAGTTACAGAGGTCAATGATTGGGAATTCAAACATCTCATAAGACAGGGATATGTAAAAAGGGGCAAGAAATACCTCCGCAGAAGGTAAGAATGAGAATAAAAATGTAAGTCAAGAGGAGGTGCGGTTATGGCAGAAAAGGTTATTATCTATGGCAAGGGGGGTTGACCCTATACCGCATCGGCTAGGTCAGCCTATAAAGACGCGGTTTATTATGATGTCCACGAGGACACGGCGCGGCTCCAGGAGATGCTGAAGCTTTCCAAGGGCGCTCGCCAGGTACCTGTCATCGTGGAAGGTACAAAGGTCAAGATCGGATACGGAGGCAGCTGAGGGGTGTAGCTTGCCGGTAGGTTACCGGCCACGAAATATATTTGTGTAGGAATAACTTCTTGCGATTTCCTCTCCCCCGCGAGACGGTGTCATCGTTACATTTTGGCACCATATATTCCTTCTCCCCTTACTAAAAGGGGAGAAGGTGAAGTCCCGTACTGTCGCACAGCGACATTCCATCATTAAGATTTCTATGAAAGCGGAGAGGGACGCTTTGCATAAATCAGGGACTACGGGATGCCCTAAGGCGGCAGATGAGGGGTTACAAGAAAAACAATATTTTAAATGCTTTTTAGCTGAGCCCCTCACCCCCACCCTCTCCCCACTGTCGGAGATCCCGCCATTCTAGCGGGGACGTGGGGCGAGGGGAATATTTGAATTGCAACATAGTCTCCGCGGGGAGATAAAGAAGTCCCGTACTGTCGCACAGCGACATCCCATCATTAAGATTTCTATGAAAGCGGAGAGGGACGCTTTGCATAAATCAGGGACTTCGGGATGCCGCTCCCACCACAAAGACAGCGGGATCTTCGCCAGCGGGAGAGGGAGTTTATTATAAGTTCATTGATCATTGGTGAAAATGCCGTTAAGAAACGTGCTATGTCACTGCGCTTAAAGCTCCTGCTTCTTGCCCTGCTGGTGGAGGGTGCGGCCTTTGTCCTGGCGCTGGTCCTGGCGCGGCAATGGGGCATGGCGCTGTTTCCCCTCACAGAGCACCTGTTGCGCGATATGCTGATCGGGACTGCTGCAGCTGCCCTGCCTTTTGCCCTCTTTTGCTTTACCTTGTCGGAACAGGCCAAAGGCATTCCCCTCTTAGGCTCGGTGAGAAGGATAATGAGGGGTGGGATCAAGGCCATCTTTGCCTCGACAACCCTTGTTGATATCTGCCTTATCTCACTTTGGGCCGGCCTGGCCGAGGAGCTGCTCTTCCGGGGGGTGATCCAGGCCAAATGGGGCCTCCTCGCGGCGAGTATCCTGTTTGGGCTCCTGCACTTCGTGACCCCTGCCTATGCCCTCCTGGCTATGGTGATAGGCATTTACATCGGTTTGCTGCATCATTTTTTTCAGAGTCTTCTCATACCTATTCAGCTCCATGCGATCTATGACTTCGGGGCGTTGATCTATCTGAAATATTTTGTCCGTGAGTAGCGCCATGGAGGAACAAATCGCCTGATTGGATTGTCTAATCCTATGAAGGGAACGAGGCAGACAAGAGATGAAGACCTGGAGTACGTATCCTTATGCAGAAAGGGGGATGCGAATGCCTTTGAGGCGCTGGTGAGGAGACATGAAAAGCGGATGTTCAATATTGCGTACCGGATTGTGGGAGACTATGACGAAGCATGTGAGGTTGTGCAGGAGGGATTTATCTCCGCCTATAAAAACATCAAGAGCTTTAAAGGCCAGGCCAAATTCGCGACGTGGCTCTATGCCATCGTTATTAATGGCTCCAGAAATCGGTTGAAGCAGTTGAGGAGCCGGAGGTATCGGGAAGGATGCTCCATTGATGATCCCATCATGACGCCTGACGGCGAGATACGGGGAGATCCTCCCTCAAGCGAGCCTTCTGCCCTCGACAGGCTCGAAGCACGAGATATTAAGCAACAAGTGCAGGGGTGCATCAACGCCCTCGATGCCGAATTCAGAGAGGTCATCGTCCTGCGCGACATACAGGGCTTTTCCTATGAGGAGATAAGCGCCATGCTGAAGGTGCCGGAGGGTACGGTCAAGTCGAGGCTCTTTCGGGCGCGCGAGGCCATGCGGGCATGTTTGCAGGGTTTTATGGGAGGCCGCTGACATGGAATGCAAGGATATCCAAAAGAGGCTCTCAGCCTATATAGAAAAGGCCGTTACCCCCCAGCAAAAGACGGCCATTGACGCGCATCTCAAGCAATGCAAGAGGTGCAGGCAGGATCTCGCCGACCTGAAGCGGACTATCGAGTATGTACAGAAGCTCGAAGAGGTTGAGCCTCCGGCATGGCTCGCACAGCGGGTCATGGCGCGGGTCAGGTCAGAGGCTGAGGCGAAGCAGAGGATATGGCAGAGGCTCTTTTTGCCCGTTCATATCAAGCTCCCCCTGGAGGCCATTGCCGTCATCTTTATTGCCGTAGGGACCATCTATATCTTCAAGACCATGCAGCCCCAGATGCAGCTTGCCAAGATCCCGACAGAGACAAAAGAAATGGCCCCTGCCCCGGTAACGGCGCCTAAAAAAGAAGCGCCTGCTGCCCCTAGTAAAAAAGAACCAGCCCCGGCCACAGCAGGTGATCAGCTTATGTATGAAAAAAGAACGGAAACCCAGGCGGAAAGATCAATGGGCAAGGCCAAGGCACCTGCGAAGATGATGGAGCGGAAAGCGGCTGCACCTGCAGTACCTGCGGCAGGTACCACGTACCGGGATGAATCCGATCGCCGGGGCTTACTGGCACCCACAGCAGTGAGTCCAAAGAGGGCGGCAGTTGGCAAGACACAGGAGGTTCGTTTTTTTATTACTGTCAAAGACCTCGATACGGCCAGCAGGGATATCGCGGAGACCTTGCGGCAGCTGGGCGGGAGGGCGATCACGACAGAGCCTCTCAAGAACAAGGCCGTCATCGACGCCGAGATCGACGCGAACAAGCTACAGGAGCTCACTGATCAACTACATCTCATCGGCGAGGTTCAGAAAAAGGGGTTAGCCATGGAGACAAGGGAGGGCAATGTGGAGATAAGGATAGATCTGGAAAAAACATCGAAGTAGCAATTGGGCTTATCTCTTTATTCGTTTTAGCGAAAGAATTTTTTTGCGCAATCGTATGCACATTATCCTGTTAAGCTAGCCAACAACGTCCCTATGATCCCGCCCCCGGGCCCTGATCGTTGACAAAGGGTAGGGGGCGTGATATCTAAGAACCATGCACAAGATTGGGATTATTGCCAAGGGGAACAAACCCGAAGCCATCCAGGTGGTCAAAGAGCTGGTGGGCTGGCTCAAAGACCGCAAGGTTGAGTGCTTTGTCGATTCCGACATAGCCAAGGCGGTCTCGCATCCCGCACTGGACAAGCAAGAGATGGCCGTCGCCGTGGAGATGGTGGTGGTGTTGGGGGGTGACGGGACGCTGCTGTCAGCTGCCCGGGCCCTGCAAAAGAAAGAGGTCCCCATCCTCGGCGTGAACCTGGGGGGATTGGGTTTTTTGACGGAGATCACCTTGGCAGAGCTCTACCCGATGCTGGAGGCAATTCTTCGTGGCGAGTATAAGACCGATGAGCGGATGCTCCTTGAGGCCCGCGTTTGGCGGAAAGAGAAGGTGGTCGATACCTTCCAGGTGCTCAACGATGTGGTCATCAACAAGGGTGCCTTGGCGCGCATCATCGAGTTGGAGACCAGTGTGGATCAGGCGTATCTCACCACCTTCCGGTCAGACGGTCTGGTCATCTCCACCCCGACGGGCTCGACCGGCTATTCGCTCTCTGCCGGCGGCCCCATCGTCTATCCGTCTCTCCAATCCATCATCATCACCCCCATCTGTCCCCATACCATGACCAACAGACCTATCATCGTCCCCAAGGAGGCTACGATCAATGTGACCCTCTGCTCAGCGGATCAGGAGGTCTTCCTCACCCTGGACGGCCAGGTGGGGTTTAAGATGGAGCTCCGCGACAGGGTGGAAATTAAGAAAGGGGAGGGCTTCGTCAAGCTCATCAAGTCCCCTTCGCGAAGTTACTTTGAGGTCCTGCGGCAGAAGCTGATGTGGGGTGCGGATATCGTGTTCAAGTAATGGGGGCGGTTGGATGTTGAGGGAGCTCCACATCGAGAATCTCGCGATCATCGATCAGCTGCGCATCGATTTCCATGAAGGCCTCAATGTGCTTACCGGAGAGACCGGCGCAGGCAAATCCATCATCCTCAACGCGCTCAACCTTATCCTGGGGGATCGGGTCAAGGACGACATCATTAGATCGCACGAGGAGGAGGGCTTGGTTGAGGCCCTCTTTGACATCGCCGCCAATCCGCGGATCCGCCAGTGGCTCGCGGAAAAGGGGATCGAGGCAGAGGATACCGTCGTGATCAAGAGGGTGCTCTCCAGGAAGGACAAGAGCAAGATCTACATCAACGGCCAGCTTGCCACCCTCCAAATGGTCTCCCTGATCGCCGAGGAGCTTTTGAACATCTACGGGCAACATCAACACCAGGTCTTAAAAAAGGTGGAGAACCACCTGGAGATCTTGGATGAGTTTGGAGGGCTGCTTCCCCTCAAGGCCGAGTTTGAGGAGGCCTACAGGGAGCAGAGGGGGTTGGCAAAGCGCCTTGAGGCACTCAAGGATGAGCAGGAGAGGGGGGAGCGCGAACGGGATCTCTGGACCTTTCAGCTCAAGGAGATCGAGGCAGCAGCGTTGCGACCCGGGGAAGAGGAAGGGTTGAAGCAGGAACTGCACCTCATGAAGAACGCCCAGCGGCTGATGCAGCTGGCCGGTTCGAGCGAGCGTCTCTTGTATTCCGAAGGGAACTCCATCGTCGAGAAGTTGGGCACGGTCAAGCGTGATATAGAGGCCCTGGCGGAATTGGACACCTCGGTCTCTTCCCTCAAAGAAGCCGTTTCCTCTGCCCTGCTGCAGCTGGAAGAGGCATCAGGGGAAATCAAACGATATCTCGCCAAGATCGATATGGACCCCGGCCGTTTGGAGGAGATAGAGTTGAGGTTTGATGAGCTTCAGAGGCTCAAGAGGAAGTATAAGGCCTCCACGGTAGAGGAGATCCTCGCCTATAAGGAGCGGATCGAGCGCGGTGTGCAGGGGACTGCCGATTTGGAGGCGGAGATAGCGCAACTGGAGAGGAAAAGGCAGGAAGGTGCGGTACAGGTCTGGGACCGGGCCCAGCGGCTCTCTCAAGCGCGTAAGGAGGCTGGGCTTATGCTGAAACAGGAGATAGAAGCAGAGCTCGCCACTTTGGCGATGGAACGGACGACCTTCGAGGTGGAGAGGAAGGCCGTAGCAGCGGGGGGGGATGCCTTGGATGTCGCAGGGGGCTTTGTCGGACCCAGGGGGGCGGAGGAGGTAGAGTTTCTCATCTCCCCCAATCTCGGTGAAGAGCCGAGGCCGCTCTCCCGGATCGCCTCCGGCGGCGAACTCTCCCGCATCATGCTGGCCATCAAGGAGATCCTGACCAAGGGGGCTGTGGACCAGACCCTGGTCTTCGATGAAGTAGATGCCGGCATAGGGGGGCACACGGCCGAGGTAGTGGGACACAAGCTGCGGGATCTGGCCCGCTATCATCAGATCCTCTGTGTAACGCACCTACCCCAGATCGCCGCCTTCGGGGAAAGCCATTACCAGGTGTCCAAGCGGGAGGCAGAGGGGAGGACCATGACCTCCGTAGCGAGGCTCCAGGGTGACATGGTGGTGGAGGAGATCGCCAGGATGCTGGGGGGCAAGGCGGTTACCGCTGCTACCCGGACCCATGCCCAGGAGATGTTGCACAAGGCGAGGCTGGAGGAATGATGATCCGTCAGGCCAAAATCGCCGATGCCGAGCAAATCCAGCGGCTTATCAATCAATTTGCCGACGAAGGCAGGCTTCTCGCCCGCCCCTTGAGCGAGATCTACGATAACCTGCGTGATTTCTATGTCTCTGAAGGTGACGGCCACCAGGTCAAGGGTGTTTGCGCCTTGCACATCTGCTGGGAGGATCTGGCGGAGATCCGCTCCCTGGCGGTGACGACGGAAACAAGGGGGAAGGGGATCGGAGACCAGTTGATCGAGGCATGTCTGGAGGAAGCGAGGCAGCTCGGGGTAAAGCGTGTCTTCCTTCTCACCTATATACCCCCCTACTTCGAGCGTGCCGGCTTCCGCGCCGTGGATAGGTCCGTCCTGCCCCACAAGATCTGGGCCGATTGTATCAGGTGCGTCAAGTTTCCCGAATGCGACGAGACCGCCATGATCCTCGACCTTTAGATAGGTAGCCCCAACTCCCACGCCTTCAACGTCCTCCTAATTACCTGCCCATCCTCACCGCGGGGGATATCGGGGCGAAACTCTATCTCCCTGGGGACCGTGCGAGGGGAGAAATACTTCCTCATGAAGTCCTGTATCTCTTCACGGAGCTCTTCCGTGGGGGAAACCTCCGGTTTGAGGGCGATGAATGCCTTGATGATGACATTCCCGCGGACGGGGTCTGATTTGCCGACGACCCCGGCATCTGCCACCGCCGGATGCCTGCGTAGGGCCTCCTCCACCTCGGCGGTGCCGATCATGACCCCATCTATCTTGATCTGATAGTCCTCCCTCCCCTGAAAGTAGAAATAGCCGTCGTCATCCATATAGGCGAGGTCGCCGGACATATACCAGGGCTCGCGGGTGAAATACTCCCGATATCTCTTTTCATCACGCCAGATCCCCCGCATCATCGCCGGCCATCCCTTCTTTATGGCCAGGTCCCCGAGGGTCAGAGGTGGCACCTCTTTTCCCTCGGCATCGACGATGGCCGCCACCACGCCGGGGAAGGGTTTCCCGATGGAGCCCGGCTTAATCGGCATACTGGGGTAATTAGCGATCATAATCATCCCCGTCTCGGTCATCCACCAGGTGTCATGGATGGGGGTCTTGAAAAACCTCTTGGCCCAGAACACGACCTCCGAGGGCAAGGGTTCCCCGACACTGAGGATATGCCGCAGGCTGCTGAGGTCGCAGTTTTTTGCCAGATCCTTTTCTTGTTGCTTGATCTTCGTGAAGACGGTGGGGGCCGTGTACCAGACCGTTATCCGATGCTCCTCGATGGAACGACACCAGCCTTCAAGATTGAACTTCCCCCGCCGGACAAAATTGTTCACCCCGCAGAGCCAGGGGGCAAAGACACCATAGACCGTTCCCGTAATCCAGCCGGGATCCGACGTGGTCCACACGCAATCGTCATCCCTGAGGTCGAGGACCCACCGCGCCGTGATTAGATGCCCCACCATGTCGCGGTGGGCGTGGAGGACTCCTTTGGGCTTTCCGGTGGAGCCGGCTGTATAGATGATATAGAGGGGATCTTCGAGGTCCACCCATTCAATCTCACAGTCGTAGGAGGCACGGGACATCTCTTCCTCCCAACTCACCTCGCCGGGTCTCAGGATGATATTTCCGGCACCTACGAGGATGATATGGCGCAGATCAGGCAGCTCGGTAAACGGCACCCGCGCTGCCATCCTCGGGGTGGTTACCAGCACCTTGGCCCCGCTGTCCTTGAGCCTCTCTCTCACCGCCATCTCCATGAGTGCCTCAAAGACGGGACCGATGATGGCCCCGATCTTGGCACAACCGGCCATGGCGATGTAATACTCGGGACACCGCGGCAGGAATATGAAAACCCTATCCCCTTTTTCCACCCCCAGCTTCTTCAGGACATTGGCGAACTTATTGGAGAGATCTCGCATTTCGTGATAGGTAAGCCTCTCTCTCCTCTTCTCATCCTCGTAGATGAGACAGTATCGATTACAACAGGTTGGATCCTCCGCATGCCGGTCGATGGCTTCATAGGCGATGTTCACCTTGCCGGTACGGTGCCAGCTGAACTCCCGCTCAATCTCCTTCCAGTCGAAGGTCTTGTAGGCCTTGTCGTAATCCCGCATCGTTGCCTTTGGGTTGGCAGGCGGAAGGATGTTTTCCATCATCACTCTCTGTTAACCCCTCATAAAGTTTTAGCTAACTTTCTATATTAGCATACTATGGTTCTTTATTCGACCTTGTGTCCCCGGCAGTTTGACCACCGTTACCTAGAAAATAGACTCTCAATATCTCCTCTCCCCAGGGGGGAGAGGATGAAGTCCCGCTCTGTCGCACTGCGACATCCCATCATTCAGATTTTTATACAAAGTAGGGCGGGACGCTTTGCATAAATCAGGGAATACGGGATGCCGCAAAGCGGCAGTGAGGGGGAACATCGTATTATATCCACTGGCCAAAGGGCCACTGACCAAGGGGTCACCTTCGGCTTCGGCCTCACCCCTACCCTCTCCCGCCAGCGGGAGAGGGGGTCTCTATATAATACCATTTCCATGTTTCGTAGGTGCCGAAACAGACATGATAAATTACGCTGAGACTCACTGTGTTGTGCAGTGCATCGCGGCATCTAGATCGGGCCGTGCATGGAATCGAAGGATTCTTCTTTAACGACCTCCGCCTGCTCTCTCTCCTCGACCTCATAGATGGGGTATACGGTGTACCGTGACATGGCGGAGAGTTCCGTCATCAGCTTCGCCACTTCCTCTTCCCGCTCTGCCTCGATGATGGCAAAGGTGAGATTGCCGTTCAGGGTAGCGTACCGATGGAGGATGCGTACACCGGGAGGCGGCTGGTTGAATATCCTGCCGACCTTCTCCCTGATCTCCTTCCAACGTCCCAGCTCATGCTCTCCGAGTATCATTAAATGCATCTGTCTACCCTCCTTGCCTACAGATCCCAATAACGACGGTGAATCCCTTTGAGCCGCTCAATGGTCTCCGCTATCTCTCCGTACTGAGCATCTTCTATCTGTCGCATCTCCGCCTTATTGATCATTGATTTGCCCACTAGCTCCCACAGCACTATTTCCACCGAGTCCCGCAAGGCCTGGGGATTATACCCCCCCTCCAATACCAGGATCAATCTCTCTTCGCAGAGGTCGGCGGCCAGCTCCATCAAGAGGTCGGTCATCCTGGCAAAGCCCTCGGTGGTGACGTTCATCGAGCCCAGGGGGTCGCTGTGGTGGGTGTCGAAACCGGCTGATACCAATATTAACTCAGGCCGATACTGGCGCACAATAGGCGCGAGGAGGTGACGAAAGACGTTGCCAAAACACGCATTAGAACAGCCCGCCTCCAGGGGGACATTGACGGTATATCCTTCCCCTTTGCCTTGCCCCACCTCTTGCTCCTCGCCGGTCCAGGGGTAAAAGATGCCCCGGTGAGCGGAAAAATAGAGGCAATGGGGATCGTCATAGAAGATGCTCTGAGTACCGTTGCCATGGTGGACGTCCCAATCGACGATCAATACCCGCTCTAAGCCCTGGGTTTTCAGGGCATACTGCGCCCCGATAGCCTCATTGTTGAATATGCAAAACCCCATGGCCCGATCCTTGAGGGCATGATGTCCTGGAGGCCTGACTAGGGCGAAGGCGTTGCGAACCTGCCTTGCCAAGACGGCCTTGACGGCCTCCATTACCCCCCCTGCAGCCATCAAGGCTGCTTTGTACGTCTTCGGCGAGGTCATGGTGTCGGGATCGAACCTGACCCGCGGCCTCTCGGCGCTGTCGAGCACACGGTCTACGTAACGGGGATCGTGCACCCAAAGGATCTCCTCCAAGGTTGCGAACCGCGGCTCGATATGCACCAACGCATCGCCGAAGTCCCTATGATCCAACATATCATAGATAGACTGGAGCCGTTGGGGATTCTCAGGATGCATGATCTCCGTCCTGTGCTCCAGATACAGCTGATGCCTTACAATCCCCGTTTTTCTCATACGCCGTGTGGCATACCGAGCAGATGAAAGGAACAAGCGCCTCTCAGAGCTACCGCCTCCCCTCAAGCAGAGAGTCAACCACCGATCGATCAGCCAAGGTGCTCGTATCCCCCAGGTCCCTGATATCTCCCTCGGCGATCTTGCGCAAGATGCGCCGCATGGTCTTTCCTTGGATTGTTCTGGAGATCACCTGCACAAATTGGATGCGATCCGGTATGGCAAGGGGACCGATCTTTGCGCGGCAATGGGCGGCAAGGGCCTTCTTCAGTTCCTCCGATTGTTCCACCCCCGACTTCACCACGACAAAGGCGTATATCCCCTGCCCTTTGACTTCGTGGGGGAACCCAACTACCGCTGCCTCTGCCACCGCCTCATGCGATAGCAGGGCATGTTCTATCTCCACCGCCCCAACGCGGTAACCGCGGACCTTGATGACGTCGTCCACCCTCCCCATCAGCCAGTAGTACCCGTCTGCATCCCTCCTGGCCCAGTCACCGGTAAAAAACACGCCGGGGAACTGGACAAAGTAGGTCTCCTTGAATTGCTCCGGCTCACCATAGGAGCTGCGCATCATACCGGGCCAGGGCCTCTTGATCACGAGGTATCCGCCTTCATCCACCTCACATTCGGTACCGTCCTCCCGCAGGATAGCGGGCTCCACCCCGAAGAAGGGCACGGTGGCTGAACCCGGTTTGAGCGGTATTGCACCCGGCAGGGGGGTGATCATCGCGCCGCCCGTCTCCGTCTGCCACCAGGTGTCGATAATCGGACAACGCTCCTTCCCCACCACCGTGTAGTACCACATCCAGGCCTCAGGGTTGATGGGATCCCCCACCGACCCAAGCACTCGCAAACTGCCCAGGTCATGCCGATTCACCCACTCATCCCCCTCCTTCATGCACGCCTGCACGGTGGTGGGTGTTGTATAGAAGATACTCACGCGGTGCCTTTTCACAATCTCCCACAGGCGATCCGGTTTAGGATAGCTGAGAGACCCTTCCACGATCACGCTCGTAGCCCCGGCGCAGAGGGGGCCATAGAGACCATAGCTGTGGCCCGTAATCCACCCGAAATCCGCCGCGCACCACATGATGTCCCCCTCGTGATAGTCGAAGATCAACTCGAAGGTCTTCTTGACGGAGAGGAGATAACCGGCGGTCGAGTGCAGCACACCCTTGGGCTTGCCCGTGCTGCCGCTGGTGTACAAGATAAACAGCGGATCCTCGGCATCCATCTCCGCAGGTTTGCACTCTGAAGCAATATCCGTTGCGGCCGTCTCCTTATGCCACCAGGCATCGCGTCCCCTTTGCATATCAACCGTAATGCCGCTGCGCCGCACCACAAATGCCTTCCGCATCCCGGGCATCTGCGCCATGGCTGCATCTGCAATGGCCTTGCTGTTGATTATCCGGCCATCCCCGTAGTACCCATCGCAGCAGATCAAGACCGACGCCCCTGCATCCTCGATCCGATCCCGTAATGATTCAGCGCTGAACGCACTCAAGATCACCGAATGAATCGCTCCAATCCGCGCACAGGCCAGCATGGCAATGGGTAACTCCGGGATCATCGGCAAATAGATCGTGACCCGATCTCCCCGTTCCACCCCGTGCTTCTTTAAGACATTGGCAAACCGGCAGACCTCCTCATACAACTGCTGATAGGTGTAGGTCCTGGTCTCGCCCTCAGGCTCTCCTTCCCATACAATTGCCGCCTTTGCCTTGCGCGGACCCCGGAGATGACGATCCAAACAGTTATACGCCGCATTAAGCTTACCCCCTACAAACCACGCATGTCGCGCATGAGCAAAATCATCCACCAGCACCCTATCCCACTTTCGAAACCACGTCACCTCCTCGGCAACCCGGCCCCAAAAACCCTCGGGATCATCGATCGACTCCCGATAGAGGGCGCGATACTCTTCCATACTCTTGATATGTGCCCGCTGACTTACCTTCGTCGCGGGCGGGAAAACCCGTGGCGCTTCCGTCATCGATATCATTTCCTTCCCAGATGTCATACTCGTCTTATTCGTACAAGATATTCCTTAAAGGCATTGTAGTGGTCAATCATTATTTGTGATTAATATCGCTTTCTTGCCTATTTGTCAACGTTGCGTTTCAGAGCATGAGGGTGTCTTTTGACACTACGCTTCCATGCCTTTTCACAAGCGACACCATATGTATAGATACTCCTTGCGTGTTATTTTCAGTGTGGCCTCATTCTGAAGGGGATCAATGGTTTTCCTTCCGTTGACTCTGCACGGTGATGATGATATCGTTATAGTCGGTATGCAAAAGATTACCTTGGCGTTTCGGCGGGATCAGCTTGCGAACGGGCTGAAGGTCCTGATTCTCGAAGATCCATCACATCCCATCGTCTCTTACCAGGTCCACTTCGCCACGGGGTCTAGGAACGAGAGGCCCGGTATCACCGGCATCTCGCATCTCTTCGAGCATATGATGTTCAGGGGATCAAAGGAATTGGGGCCTGAGGAGTTCTCGCGTATCATCCAAGCCAATGGAGGGACCCTCAATGCCTTCACCACTATCGACAACACGAGCTACTTTGAAAACCTCCCCGCCGATAAATTGGAGCTGGCCATCAGATTGGAGGCCGAGCGGCTCGAAAACCTTCGCTTGAATCAAGAAAGCCTCGATACCGAGCGGGAGGTAGTCAGGAGTGAGAGGAAGCTGCGCACCGCCAATTCTCCCTTCGGCCTCCTTATCGAGCAACTCTTCGCCATCGCCTTTGACCAGCACCCCTATCAATGGCCGGTGATCGGCTGGGATCACGATCTTAAGAGATTGACCCTGGAGGAGTGCCTCGCATATTACCGGCGGGCGTATGCCCCCAACAATGCCGTGGTGGTTATCGTTGGCGCCTGCAAGAGGGAAGAGGCCCTTGTCCTAGTCGAGCGGTACTACGGGCACCTAAAACCCCAAGCCCCTGTGGAGGCACCTGCTGCGCAGGAACGGCCCCAGCGGGGCGAGAGGCGCTCCTTCTACAAAAAGGTATCGCAGGTGGAGGCCTTTTTTGCCGGCTTCCACTGTCCGGGGATCAAGGACCCTGATGTCTTCCCCCTCCTCGCCCTGAGCCACATCCTCTCCCACGGCAAGTCATCCCGTTTTTACCTGCGCTTCGTCAAGACCGGCAAGGCAGTAGAGGCGCAGGTAGATGTGGACCCGCCGCCCTTTTGGTCCATGGATCCGGGCTTGTTGCAGGTATATGCCATCGCAGCTCCGGGAGCGCCCATCGGTGATTTAGAGAAAGAGATATGGGAGGCCATCGAGGAGATAAAGGATGGGCGATTCGATGAAGCGGAGCTTGTCAAGGCCAGGCGGGGATTGATTGCCTCTTTCGTCATGGGGCTGCAGTCGGTCTTCTTTAAGGGATTGGCCGGGGGTCTCTATGAGATCAAGGCGGGTGCCTGCGGCGAGGTCAATACCGTGCTGGACAGATTGGAGGGGATCACCGTTGAGGCTGTCAAGCGGGTGTGCCAGCGATACCTGATTGAGGACAACAGGACCGTGGTTACCTTGAAACCCATCACCCCGGAGGAGAACGAGCGCCTGGAGCCGGTGGAATAAATACGATGATTGCTGATAAGAGGGTTGAAGAGCTAAGGGTTCTAGGAGCCAAGGATTCCAGGGGCCGGGTGAAAAAAGGAATAAGGGGAACTGACAAGGTTACTGAGATAGTAAACCCGGTACTATTTCCTCTCCCCTGTCCCCCTCCACTTTAACAAAGAATATATCGGTGGGGATGCCGCACAGCGGCAGGGGAGAGGATACAGTCCCGCTCTGTCGCACTGCGACATCCCATCATTCAGATTGTTACAAAGTAGGGTGGGACGCTTTGCATACATCTTAGACTACGGGATGTGTCTCCCGTGACACAGTGAGGGGGAAAATCATATCCACTGGCCAAAGGGCCACCTTCGGCCTCACCCCACCCTCTCCCGCTGGCGGGAGAGGGAGATATTGAAGAGGCTGACGAGGTTATTCAAGGTACTAAGAAAATAAACCCTTGAACCTAGATAACGACTTTTTGTAGAAGAACCAAACAATGTTTCCTTTGAAAGAAACCGACATCACAAAGGTACGTCTCGGCAATGGCCTGCTGGTAATGGGCCTGGAGTATCACAAGCTCCCGCTGGTCTACATCTCGCTGATGGTCAAGAACGGGAGTGAGAGGGACCCCGCGGGGAAAGAGGGGTTGGCCGACCTCACCGCGGAGATGGTGACCCTCGGCACCGAAGGTAGGAACAGCCAACAACTGGCCCTGGAGATGGAGCAAGTGGGGGCGCGGTACTCAGCCAGTTCCGGCCCGGATGCCTCTTTTGTAGAGGTTGCCGGACTAGCCGATACATTCCCCACACTCATGGATTTATTGGGTGATATGCTCCTGCGGCCTGCCTTTCCCCAGCAGGAGATGCAGCTATCCCAGCAGAGGAGGATCGCCAGCTTGATCCAGCAGCGGGATCAAGCAGAGGTCGTCGCCGACGAGATCATCTGCCAGCGCCTGCTCGCGGGTACCCCCTATGCGCACCCCGCCTATGGCACCATGCAATCCCTCGGAGGGTTGTCTGCAGAAGATCCACGTTCTTTTTACCGCCGCCATTATTCCCCTGGGGAGGCCGTGCTGCTCGTAATCGGCGACCTCACCCCTGAGGAGATCAGACAAAGGGCCGAAGGCATGCTGGCAGAATGGAAAGGGGAGGGGAGGAGCGAGGCCCAGCTGCCTCAGCCGCCGAGGCCTCGAGGGAGGAGGATCATCGCGGTAAATCGCCCTGATCTTACCCAGAGCCAAATCCGGGTGGGTCTCTTGGGGATCAAGAGAAAGGATGCGGATTATATCCCCTTTAAGGTGATGAACTACATCTTTGGAGGCGGGGGGTTTTCCTGCCGGCTCATGCAGCGCATCAGGGCCGAGAAGGGGTACACGTACGGTATTGCCAGCGCCTTCCAGGCAGGTCGTATCACCGGGCCCTTCATCATCTCCACCTTTACCCCGACGGCCACTACCGCTCCTGTTATCGAGGAGACCCTCAAGGTCATGAAAGAATTTATCTCGGAGGGTGCCCGGGCCCAAGAGCTCGAAGATGCCAAGCGTTTCTTCACGGGGAGCTTTCCCTTGAAATTGGAGACCCCTGGCCAGATGGCCGGCGAACTTCTGCAGTTGGAACTCTACGACATCCCCTTCGATTATCTCTCTTCTTATCGAGCGGCAATAGAGAAGGTCACCCTGGACAAGATCAACAGCTTGGCTACTGCCTATCTTGTCCCCGAGGACCTCATCCTGGTGGTAGTGGGCAGGGTCGAGGAATTCATGGAGCCCCTGCGGAACTGGGGCGACGTGGAGCTTGTCGAGTACTCTGAGATCACAAAGGGTTCTTTCCCCTCCAGTACCTCCAAGCATGCATCCACCACCTGCAGGTCGTAGATGCGTCCTCGCCCCTTCTTGATTTCCTCAACGGCGTCCCACCGGCTGAAGGCAGGGCGGTAGGGACGATGGTGGGTCATGGCGTCGACCACGTCGGCGACTGCCAGGATGCGGGCCTCAAGGATGATGTCGTCACCCCTGAGCTTCTGAGGATAGCCTGAGCCATCCATACGTTCATGGTGCTGGAGGGCAGCCTTGGCAACCGGCCAGGGGAATTCGATCCCCTTGAGGATCTCATACCCTGCCTGGGGATGTATCTGGATGAGTGACATCTCCATGTCGCTCAGCCTGCCCGGCTTGACCAATATCTCCACCGGCACGGCCATCTTGCCTATATCGTGGAGGACTCCGGTGATATAGATTCCGGTGACGTGATCTTCGGGAAGCCCCATGGTGCGGGCGATGGCCTCGGCAAGTCCGGCCACACCAGCCGAATGACCGCTGGTATACGGATCGCGATCCTCAATGACCTTGGAGAGGGCCTCAGCGATGCCGAAGAAGCTGTTCTTGAGGGCCTCTTTGTGTTCCAACAAAATCTTTGCAGCTTCTCTCTTATGGGTCACATCTTGGTAGATGCCGAAGGCCCCCTGGATAGCCCCTTGTTTATCCCGGTAGGGGGTACCGCTTATCAGCAGATTATGCTGTCGGCCCGCTTTGTCCGTCAGTACGATCTCATAGACGGTCCCCTTTCCCTCCCATCTCGCCTTGAGGTTTTGCGCCAAGATCTTTTGATTGTCCTCGTCATAGAATGCACTGAGGGGTTTCCCCTCCGGATGAGGGTCTGCGAGGATCTCTTTCATCCGCCCGTTGGTCACGAGGATGGCCCCCTCTTTATCCATGTAGAGGAAACCGTCGCTGGCTCCTTCCAAGATTGCGCGCAGGTGCTCCTCCGTCCTCTGGAGGGCCTCCTTGGTCCACTCGTGCTCGGTGATATCTCTCTGTACCGACATGCCATACAATATCTTTTCATCCTTATCTCTCACCGCGCCGGCGCTGAGCAGAATCGTGCGTCTGGTTCCATCCTTGGTGACGATACAAATCTCTTGATTCTTGATACTCCCCGTCTCCTTCCACTGCGCGAAGAGTTCCTTCGCCTTTGGCAGCGACTCGGGAGAATAGATGATTTCCAGCGGCTCACCGATCAGCTCCTCTTTTGTATAGCCGAGTGACTTGAGGGCGGCGTTATTGACATCGAATATGATGCCCTCCGGTGAAGTCATATAGCAGTATTCCGGTTCGTTTTCAAAGAATTGTCTGAACCGCTCCTCGCTCTCGCGCAGCGAATTCTCCGTCTCTTTCCGTTCGGTAATATCTATCGTGGCCACTTGTAAGGCGGGCCTGCCCAGATACTCGATGCGGCTGGCAAAGGTTTCCACCCAGCGCACCGATCCATCCTTCCGAATGACGCGGAACTCGTAGTGCGGAGGGGTAGGTTTCTCCTCTATACGATTCTGGACATGTCCCCAAGCGATCTCTTGATCGTCCGGATGCGCCAGGTTTCTCACCTGTTTGGGAGAGAGGGCCAACAGCTCCTCCTCGGTATAGCCCAGCATTTTGGCATAGGCGGAGTTGACGAAGACCTCTCTCCCCCCTTGGAGGATGTGCAGACCCTGCAGAGAGTGTTCGACCACCGCCTTATACGCCTCCTCTGCCCGCTGCTTCTCCTTAACAGCTTGCCGCTGCTGGAGCACCTTCGTGATAACTGAAGGAAGAAGCTCGAGATATCCGGCTGCCGTATCCTTAACGATGTAGTCATACGCACCCAGCTTCATGGCCTCTACCGCCACCCGTTCATCGCCGGTACCGGTGATCATAATCGTGGGCGGCAAAAGGCCCCGAGAACCCAAGATACGGATCACCTCCAGTCCATCGTAGATGGGCAACGATTGGTCTACGAACAATATGTCATAGGAGTGGGCCTCATACTTGGCAATCCCCTCCGCGCCGTCGACGGCGATATCGACGCTATACCCCGCCTTTCCCAACCTCTTCTGCATCAGTCGGGCCAGGCCTGGATCGTCCTCGATGTACAGGATGCGAATGCGGTTAGAGGTCGCCATCTGCTACTTCCCTACCCTCCGTCTCCATCGGGTATCGTTGCCACCAAGAGGAAGAGCCCGAGCCTGCGGATGGCCTCGCAGAACTGCTCGTAATCCACCGGTTTGCTGATATAGACGTTGCAGCCGAGTTCGTAGCACCTCCTTACTTCTCGGGGATCGTCGGTGGTGGTGAGGATAACCACGGGGATGCGTTTGGTACGCTCGTCCTTCTTCATGCGTTCGAGCACCTGGTAGCCGTCGAGCACCGGCATGTTGAGGTCGAGCAGCACCAGTAGGTGCGAAGCGTGTTTGTTTTTGGCGTACCCCCCTTCGCAGAATAGGTAATCGAGGGCCTCCTGCCCATTGGTGGCGAAGGCAAGTTCGTTTTTGATATTGGCCCGGCGCAGGTTCTTCTCGATCAGGCGCGTGTGGCCCGGGTCGTCTTCTACCAAGAGGATAGTGATATCCTGAATATCAGGCATCACGCGCTCCTTTTTCAGGACGGGTTGAGATAGTAAAGGTAAAGGTCGTGCCCTTGCCCAGCTCCGACTCACACGAGATGCGCCCCCCGTGGCGGCGGAGCAGGGTTTGGACGTAGGCCAGACCCATGCCCTCACCCGGCGTATCCTGCTTACCGGCCCGGCGGAAGGGGGCAAAGACCTTGCCCATATCCTCTGCGGCGATCCCGCGTCCGTTGTCGCCGATACGAAAGGTCGTCTCCGCCCCATTGGCCTGAGCCGTCACCTCGATCCGGCCGGGGCGCGAAGAATCGAGGTATTTGACGGCATTGCTCAGGATATTGCCCATGATCTGTTCCATGGCGGTGCGGTCGGCGACGACGTGCGGCAGGGATCCGACGATCACTTCTATCCCTCGCTCCTGGAGCTGGTGCGACATGGTCTCCACGGTGGTCTGAAGCAGAGCATTCATATCGATGGGCTCGGGCTTGAGATCTTGCCGGCCCAAACGGGCTAATATCAAGATGGAGTTAATAAAGCTGTCCATGCGGGAGACCGAGTTGGTGATAAATTCCAGGGCCTCGGGCACATCCTCGTGCAGGGCCATGGCTACTGCCGATCGTTTCTCATCATTCAGGTGAGGCAGGGCTGCGTCAAAATTGGAGCCGATCACCCCCAGGGCGGAACGAAGCTCACTGGTATACCCCTTCAGATTGACCAGGGGGACCCGCAAATCGTGGGAGACGATATAGGCGAAGTTCTTCACCTCCTC
>Ga0299915_10000972_pt1 | contig 21159 bp, 21 predicted proteins | sample RVTome_13_FD_200263 | JGI IMG/M metagenome (GOLD analysis project Ga0299915, IMG submission 200263) | Soil microbial communities from uranium-contaminated site in the Upper Colorado River Basin, Wyoming, United States - RVT92D227 (version 2) ... | reverse complement strand
TTAAACTCCACTATAATTTATAGTTCCATTATTAGTAATTTTTAAATTTATTCTAAGACCCCCAGTGATAGTGAATTTTAAATCAGGTGCTTCGCTTTCTGGTCCGAATTTTATTAACCATGCATCTCCATTATAATACCCTGATGTTGATCCGGCAATAACATATCCACCATCAGTTGTTTGCTGACCTGATTGAAAAGGAGTTGGAATAGTTACGTTCCATTGTTCATTTCCCATATCATCAGTTTTTATCAATCCATTTCCTGTAGCAATGTACCCACCATCAGAGGTTTGTTTACCTGAAAAACAAAAAAAAGAAAAATCATTTATAAATGGAGTTTTTCTCCATGCCTCGTTCCCATTGGAGTCAGTTTTTATCAAACAGCCTTGGTTATCTATCATTCCTGTAATTATTAAACCACTATCGGAAGTCTGTTGAACAGAGTTACCATATGTTACAGGTCCAATACGAGAATTAAAAGAAGTTCCTTCAAATTTTTTATTCCATGTCATGATACCATCGGCATCTGTTTTAATAAGCCATATCTTTCCCCAATCCGTATTATAATTACAGTCTGACATTCCAGTGATAATATATCCACCATCTGAAGTCTGTTGAACCCAGCGACCTTCTTCATCCATATCGCTTATCCCATAAATGTTCAGCCATTGAGCGGTTCCATTAGAGTATGTTTTCAATAAATAAACATCAATGGAACCATAGGATGTTGAATTGCCTCCGCCTGTTGCAATGTATCCACCATCGGTGGTTTGTCGAACGCAGAAACACCAAGAATATTCAACACCAGAGTATGTTCTATTCCATATTTCATTTCCATTGGAGTCTGTTTTTATCAGCACCATCATCATCAAATAATCATATTCTTGTTTATTGATATCAAATGGAGATAATTCATTTGTTTTTGAAGATGTTGCGTTATAAAATGAGCATCCCAAGATGTATCCTCCGTCATTGGTCTGCTGAACTGATTTAATATAACCAGATAAATAGGGAAGAGAATAATATGTATATGTTCTATTCCATTGCTCATTTCCATTGGAATCTGTCTTTATAAGCCAAGGATTCCATGTAGCAATACCATAGGATTTGGTATAACCCCCGATAATAAACCCTCCATCACTGGTCTGCTGAACATCATACGCAGCATCATCAATTAATCCTCCACCAAAGGTTTTATTCCATTCTTCTTTCGGCGGATTACTAAAAAACGAATGATATAGTTTTTTCTCCCCTGTATCATTTTTATTTAATTTCACACCTAGTTGTTTTATTTCTCCACTTATACCAGGTATAATACTGTATCCAATAACTAATAATATCATTCCTAAAACAATACTTTTTTTTACAACTCCTTTATTCATGAAAATCGTACCCCCCTGATTATAATGTTAATGGTTTATTATCCACTGAATTCATTTAAATGTTTGTAAAAGATAAAAATTCAAAAACAAATCTTATAAAGGATCACAAAACTGATTTTTTTGTTTAATATCTTTGTTAATATTAGCAATATTTTTTGTGGAGGGCTTTTAACTCTAGGTGATAAAGCCACATGCGGGATTTGAAAATTAGGAGTATTCAAAAGGTGAAAAAAGTAAAATTAGCCGCTGGAGGGATTTGAACCCTCGACCTATTCCTTACCAAGGAATCGCGCAACCAGGCTATGCTACAGCGGCAAGAATACGTTCCCTAAATAAAAAACGGGTTTATTTTATTTTTTACGAAAAACTGGGTAATATACGAATGTTTATTTAAAACAACATATATTCGAGAATCAGGTGATTAAAAATAAGAGCTATAGATTTACCCGATGTGCAATCAAGCCCATCCTCATCGAATTTCAAACTAACAAGGGTGGGAGTAACGGGAGTAAAAAAACTTGTTCATATAAAAAGACCAGGTAAAAAAACCAGTATACCTTTAGTTGTTAAAATGGATCTATTTGTAGATTTACCTGCATCTCAAAAAGGAAGTCATATGTCTCGAAACTTAGAACTGATCTCAGAAATAATAGATATGAACCTTAAACAACCTGTTCCAGACCTTGAATCATTCTGTGCAAAAACAGCTAAACTCTTACTTAAAAAACACGAATATGCGTCATTTTCTGAAGTTAAAGCAGAAGGGGATTATTTTTTAGATAGAATCTATCCATCTGGTAAAAAGGGATTAGAGCCCTTCACTCTTGTTGCAGAGGCAAGGGCAAAATCAAATGGAGAAGTTAAGAAACTAATTGGAGTCAGAGTAATAGGAATGACTGCCTGTCCTTGTGCTTATGAAGTGATAAAAACACTTGGTAAATATGAAGATAAATATATTCCACCTACTCATAACCAGCGTAATATAACGACATTGATGATTGAGGTGCCAGGTGATGATAAATCAGTTGACGCAAATTATCTTATAGACATAGTTGAAAAATCTTTTAGCAGCCCAACGTATAGTATTTTAAAAAGAAGAGAAGAAGGAAAAATTGTTTTTAATGCACATAAAAATCCAAAATTTGTTGAAGATGTTGTAAGAGATCTTCTTGGTAGTGTTTTAAAGAAATATAGTAATCTTCCTGACGATGTTATGGTTATTGTCAGAAGTGAAAGCGAAGAATCAATTCACAAACATAATGCTTTTGCGGAGCGCGTGACAACACTTGGCGAACTAAGAAAATAAACATTTTAATTTTTTTAAAAACGTATTTGTAGAGATCTTTTTATATCCTGAATAAAATGGATATTAAATCGGAATTTAAAGAAACTCTAAAAGAAACAGGTTCGACTTATTTTACTTTAATTAAGATATTAATTCCTATTAGTATCATTGTTAAAATTCTAAGCTATTATGGTGCAATTGACATAATAGGTGGTTACCTTGCATCCACAATGAGTTTGGTTGGTCTACCAGGTGAGTTTGGTTTAGTTTGGGCAACAACAATGGTTGCTAACATATACGGAGGTCTATTGGTTTTTGTCCAACTTTCATTGACTAATACTTACACTGTTGCCCAAGTTACGATACTGGGTGCGATGATGCTAATTGCTCATACACTACCAGTGGAGGCAAAAATTGCACAAAAAGCTGGTGTGAGGTTATGGTTTACACTAACTTTACGAATACTTGGTGCCTTTACTTTTGGTTTTATTTTAAATACTATCTTTAATACTTTTAATCTGTTTAGAGAAAATAGTATTGTTATTTGGAAACCTGAAAATATTGATCCAACTTTGATTAATTTATTATTAAATGAGATAAGGTATTATCTTATTATTTTTTTAATAATTCTTGGTCTTGTAACTCTTCTTAAAGTTTTAAAAAGTACTGGTGCAATTGAAAGATTAAATAGACTACTTAAACCGGCTCTTGAATTTATTGGTATGAGTAAAAACGCAGCACCTATAACAATTATTGGAATGACATTAGGGATTTCCTATGGAGGTGGGCTTATTATACAGGAAACAAAATCTAAACTTGTTAGTAAAAAAGATGCGTTTTTATCTTTAAGTTTAATGGGTTTGACTCATAGTATTATTGAAGATACAATTTTAATTCTTTCAATTGGTGCCTCATTATTTGGTATTTTACTTGGTAGAGCCTTATTTACATTAGTTGTGATCATTATTCTTATTAAAATCATTAATCGTTTATCTCCAAAAACATTTGAGAAATATTTTGTAAAATGATTTGACTGAAAAACTTTAAAACATTTTTTATATTTACCCAAAGCCATGACAAAATATAAAATTGCATGGTTACCAGGTGATGGTGTTGGAAAAGACGTTATGGATGCTGCTAAAATTGTTCTTGATACTATCAATCTTGATGCAGAATATATTCATGGAGATATAGGCTGGGAGTTTTGGAAGAAAGAAGGAGACCCCCTACCTAAAAGAACAATTGATTTATTTGACCAAACAGACTGTAGTTTATTTGGAGCAATTACTTCTAAACCAAAGGATGAGGCACAAAAAGAGCTTGACCCAAAACTACAAGGGCGAGGTTTTGTTTATTCCAGTCCTATTGTTCGTCTGAGACAATTACTTAATTTACATACTAATCTTAGACCATGTAAAGCTTATTCTGGTAATCCTTTGAATTTCAGGGACGATATTGATTTAGTTGTCTTTAGAGAAAATACTGAAGATTTGTATTCGGGTGTTGAGTTTCATCCTGTTCCACAAGTTGTTTTTGACGCACTGATGACCCATCCTAAGATGAAGACTTTTGCAAAAGTTCCTTTATCTGATATGGCAATTTCAGCACGTATTATCACAAGGAAGGCATCTAGTAACATTGCTCGTCAAGCATTTGAGTATGCAAAAAAACATAAAAGAAAAAGTGTGACAATTGTTGAAAAACCTAATGTAATTCGTGAAACAAGTGGACTTATGCTTCAAGAGGCAAGAAAAATAGCAAAGACCTATCCAGATATCGAGTTTAAAGAAGTTAATGTTGATGCCATGTGCATGTGGCTTGTTAAAAATCCACAGGACTATGATATACTCGTTTCCTCAAACATGTTTGGTGATATAATTTCAGATCTTGCAGCCCAACTAGTGGGTGGTTTAGGTTTTGCATCCAGTGGCAATATAGGTGATAATTATGCTGTTTTTGAGCCTACCCATGGTAGTGCACCCAAGTATGCTGGTATGTACAAAGTTAATCCTATTGCGATGATTCTTACAGTTAAATTGATGCTTGATTGGCTTGGAGAAAAAAAGTTATCAGCTAATCTTGAAAAAGCTGTTGCAACTGTTGTTAAAGAGGGTAAAATTAAAACATATGATATGGGTGGAAGTAATACATCGCTAGAAGTTGCTAAAGAAATTGCCAAGAAGTTTGATGAAGTATAGTTAAACCAACGGCTTAAAATAAGGCTTTTTATATCTTATGCCGGAAAACGTTTTAAGGGGTTTGCTGATTCCCCAAGAACAGCCATGGATTTAGGTTATGTCAGGTCCAAAAAAAATATTAATTATGGGTGCAGCTGGAAGAGACTTCCACAATTTTAATGTATATTTTAGAGACAACGAAAACTATAATGTTTTAGCATTTACAGCCACGCAAATACCTGATATTGCTGGTAGAAAATATCCAGCAAAGCTCTGTGGTAAACTTTATCCTAATGGTATACCAATTTTTCCTGAAGAGGATTTAACAAAACTCATTAAAGAGCTTAGTATCGATGAGGTTGTTTTTGCTTATTCAGATATAACATATTCTTATGTTATGGGAAAAGCAGCAATTGTCAATGCTACAGGTGCAAATTTTATTTTAATGGGAACTAAAGATACCATGATACAATCAAGTAAACCGGTTATAGCTGTTTGTGCTGTTAGAACAGGTTCAGGTAAATCACAGGTATCAAGAAAACTTTTTGAAATATTACAAAAAAAAGGTTACAACGTGGCTGCTATTCGCCATCCTATGCCTTATGACCAAGATATGACCACACAGATAGTTCAACGTTTTGCCACATATGAGGATCTGGATAAATACAACTGTACTATTGAAGAGCGGGAAGAGTACGAGCCATACATAGAGATGGGCGGGGTAATATTCTCAGGTATTGATTATAAAAAAATACTTCTTGAAGCTGAAAAAGAGGCAGATGTTATTATTTGGGATGGCGGAAATAACGATTTCTCATTTATAAAACCAGATTTACTAATTACTATAGCTGACCCACACAGGGCGGGTCATGAACTTACTTATTACCCCGGTGAACTTAATGCAAGGCAAGCAGACATTGTTATTGTAAACAAGGTCAATACCGCAAAAAAGGAAGATATCGAAACTGTAAAAGAGAATATAAAAAGAATTAATCCAAATGCTCAGTTGATAGAAGGCATCTCAGCTATTATTTCGGATGATAAGGATAAAATAAAGGGTAAACGCGTGTTAGTAATAGAAGATGGACCCACCGTTACCCACGGCGGAATGAAATATGGTGCAGGTAAAATAGCAGCTGATATGTGGGGTGCAAAAGAAATAATTGACCCAAGGAATTTTGCTGTTGGCACAATAGTTGATACATACAAGAAATACCAACATTTATCAAACGTTCTACCTGCTATGGGTTATGGAAAAAAACAAATTAAAGAGCTTGAAAAAACAATAAATAATGTTGATTGTGACCTTGTTATCAGTGGTACCCCAATTGATATCACACGTATTTTAAAATCAGAAAAAACCATTATTAGAATAAAATATGGCGTAGGCGAGGAAACAGGTAAGGAACTTGAGAAAATTACTGAAAACTTTATAAAAAAATTTTTATCGCAACCTGCTACCCTCAAGAACGAAATTCGCCAATAGTGCTTCAAGTTGTATATGAGCATTACTTCCTTCGATTAATCTAAACTCTATTTCACCGGCTTTTTCAATGAGTTTAACCTTTGTTTCTTCAGGTAAAGCTAAATCAAATATACTTTGGTGAATCTGTTTTATTATATCCTCTCCACTTAAACCATATTTTATTAATAGATCATAAAGTTGATTCCTGGCAGCCATAAAATTACCACTAAGTGCCGTTGATATTAGATTTTTTACATCTTCAGGTTTTGCTGTAGCACTTGTTTGATAAAGCAACTCCGCAGTTATTTTCTTATTAGTTGATGCACCAACCTGTAAGATATTGGTTGCTTTTCTTAAATCTCCTCTTGATATGAAAATAAGTGTTTCAAGCCCATCAGATGTTATTTCGATTTTTTCTGCTGATGCTATCTTATTTATATGTTTTTTAATATCATCCTCTTTTACAGGTGAAAACCTAAAAACCGTACATCTTGATTGTATCGGTTCTATAATTCTTGAAGAGTAATTTGCCGATAAAATAAAACGACAAATACGGGTGTGTTTCTCAATTGTTCTTCTTAAAGCTGATTGAGCATCCGAAGTAAGGTTGTCTGCCTCATCCAAAAATATTATTTTGAATTTAGCCTTTCCCATTGGTGCAGTTCTTGCAAAATCTTTGATTTTCCCACGGATTATTCCTATACCGCGCTCATCACTTGCATTTAATTCAATAAAGTTTTGTTTCCAGCCTTCTCCATATAACTCTTTTGCAAGGGCTATTGCGCAGGTGGTTTTACCTGTACCTGGGGGTCCAGCAAATAAAAGATGAGGAACATTTTTTGTTTTCACATAAGCCTTTAATCGCTCTACAATCTCATCTTGACCAACCACTTCATCAAGTATTTTTGGTCGGTACTTTTCTATCCAAATGTCCTCCATAGTAACTCACTGAGTAACACAATTTATCTCTTAATGTTTTTGTATAAAATTTTTGTAATAATTTCGGGAAGTTGGTGCATATTATTTGTAAATCTGTGATCATCATATAAAAATCTGATAGTTGCATCTTGAGATAATGCAAACTCTATTGGCCAAGCTGATGGTATTAACTCATCCTTAATTCCTACTATCATATATATACTTGAGTTGATTTTCTTTTTAAATAAATTTTTATCCTGCATATTAAGTAGTATTTGTTTTGGCATTCCTTTAATTTTTGATATATCAGCAAAAGGAGGAATTATCGCAGGATTTAGTAGAATTATTTGTTTAACATTTTTATTTTCGAGTGCTGTTTTTGCTACAAGAAATCCTCCTAATGACGATCCAATTAATATAATTTCATTGTCTTTTTCTATTTCTTTTTTTATTTTATCCAAACATTCAGGAATCACTATTTCTTCAGGTTTACAATCTCGATATTTTATTGGTATGGCGTTTAGCTTGCCTTTAAAAAGTATTCCTTTAGTACTTTTTGGGTTTGACATATAACCATGAATGTAATAAATCATACAAGAATATTGAATTTATATTTAAAAATGGTTCTTTTATTTTTAGGATATTTTTTATTACTATTTTAAATATAGAAAGAATTAAATAAAATGTTTTTATAATAATTATATATAATTGTGATATCATGATAAAAAAAATAATTGTATCAATACTTTGCGTTTATATACTAATAAATTGTGTTATTCCAGTTCAAGCAGAAAATGATGTTTTAGATTTAAAAAAAGATTTAAAAATTATTGAAAAAATCGATAGTTTTGTAAATGAAAATGCAACTCAAGCCAAATATGCAATAGCAACAATAGGTCCAGTTTCCAAAAAATACTCTGATGTAAATTTGCTTGACGGACCAACATTAAAGGTTATACAAATCAATCGCAATTTAAATAAAAGATTGATAAGATCAAGTATAGTTCTTCCAGTTCTACTAATAAAGGCAAAAGGGCTAAGTTTTACATTGACCTATAAACAAGACCTAAAAAACAACTCTAAATTCTCATACGCAACATTGTTTGGTGAAGCAATCTATGATGAAGAAGGTAATTATGTTGATATGACAAATGAAACTTACCTTTACAATAAAATAAATAAAGTAAGTGTTGAAAATTTCACAGGGTATTTCATTTTTTTTAGAACAAGGGTATTTAGGTTTTCACCATTAACAAGTTCACATAGACTCATGTATCCTGCCCAGTTTATTTTTACAGGTTTCTGTGATAATGTAACAGAAATACCAATCTAACATATAACTGATAACAACCAATACTTACAATTTCTTAGTCTTTACTTTTAATAATTTTCAGATAAACTTTTCTACTTCTTGGTCCATCTCCCTCATAAAAAAATATATGTTGCCATGTGCCCAAAACAAGTCTACTATTATCGATCAACACAGTAACTGATGAACCGATAATTGTTGCTTTGATATGCGCATCACTATTTCCCTCTGAATGCATGTAATTATCAGATTCTGGAATAATTCTATTTAATATTTCAATTATATCTTTTTGTACACTTGGATCTGCACCCTCATTTATTGTTATTCCTGCTGTTGTATGTGGAACATAAATAATTACAAAACCCTCCTGAATATCTTCTTTTTCTATTAATTTCTGTACATCAACAGTTATATCAATCATTTCATTTCTTTTCTTGGTAATAACCTTTAATTCCTTCATATGAACCAGTAAAATATAATATAACTTAAAAGTATTTTAAAGCTAATCCTCTTAACTTAGCAATCTTTTTGAATAATTCCTTGTTACGATGACTAACTGATATGAAGTTAAAACCAAAGGCTATACTATTTGATATGGACGGAGTTCTTGTTGACTCGTTTGATTCATGGCTTTTTTCACTAAATAGTGCATTGGAGGCTTTTAAGCATGAAAAGATTTCAAGAACTGAATTTACCAATAAATACTGGGGTCATGACCTTTATGATAACCTAAAAAAGATGAATTTACCACTTAAGGTTGCAAAGTTTTGTAACAATATATATGGTAACAATACAGATAAAATTAAAATTTACAAAGAAACCAAATCTACACTAGAAAAACTAGGTAAATACAGAAAAGCAATTATTACCAATACCCCAAAGGATTGTGCTGTTAAAATTCTTAAACAATTTGACATAGAAAAGTTCTTTGATTTTGTAATGACCAGTGATGATGTTACTATGGGTAAACCTGATCCAGAAATCGTTTTAAAGGCTTGTAAACGTTTAAAAGTTGACCCAAAAGATATAGTTCTTGTTGGAGATACTGATAGTGATGTAAAAGCAGGTAGAAAAGCAGGTTGTAAGGTTGTGGGTATAAATGTTGATGCTGATTACACTATCAAAAATATATCTGAATTAAATTTATTAATTGAATAGAAAAAATGTTTAAGTAGAATTAAAATATCTGGTATCGAGGTTATAAGATGGAAGATATAGAGTTTATTGAATACAAAACAGAGGATTTATCAAATTGTTTACTTGTTGTTGCTTTTCCAACAGTTGGATTGATTAGTTCAATTGCTGGTCATTATATAATCGATTCATTGAAACTCGATGAGATAGGAACAATTATTTCAAATGAGTTTATGCCCGCAACTGTAATTCATAAAGGAAAACCCTCTCCACCTGTCAGAATCTATGCTGGTACAAAAAAATGCGGACCAAATGGAGAATGCGAGCAGATTGCGGTTATTATCTCTGAGTTTATGCCACCTTATAATATCATAAAACCACTAGCGGATATAATTCTAGATTGGGCTTCTAAAAAAGGTTGTAAAACGGTTGTTGCACTTGAAGGTACACATACATTTGGAGATGCAAAAAAACAGTTACAAGTTTATGGTATAGGTAGCACTAATAAAATGAAGAATTACTTAAAAACCTATAAAATAGAGGAAACACAAGAAGGTATGATTACTGGCGTAACAGGAGTTCTACTCTACGAAGGGGCACTAAAGAATCACGATGTTATTTGTTTACTATCTGAGGCTCACTCTGATTTTCCAGACTCCAGAGCAGCTGGTAATTTACTTAAAAAACTCGATATCATGCTTCCTGATATAAAAATTGACCCTGAACCATTATACAAAGAAGCTGAAAAAATAGAGGAACAGATCAAAATGTTTATGCAACAATCTAAACCAACAGCACCATCTTTACCTCCTCTTACAGCGCAGATGTATGGATAAATTAGCGGAGAATATATTTATGTCTTCAAAAGACGAAATTCTCGAAAAAGCATATAGTTTTGCTTTTAGATATGAAGCAGAACGCGGTAGCTGTCCGCAGTGTGTGCTTGCTGCTTTGCATGAAACTCTTGGTGTTGGAGATCCTAAAACAATACAAGCATCAGATGCACTTGCTGGTGGAACTTCTTTATCAACAGAAGGAACCTGCGGTGCACTTGTAGGTGGACTTCTTGCTATAGGCTCAGTTGTTGGTAGAACCTATGAAGATTTTAGTACTGGCAAAAGAAAACGAAGGGTTTTTCAGTATTCAAAAAAACTATATGATAAGTTTATTAAGGAGTACGACTCACCTAGATGTAAAGATATACATATGAAGCTTTTTGGTAGAACATTTAACCTATTAGACCCCCAGGATTATGCTGAGTTTGAAAAAGCAGGTGGTCATGTTGATAAATGCCCAGTTGTATCAGGTAATGTAGCAAAGTGGGCTGCTGAGATTTTAATAGATGATCTGAAAGTAAAATATTAGCTAATATCGGTTTATATAATAATTGACCAATACCGATATATATTAGATAGGATATATCGGATTATTATGAAGTATTCCGATACCGATATTATAATATTTGATTTATTGCTGAAAAAGATTCAAGAAAAAAAGAGTCGATTAGACAAACTCAGACCTCTATCTAAAGATGCGGTTAAAAAACTGCTTGAGGACATTAGACTTAGACATACTTATAACTCTGATGCAATAGAAGGAAATACTTTAACGCTTCAGGAAACAAAACTTGTTCTAGAAGAAGGTATTACTATTGGTGGTAAACCTTTAAAAGATCATATAGAGGCAATAAACGATGCCGAAGCTTTTGATCTTATGGTTAGTTTTGTTGATTCAAATGTTTCTATAACACAAGATATTATCCAGCGGCTACACGAAGTGGTTACAAAAGGATTATTAGAAGATGCTGGTAAATATCGCACGACAAATGTGAGAATTGCTGGTTCTTCCGTAACGCCTCCCGATTTTTCAAAAATTGTAATACTTATGGATGAATATATTAAAAATATAAAAGAGTTGAACATTCATCCTTTGAAAAAAGCAGCTTTCATCCATTATGAACTTGCAAGGATACATCCATTTACTGATGGAAACGGAAGAGTGACTAGGTTATTAACAAACCTCTATATTATGGAGCAAGGCTATCCCCCAATAGTATTGAAAAAAACTGAAAGAAAACTTTACTATAAAGTATTGCATCAAGCCGATGAAGGAGATTTGTCTTTATTTGCAAATTTGATAGCAAAAGCAGTTAATGAATCACTGATGTTCTACCTTTCAAGTTTTATTGCAGAAGAAAGATTAGTTCCTCTATCGGAAATAGCACAGTACTCCCCTTATTCACAGGAGTACCTTAGTCTTAGAGCAAGACAAGGCAGATTAGATGCAGTTAAGTTAGAAAATGTTTGGTATTCCTCAAAACAAGCATTAAAAGAATATATGAAGAATACCAGGTGATTTTTCCATAACTTTTTATGAAATATTATTTTGTTGGAATAACTCAATAATTTAGGTTATACAGTCAATTTTCTGATATTTAAATATGCTTTTTTTCAATTTGGAGTTTTGTCACGATACATTTATATAATGATTGTAGACAAAGTATAACATGATAATATGTATCAATAGGAAAGGAAGGTGAGGAAAAATATGGAAATATTAATAATAGGAGTTGTGGCAGCTGCAGTAGCTGTTGGTGTTCAACCATTTATAGGTGTCCAACCCAAATTGTTTTAATATCATTATAAAAAAAGAAAATTTTTGGGTTATTCATAAAGAATTTGAAACTAATAAGTAAAATATCAAAAATCCAACTCAGGCAGCCAACGTTCTTTGTGAGTAACTCTTGTCCTAAGATAGAAATGATTTCTGATTGAACCCGGAAATTTCTCATTAATTTCATCTAAAACATGATTCAATCCATCCATACCATCAATATGAAATTCTAATTCTAAATCACTATAACCAATAGTCGTATTTAGACATTTAAAGTAAGGCATCTCTTTTACAAAATTTATTATATGTTTTCTTTGTGAATGATCGCTAAGATTTATTCGAACATCAAAATATTGAAGTTCTAACTTCGATATATCTATACCAACTCGAAAACCTCTTATAACACCAGATTTGATTAAATTATTCAACCGATAATTCACCGTTTGAGAAGATACATTAAGTTTTTCTGCGAGATCGATTAAAGGTATTCTTGCATTTAGCGTTATTTCGTTTAATAGTTTATAATCTATTTTGTCAATATTAACATAAGAGCCATCACAGATTATAGTAAACTTCTTCCTTTCAGATTTTATACCATCATTAGATAATAAATAGGATTTTTCGTATTCATCAGCTTGAACATAAACAGAAACAATTTTTTGTGCGATATATTTACCGTAATTATCAAGAATCTTATCATAAAATTGAAAAAGCTCATGAATATTTTTAACCCACAATACAGAGCCTAAATCAAACGGTCCAATTACTGAGTAAACTGACCAAGTATTTTTGTAATTTACAAAACTGTCAATAATTTCATTTTTAATATTTATAGGTATATCCTGAAACTGGAGATATATACGAAAAACATTGTAGCCTAATTTAAATGCATCAATTGTAGCCCAGAAATTTTTTATTATTCCTTCATCTTGCATTCTTTTTATTCTATAGGCAACAACATCTTTTTTTAGACCAACTTTTTTTCCTATTTGTGTATTAGATTGTCTACAGTCTAAATCAAGTTCATATAGGATTTTTCTGTCCTTCAAATCCAATTTGGTCATGTTAGATAAATATATAAGATTATTATTTATTAATCATTGGATTTGGTGATGCACCCAGATAGTAAAAGTATTCTACTAATTTCAATGCCTTTTGCTGGAACATCTATTCCATCTATACAACTTGCAATTTTAGAAAGCTACCTAAAAGAGCGAGAAATTAATATAAAAACACGGCATCTTTATCTAAAAGCAGCTGATTTTTATGGTTTGAACAATTACAATTTCCTCATTTATCCTCCTAATGACTCATACACAGCACAAATGGTATTTTCCAGGTATGTTTTTCCAGAGCATTGGCAAAAAACAGAGGATAGGTTTAGAAAATATTTCAATGAAAACCTGTCAAAAAACAAAGATATTCAAAAACAATTTACTTTTGAGCACTATGTTCAACAGACAGATAAATTCCTTAATTGGATCCTTGAAAATACTGATTGGCAATCATATGATATTATAGGATTTACTTTAAATTACGGGCAGCTTTTACCATCACTTGCTGTTGCAAAAAAAATAAAAGAGTTAAGTCCTGATAAAAAGATTATTTTTGGCGGGAGTAGAACAACAGATCTACTTGGAGTAAAAATTTTAGAATCCTTTAGTTATGTTGATTTTGTTGTCTCAGGAGATGGTGAGGATGCCCTGTACCGTCTTGCTTCAGACTATCAAAACTATAAATCAATACCCGGTTTGATGTACATAGAAGGAAATGAGATTATCTGGAACGAATCAGACAGTTTTGTTGATATAAACAACGCACCTATTCCTTCGTATGACTCTTTTTATGAAGAGTTGAAAACTTCATCTTTAGAGGTACAACAATACTATTATTACAACGGAAGACTACCTGTTGAAATTTCACGAGGTTGTTGGTGGAATAAATGCAGTTTTTGTAATCTTAATATTCAGCACAAAAAATACCGCGAAAAAAATGTTGATAAAATTATTAAAGAGATACAGGTTTTGTCAAGTAGATATAAAATATTGGATTTTCAAATAATTGGTAATACGCTTCCAAAAACAGATTACAGAATCCTTTTTGAAAGATTGAAAGAACTTGGCAAAGATTTTACATTTGTTGCTGAGGCGCGTGCAGGGCAGTTGAATAGTTATGATTACACTCTTATGAAAGAAGCGGGTTTTACAACTATACAAACAGGAATTGAGTCGTTTAGCCAGCATTATCTAAAGAAAATGAACAAAGGAACAAGAGTAATTGATAATATTGCAGCGCTCAAATTTTGTAGGGAGAACGGGATAATAAATCGTTACAATCTTATAGTCGATTATCCAAATGAAGAGCCTGTTGATTTTGAGGAGACAAAAAAAAATATACAGTTGTTTAAGCAGTTTCTAGATCCTCCACAGATCTGCAACCTAAGGGTTTTATTTGGAAGTCCCATTCATCGCAATCCGGAGCAGTTTAATATTCAAAAATTCGAGTATGCACCAATAGATAGACTCATGTATCCTCAAGAATTCTTAGAAAAGGGATTCAATTTTGTTTACGGATTTAAGCGCAAAAAAGAATCAAGTGGAAATGATTGGGTACAACTAGTTGATGAGTGGAAAAAAGAACGTGAATCATCAGAAATTAATGGAATTAAAAAGCAAACAACTATTGATAAATTAATTTTTTATTTTGTAGATGGCGGGAATTTTATTAAAATCTATGATAAACGAAATTATGGAAGTATCAGAATATATGTTCTTGATGAGCTTGAAAAAAATATTTTTCTTGCATGTATGGATGTGATTTCCAATCATGATATACAAGAGCGGTTTCCAGATATTCCTAGCAATCAAATAGTTCAGATTCTAGAAGGGTTTGAACAAAGTGGCATTATTTTTCATGAGGATGATTGTTATTTGAGTCTACCTTTGAGATGTAATACCAGGCTTGTTCATCAACCTGTCAAAGAAGAGTTTCTGCTGGTTTCTGATTAATACAGAAATTTGTCGTTTTTTCCTGTTTTTCCTACAAAAGTAAATAAAATAGGGTGTTTTTGGAATTTTGTAGGATTTTCCGGAAGTGGGGCTTTATGTTTGTTTAGGTAAATACATAGATTAGACAAAGAAGGGAAAAATATGTGTGTAATAAAACAGAATTTGGATGGTAAACTTTTTGGGCAGGGCGGTGCATATTAAATGATATATTTATTTTTGTTATTCTTTGGTATACTTGGTGCAGGTATAAAATATATTGATGCTGCATATGATGACAAAATCTTTAATAAAAAAATAGCTCTTTGTATCGCTCCATTTCTAGGTATTTTATGGGCCTATACAATGCTTATAAACCAAGTTGCTGCAACTATTTTATTGGCAGTAATTATTGGGGTTCTTTTCAAAGGAAAAATAGATAATAAAGCTCATCTAGCAGGATTACTTGTTATTTTTGCTATTATCTTTGTTGCCGGTGTTCAACTTATGGTTATTCCATTAGTTTTTCTTGGTTTTGCTGCACTAATGGATGAGGTCGGTAATGATTTTGTTGATAAAAGGAAAAACAAATTAGATTTAAACAAATTTTCCCACCGATTTGTCGTTTCATTTTTTGATCAACGCTGGGTTTTAAAAGTGGCAATCTTAGTTCTTGGTGTTATAGAAGTAGTACCAATGATTTTCTTTTTAGCAATGGTTTCATTTGATTACGCATATCTTGGTGTCCGTTTTTATAGCAAAACAAAACAAAACATTAGACTACCATCTGCTCAAGTTTCTGAAATGGAAACTTACGCAACATAGGATAAAATTATCTGCATATGCAAATGTAGCATTATCTGCGAAAAACCTACTTAAAGTGTGAGGAGAATTGAAGTAATCTGGTTACCAGGTTGGATGTGAGGTTTAAAATTCAAAAAAAGGAGAAAAAATAAATGTATTTCTTTCTAATATCATTCCTGCTTCTTGGAGCAGGTTTAAAATACATCGATGATGCCTTTGATGAAAAGGTATTTAATAAAAAACTAGCAATAGTACTAGCTCCTTTCCTTGGTATTTTATGGGCTTATACCATGATTATTGACCAGTTTTCTGCTACAATTTTATTAGCTATTTTACTTGGTGTTTTTGCAAAAGGAAAGATTGACAATTATGCACACTTAATCGGTTTGGCAGTTATTATGCTCTTACTTATTTTTGCTGGGGTTAATCTATTGTTTTTACCTCTAATATTTATAGCAACGGCAGCTTTTTTAGATGAAATGGGAAATGATATTATCGACAAAAATAGGAATTACTTTGATGATAGTAATTTCGTACATAAAATAACACTTTACTTTTTTGATCAAAGATGGTTAACTAAAATAACGATTTTATATGTTGTTTTAATTGGTTTGTTTCCATTGTTTTTCTTCTTGGCGATATTGCTATTTGATGGTGCGTATCTAACTGTTCGTTTGTACACGAAGTCAAGACTGCAAATGAAAAAAGTAGCGTATGTTTAGGAATTTTGGTTACGTTTTTAAACGAATTTGATATGTGATTATTAAGATGAAAATAGAGTGCGATGTATTGGTTGTTGGCGCAGGACCTGCTGGGAGTAGTGCAGCAAGATCAGCTAGTCTTAATGGTGCTAAAACAATTTTTATTGATAAAAAGGAGGAAGTAGGTAACCCAGTACAATGTGCTGAGGGTATAGGTAAGTATCTTTTTTCGTATCTTCCATTTAAAATACCAAAAGAACAGTTGATTTGGAAAATTGACGGGATTTTTTTCTGGGCTGATGATATTACTATTGAAAAAATTGGAGATCAATGGAAGGGTTATAGTGTTGATAGAATAAAATTTGACAAATGGCTAGCTGAACTTGCAATAAAAAATGGTGCTGAATTATGGAAAAGTACTGAACTAATCGAATTCGAATTTGATAACTGTAATAATGTTAAAAAAGCTATAATTAAAAGAAATGAAAAAAAATTTGAAATATTACCTAAAGTAGTTGTTGCAGCTGACGGATGCGAATCGACTGTTTTGAAACTATTGGATTTATATCATCCTAAAAAAGGCGATTTAGCTGAAGTGTATTCATGGGAGATGAAAAACTTAAATTTGTATAAACCCCATCTTGAACAAATTTTTACTGGAGGTTTTACACCAAGTGGATATGCTTATATCTTTCCTAAATCAAAAAATACTGCTAATATAGGTATTGGAGGAATATTCCCTGAAAAAAAGTTAGAAAAATATTTTGAGGAATTTTTAGAAATTAATCATGTAAAAAAACAAATAAAAAATGCAGAATACGTAATTGAAAAGTCAAAGAAAGCGGTATGGAACGATCTTGTTGATAAATGGATTCATGAAAATGTTATACTTGCTGGTGATGTTGCAAATCAAAATCTTAAACCTTTTATTGAAGGAATCTTACCAGCGGTTATCTGTGGAAATGTAGTGGGAAAAATTGCATTTGATATATATACCAAAAAAAATTTTGAAAAAGAACAATATGCAAATGATATTAAAAATATATTTGGGACAAATTTTATAGTTTCAAAGCAGTTACAAGAAGGTATTAAATCTTTATTTACTAAAAAAGGCAAGGAAAAATACCTACAATTTTTTGGGATAGTAACCGACCTACTTTATTTAGAAAGAATTGAGGAAACTGAAAATATGAATTATGCCGAATTAAAATCCAAATTATTGGAGTTAAAAAATGAAATGTGATGTGTTGGTTATAGGTGGAGGACCTGCGGGTTTGTCTTCCGCTTTAATGTTATCCAACAAAGGATTTTCTACATTCATCTTGGAAAAATGTAAAACTGTAGGACCAGAACACACTAAATATGATATAACTGAAGGACACAAAATACGAAAAATACTCGATGAAATAGGTATACAGCCACAAAAAATATCTTCAATATCTGAGTGGTTTTCTCCAAATTATAGTTATATGCTTGATTCCAGAATTGAAGATTTTTATTTTAAAAGAGGACCTCGGAAAGATTCTCTTGAAAACATATTGTTGAAAAAATTACATGAAAAAAATGTTGATGTTTTTTTCGAATCAGATATTAATTCGATTGAATGTAAGAAAAAAAAGATATGTGCAGTTACGACAAATACAGTTCATGAAACAATTACCATTAAACCAAAATATGTCATTGGTGCTGATGGTCCTGAATCAGAGTTAAGAAAAAGATTGAAAACTGAAACCAAGATTTTTGTTAAATTTAATGGTTTTGGAGTTGTAGTCGAGACGAAAAAAGAAAATGCAATTCCATTTGCAAAAATTTTTTTTGATGAGAAACTTGCTCCAGGTGGGTATGTATACTCAGGCTCAGTTGGAAAAGAAGTGTTCTTTTGTGTTGTAATAGATAATATATTTTCTAAAAAAATATCATTTCAAGAAAATCTTGAAAAGATTTTAGAAAAGAGTATGAATATTGATTTTAAAATCAAAAACTATTTTAGCGGAATTGGAACTTCGGGAATTAGTAAATCTCGAATTGAAAATGTCCTGTTTGTAGGAGGAGCTGCTCTTTTTTATGATCCTTTTCTAGGATACGGTTTGAATTACGCAATAGAATCAGCATCTGTTGCTACACAGGCTATAACGAAAAACAAAATTGAGTTGTATACAATATATACAAAAAAAATTCAAAAAGAATTTAGACGCTTATATTTTGCAAGAGAAACATGGAGAAATGCTAATAACAAATTTTTTGATAGATTGATACAGACATTTAATGGCAAAATTAATCGAAGAGATAAAAAAATAAATAAGATCATAGAATTATTCGACAAAAGCAACAGTTAAAGCACGATATAATTATATTTTATTGAATTTTGATGAGATAAAAAGATAATAATTACACAGACACAATAGAATAGTTTATCGAATAAGAACGCATCAAACTTCTATCCTTTCATCACCAATAGCTAAAATATTTAGACTTTCGTAGAGATGATGAGGGCCTAGTTTTGGTGTATAAATACTCTCACCAGCCATAAATGGTACCAGATATGGAACTCCAAGTTTTTCAAATAACTTCTGTATTTCAAAGATATTATTTCCCAGAGTTTCTATAAATGTTTCACAAGCAAAACCTAAAATGCATAAAATGTTTTTCTCATTTAAATTATCTATACTTTCACTTAAATTTTTCATTATGTTTTCTATCGAAAGGCAAAGAAGAGTTAATGTCCTGTTTTCAATTTTATTGGCAAATATTAAATTTTCTCCATAGATTAATCCAATCATACCTGCATGCCAAAGAGTCCCTTTTTTAAAACCTAACGGATAGTAAAAAGCGTTTTTATACAATTGATAAACGTCAGCTTTTTCTTCGATTTTTAAATCTAATTTTTTAAACAAAGAACTTCTTGCCCCATTGCCATCAATTTTTTTTATTACATGTTTATCCTTAGAAATATTGTCTACAGTAAAAGATACGTCTAAAGTTTTAAGACCAAGTATAGTTTCTGTATAAATTTTTTTAGGTATTGATATGTTTAGAACCAAAAGAGAATTATTCTTTATTTCATAATTGTAGAACTGATAATTTCTTAACATTTTATTATCGTCCATAGTACAACCGCCCACTATTACTCTATCCTCGAATCGCTTTGATAAATGTTCAATTATTTCATCAGCTCTATCAAAACCAAAATTCAGTTTGGTCATCACAGGCAATAATTTTATGAAGCTATTACCCATTTTTTTTGAGTAAATTATATTTTTTTGTCCAATACCCGGAAGATTCGGTATTACTGCTGTTGGTAAGATCTCTATTAGTACATTATTATCATATTTTGATTTTTTACTAATTTCTTTGGATATTGTATCAACCGCTTTTTTAGGGTTTCTTTTTGTATTGTGTCCAACTCCCGCAGTCACTTCCATATCGAAATAAGAAACTGCAAGTGCAGCTGCCCCTCTTGCATAGCAACCATAATTGTTTAAAAAACCGGAAACAGTACCACCTACCAATGGTGTCCCCTTAGGCAACACATCCCAAACGCCATTCAGAAATTCCTGAAATCCACCATATTTTTCATAATGAATTGTAGAAAATAAAAGAAAGAAACTAGGAGGTTCACTTAAGTTTTTAATTGCGGTTTCAGCAACTTCTCTACCTGCTTCTCTTGCATCCCACTTCCGACTCATACCAACAGATGCTTCAAACTTTGGCTCATCCATATATATTCAATAGTCCTTTTATTTTCAAATATATTAAGCATTAACAGTAATACCCTTTTCTTTATCCTGCGCTTCCATTATCTTTAGTATCTCACGTCTAGCATTTTCCATCTCCACCTCAAGCAAACCTTTATTTGCAAGCGCAGGAACAATTGCTACAAGTGCACTTTCCGTATCTGGAAATACATAGAACAAAACCTCGTAATCTTGTAATCTAAACTCCATCTCACCAAGCCCCGTCGGGGAATACGCACCAATAACACCAAACACATCATCCATAGCTCTATGTATAATATCCCAAATCTGATGCACCTCAGATTTAAAACTATCACCACTAGGCATAACACTAATCATATTGCGTCTAGCAACCATACAAGCAAATATATCATCCAGCTTCAACAAATCATCTAAAACCATAGCAATAGGGTCATCTTTCATCCTAACCACAACTCCTCAAATTTACATTTACGGTTATGCATCCACATCTCTAACAAGTTATAAACTATCGATTAACGATTTATAAGATTTTCCTAACCACTCTTATCAAAGTTTTTTGATTTCAATCCAATTATAAAACATGTAAAATAATACATTCAATGACCTCGTTCAGATATTTATAACTGTAAACCTACCTGTTTTTTTTTGGTTAAAATGGTCGAATTAAACA
>Ga0299915_10000971_pt1 | contig 21177 bp, 17 predicted proteins | sample RVTome_13_FD_200263 | JGI IMG/M metagenome (GOLD analysis project Ga0299915, IMG submission 200263) | Soil microbial communities from uranium-contaminated site in the Upper Colorado River Basin, Wyoming, United States - RVT92D227 (version 2) ... | reverse complement strand
GAGTCGCTGATCGCGGTCGGCGGCCTGGGTGAGGTGTGGCGTGGGACGCGTGATGGCACGACTGCCGCGGTGAAGCGAATGCACACGCACCTCGCCCGCAACGAGGAAGCCCGCGGACAATTCTCGATCGAGCAGCACCTGACGCAGGTGCTGCCACGACATCCGAACGTGGTCCACGCGATCGAGGTCGGCACGGTCGAGGCGCGGCCGTACGTCGCGCTCGAGCTCGCACCCGGCGAGGATCTTCGCCGGATCATCGCGCCACCGCCCACCCGAGCAGTGACTGCCCCGGCCCACGTCGTGCTGCATCGCGGACGTGCGCTCGCGATGGTGCGCGCGGCGTGCGATGCCGCGGCGCACCTTCACGCGCACGGCTGGATCCACGGTGATATCAATCCAAGCAACCTCGTCGTCGACGGAGCCGGCGTCGTGCTGATCGATCTCGGCGTCGCACGCCGTAGCGGTGAGGCCGGGACGGTCCGCGGGACGCACGCCTACATGGCCCCGGAGCAGGTGCGCGGCGAGGCCTGGACGCCGGCGACCGACGTGTTCGCGCTCGGCGTGTTGCTGTGGGAGCTGTGCGCCGGCGCGCGGTTGTTTCATCGCGGCCCGCCGTGGCTGTCGATGACCGCGGTCGTCGAGGCCCCGGTGCCGCCGCTGTCCGATCCGATCCTCGACGCGATCGCACAGGCCGCGCTCGCCAAGGATCCGGCGCAGCGCATCAACTCCGCCGCAGAGCTCGCCGCGCGGCTGTCTAACTGACGAGCCGTTCGCGGTCCGGAAGTTGTGAAAGTGTAGAGCGTCCCTAGCCGCGCTTGCCTTTGCCCTGCTTCTTCGCGGGTTCGGCGGTCGGCTTCTTCTCGGAGGCCGCTGGTTCGTCGTCGGGCGGCGCGGTCACGGCCACGACCGGAGCCGCGACGGCTGCGGACTTTCCGCTCGCCGGGCTGGTCTCGGCGGCGGCGGCTCCCCGCTTCGCCGCGCGTGCGGCGCGGACGGCCTCGCGCTCCTCGTCGCGACGCTTCTGCAGATCGACCTGATTGCGGACGGCTCGCGCTCCGAGGAGGAACCCGAGGAACATCCCGATCATGATCATGCCGGGGATGAAGAAGATGTGGCTCGAGGTCACTTCGCGTCCTTCGTGGCGACATCGAGATCGTGCCGCAGCCGGACGATCTCGGCCTTGAGCGCCTGCTGGCGACGCCACAGGAACAGCACGAAGCCCGCCGCGACGACCCACATCGCGGCGTACGCGAGGATCACGTGGCGCTCGTTCTTGGCGATCGACTGCTGGGCGTCGTTGTGCAGCTTGATCGTGCAGCGATCGTTGAGGATCAGCTCGTCGTCGATCTTCTTCGCGCGCTTGCCTTCGGCGATGCGGATGATGTCGTCGGCAAACGCCTCGTTCTTGTTCATCGCCTCGACGCACGTCTTGCGAAGGTCATCGGGTGTCTGCGCTGCGGCAGGGCCGGGAGCGAAGGCGACACCGACGACGAAGAGGACGAGCACGAGCCTGATGAAACCGATGATCGTACGCATGGACTCCCTCATGCGAGCAGCCCCGCGTCGAGGCCCTTCTCGCGCAGCTCGCGAACTTCGCGCTCCATTCGCGCGCTCTGCACGCGATTGGTGACCAGCGCCATGAACCAGCAGAAGAACGTGGCCACGCAGGCCCAGAAGATGCCGCGCATCGCCGGGTCGAGGGTCGCCACGTTGCCCTCGGCGCCGGCCTTGGGATGGTTATCGCCGGCGCCGACCATCACGTAGATGAAGGGCACGCCGATCATCGCGAACACGGCCATGCCGGCGGACAGCCGCTCGCCGCTCGCACCGGCGAACCGCCGGACGAGCACGTAGCCGACGAGCGTGAGCCACAACAGGAGCGACATCGTCAGCCGCTTCTCCCAGATCCACCAGTGGTCCCACGCGGCCTTCGCCCAGATCGATCCGGTGAGCAACACGACGGCACCGAAGGCGACCGCGACTTCGGCGGAGGCGAGCGCCACGTCGTCCCATTTCGGATCGCGCTTCGCGAGGAAGATGATCGAGCAGACGCCCGAGATGCCCACCGCGAGGAACATCATGAAGGCGTGAGGCACGTGGTAGTAGAAGATCTTCTGGTTGTAGAAGAGGCTCGTGCCCGAGACGTACACGCGGGAGCCCGGCGTGTAGTCGACCGCCAGCGGCGTGGCGGTGAAGATGAGCCAGACCGTCAGCGCGAGGCCGATCGCTCCAGCGAGCGCGAAGGCGGGTGTGAGGTAGCGGCTCATTCAATCACCATCGACTCGAAGATCCACAGAGACACTACCAAAAACGCGGCGTCGAAGATTCCAAGGAACCCCATCCAATACCAGACCTTCTCGGGATTCGCCGGGACCGCCAGGAGGCCCGCGGTGACCGACGTCCCGGCCACGAACAAGGGGATCAGCAGCGGATAGATGATCACCGGCAGCAGGACGTCGCGCGACCGGACCTTGATCAGCGCGGCCGAGAACACCGAACCGACGACGGAGAACCCGATCGCGCCGAGGACGAGCGAGAGCGCGAGCGGGCCCGGATCGGCGAACAGGTCGGCCCCGAGGAGGAGCGCCAGCATCGGCGTGACGACCACGGCGACCGCGAGCATGAGCACCGCGATCGCGGCTGACTTGCCGAGGAAGACCGCGAGCCGCGGGATCGGGGCGAGGAGCAGCGCGCGCATCGTGTCGTTCTCGCGCTCGCGATCGAAGGCCCGGCCCAGCCCGATCGTGCCCGCGAACGCGATCGAGACCCACAGCATCCCGGGCGCCGCGAGCGGGACCAGCTCGGACTTCGACGGGAAGACGAACGAGTAGACGACCGCGAGCAGCCCCCCGAAGAACGCCATCGTGTAGACGATCTCGCGGCTGCGCAGCTCGATGCGGAGGTCTTTCCACGCGATGCGTGCGGCTTGTCGAAGGACGGACACGGTGAGGTACGGAGCTGGCTAGTTCGCGTGGCGGTGGTAGAGGCCCTTGAGCTGTTCGTAGTCGTACGCGCCGCGGTCCTCGAATACCAGCTGGCCGCGCCGCAAGATCGCGACGTGATCGGTGCGGTCGGCGATCGCCTCGAGGTCGTGGGTGACGACCACCACGATCGCCCCCGCATCGCGCAGCGTGCCGAGCTCGGCGCCGAGCGCCAGCGCACCGCCGCGATCGAGGCCGGTGAATGGCTCGTCGAGCAAGAGCAGCGAAGGTTTGGTGAGCAGCGCACGGGCGAGCGAGAGCCGTTGCAGCATGCCGCGCGAGTAAGTCCGAGCCGCTCGATCGCGGGCCCGCGCATCGAGCCCGACGCGATCCAGCACGGCCTCGATCGTCGCCGCGGTCCCGTCCACGCTGTAGAGCCCCGCGAACAGCGAGAGATTCTCTCGTGCAGTCAGCTCGCCGTAACACAGCGACGAATGCGCGAGCAGGCCGATCTCGCGGCGCACCGCCTCGCCGTGGACCTCGGCGTTGTTGGAGTGATAGGTGATGCGGCCGTCGTTCGGGCTCACGAGCGTCGAGAGCAGGCCCAAGAGCGTGGTCTTGCCCGCACCGTTATGGCCGAGCAGCGCGCACATCGAGCGGGCACCCAGCTCGAGGCTCACGTTCGCGAGCGCGCGCTCGTTACCGTACCGCTTGGCGACCTTGGTGATCTTGACCCTATCGAGGGCTGTCACTCATGCGCCCCAGAGCTTCTCGAGCTCGGTCATCACCTGCTCCTTGCGGCGCGGATCCGTACCCGTTCGCTCGAGCTCCACGAGCTCGTCGAGCAGCGCGCTGCGGCGTGCGGTGTGATCGGGCACCACCGCTTGCTTGCCACGAAACAGCGCCAGGCACAGGCCGGCGATGATCGTCAGCACGACGAGCCCGCCGACAAATCGCGGAACCCAGAGCTTCCAGGCCGCCGGCGAGGGCAGCCCGGAGATCGTGAGCGTCATCGCCCTACCCTTCGGGATCGTGAAGTCCTCGATCATGAAGTAGTCGTTGCCGTCCTTGCCCTCCTTGATCTCGCCCTTCCCGCCCTCAGGCACCACCACGGTCATGCCGGGGGTCTGCCGGATGTGGATGTCGCTGCCGAACGTGCCGAGTGGCAGGTCGAGGTGCCAGTCGACGTTGCCGCGATCGACATCGAGCGAGAACCCGGCGACGAATGATTTGCCCGACCCCGGCGGGATCGGCCGCAACACGCGCAGGCCTTCACCCGGGACCACGGCCACGTCGGCCTGGTTCATCTCCGCCACGACGCCACCCTTGAAGCCCTTCGCGAGCGGGATGAGCATCCCGTCGGGGCCGCTGCTGTACGGGATCCACGAGTTGTTCTCGATCGTCCACCGCGCTTGAACCGCGAGCAGCTGGTCCTCGATGAACGCGCGCATGTTGAACTTGAACATGATGCGCGGGTACACGATGACGCCGACGTGCGCGCCGACCTGCGCGATCTGCTGGAACGGCATCGACCGGTACGTGCCCTCGAGCTTGCCGGTGACCGTGGTCTCGGCGTACAGCACCTGACCCTGCTTGAACGGCACATCGAAGATCGCCTGAGGACGGCCTTCGTTCGCCCAGCGTGCGGTCACGTCGAGCTTGCCGCCGGACTTCGACAGATCGAACGGCTCCGACACGAACTCGCGTCCGAGGATCTTGAACACCGCGCGCTGCTCGTTCTTCGGAGTCGATCCGTTGATGACGAGCGCCGCCGCGCGAACCGTGCCATCGGCGCCGGTCTTCACGGCAGGACCTTCGAGCGTGGTCGCGTCGGCCGCGATGACGCGGATCTCGACATCTGCGAGCGGACCGTCCGCCTGCCCCACTCCGCCGTGAACCACGACGTCGAGCATGCCAACCGGAACGTCGGCCTTCGCCTCGAACTTCGATCCACCTTGCATCGTCGTCGGATCGCCCTGCATCACCATCGAGGGGCCCTGCGCGATCACCTGCTTGGTGGCCGCGTCGTAGAGCTTGACCGGCGCGCCGACGCTCGGAAATCCCTCGAGCGTGACGCGGACCTTGCCGGGCGGCGTCTTGATCGCTTGCTGGGTCGCGAGCTGGTCGATGTTGGGCGCGTCCGAATCGCGCTTCTCGCCCGAGAGGATCGTGCGGACGCCGACCTGTCCGTCGAGCTGGGTCGGTAGCGCGAAGATGCGATCGGCGCCCACGCCGCGCGGCAACGTCGCGAGCGCGAAGTAACCGACGTGCCCGCTCGGATCGAGCTCGGTGAACGTCGCGTGTCCCTCGGCATCGGTCTTCGCGGTGAGCACCACGACCGACTCGTCGGCCGCATAGCCGACGAGCGTGACCGTCTCGCCGACCGGAGGACTCGAGTCCGCCGGCTTGTTGTTGACCATCGCGAGGTTGTTGTAGGTGAGCCGCACGACGTACGTGCCCGGCGGCGTCTCGCGATCCTGACGTGGCTGCCCGCTCATCTGCCGTGCGTCGGGCATCTTGTTCGGACCGCCGCCGCCGCCCATCGCAGGCGCCGGACCGGCACCGCCCGTGAACGGCTTCGTCGACAACATCACGCGTGTACCGCCGGACGACGGGACCGGGAACGACTCGGAGGCCTGGTCCTTGCCTTCGGCGTCCTTGATCTTGGCCTGCACCGTCGCGCCGGTCGTGAGCCCGGCGAATGTGGCGCGGCCGCTGGCATCGGTGCGCGCGACGCGTGGCGCCCCACCGACGAGCAGCGTGACATCTGCGCCGATCACCGGCGACGCCGGCGTGCCTGCCACGACCCGGACCGAGACGCTGCCCCCCTCCATCGAGCCATCGGGCAGCGGCCTGCCGAGTGCGGCCGCAGGCTGGGCGTGCGCCTGCGGGACGAAGCCCGGGCCTCGCGCCATGACACTGACCACGATCGTGGTGGCGAACAGGAACCGGTTCATGGCGTCGCCTCTTTCATGTCGTCATCGGCATCGGCTTCGTTGCCAGCGCTGGTTCGCGCAGCACTGGACGTGCTCGCTGCTTTCGCGTCGGCGGGCGTTCCGCCGTTGGTCTCGGGCTTCGCGTCCGCCTTGACGGCGACCGTGTCATCCGTCGCCGCGTCCGCCTTGACGGCGACCGTGTCATCCGTCGCCGCGTCCGCCTTGACGGCGACCGTGTCGTCGGTAGCGTCCGCCTTGGCGGCGACCGTGTCGTCGGTAGCGTCCGCCTTGGCGGCGACCGTGTCGTCGGTAGCGTCCGCCTTGGCGGCGACCGTGTCGTCGGTGGCCTCGGTCGCTTCACTGGCCTTCGCGACCTTCGCCTCGCGTTTCGGCTCGGGTTTCGCGTCCGACGTCTCGTCGATATCGTCGTTGTCTTCACGATCGGTGTTTGCAGCAGCCGCCGCGGCCATCGCGGCAGCAACCTGACCCGATGCACCGGTCACGGCCGCAGCAAGCGCCGCGGTACGGGCGGCCTCGGCGGCCCGCTTCTTGTTCTTGCGAGTCCCGAGCTCTGCATGCAGCACGCGCTCGATCTTCTCGCGGGCCTCGTCGACCTGGAGCCGCGCGCGAACCTCGCGCTGGATCTGCTCGCGTACCGTCCCGCCCTGCGCACCGGAATCCTCGAGCTGCTTGATCACGTCGATCGCGCGCAAGCGGTAGTTGCGGACCATCTCGTCGACGTCTCGCTTCGAGAGCTTGCCCATCAGATGGTCGAACTCGGCTTCCTTGATGGCCTTGAGCAGCATCTTCTTCTGGCGCTCGAGCTCGGCGCGGGCGCCCACCGGGGAGCCCCACGTGACCTCGCCGTCGTCCTCTTCGTTCGGCGCGACCGCGGTCGCGCCGGTCTTGAACAGCGCGTAGATCGTCGACACGCCGGCCAGGTAGCCGAGCCCGATGAACACCACTGGCGGCGTGATGTGCATGTTGTTGTGGAAGAAGATGAAGAGCCAGCCGATCAGCAAGACGGCCAGGGCGCTGCCGCGCCACACCCATCGCATCGTGTCATCACTCGTGCGCATCGCGCTCAATCCGTCTTGGACAGCTCGTCGTCGAGCTTGTCGGCGTATTCGTCATCCTCGATCGCGGACTTCGACGGTGCCGTGGCTAATGCGACGGCCCGGCCGCGCCCGATGAAGCGCCAGCCGACGACGAACAGCAACCCGAGGCCTCCGACGATCGCGAGTGACGGCAAGATCCAGGTGACCTTGCTACGGGGAGTCAGCAAGACATGCTCGCCGCCGTACTGGGTGATGTAGTCGGCGAGGACTGCGTCGTAGGCCTGCTCGCGGCCTTCGCTCGTCGATAGATCGAACTTCGGCTTGCCGCTCTGGTCGCGCTGGTCGAGGAACTCCATGATCGACAACCGCAGCTTCGCCGCGGTGCCGCACTTGCAATCGAAGATGCTCTCGCGAGGACAGCCACAGATGCAGATCAGCTCCTGCATCGCCTTCTTGGCGGTGGGAGTGTCCGGTCGATTCTGCGCGGCGTAGCCAACACCGGCATCGCCCATGCCCATCCCCGCGGGAATGTGCTCGCCACCCGCCGCGTGGGCCTTCGAGCCTCCGAACATCGATGATCCGGCGAGCAGCGCGCCGCTCACGAGCACCACGATGCCTACGTTCCCGACCTGACCGAGCGGGCTCTTCCCCACCGGACCGCCACGACCCATCATCCGATCGACGAGCCCCTGCGGGATCAGACAGATCAGCGTGCCGAGCGCCAGGATCAAGAACCCGATCCACACCCAGCTGATGAGCGGGTTGATGTAGACGCGGAAGTTCGCGAGCTGGCTCTCGAGCTCGTAGCCGGTGAGGACGACGTAGACGTCCTCGCTCATCCGGACCCGGATCGCGACCTCGGTGGTGGCCTCGGAGCCCTTGCGGTAGTCCCACTTCGCCGGATAGACGACGCCGATGTTCTCACCGTCGTGCCAGATCGAGACCTGCGCGGTGACCGAGTCCTTGGAGTCATCGTTCGAGGTGACGAGCTTCTCGTAGAGGAAGGTGTACTCACCGAACATGAACGTGGCCGGTGAGTTTGGCGGCAGCGCCTTCATCGTGCACGACGGACACAGCTGCTTCGCGCTCGGAAACTTGTCGCCGCGCTGCACCTTGGTCTCGAGGATCTGGATCGTCTTCGGATCGAGCTCGAGGAACGCCTTGGCGAACGCGAGGCGTTCTCCGGGGCTCTTCTGCTCGCTCAGCCCCAGCTCGATCGCCGGCTGCGCGATCGTCTTGTCGATCATGCGGTCGTAGGCCTTGCCGCCGAACCCGACGAACATCACCAGCACACCCATGTGGACGATGTACCCGCCGTACTTCCGGCGCTTCGCGATCATCAGGCCGATCATCGCGCTGAACGGATCCGATCCGGTCTGGCGCATGCGGACCATGGCGCCGCGCACGAACTCCTGACCGATCGAGGCCATGCCGAACGCGCACAGGCCGAAGCAGATGAGGGACATCGGCAGCTGGATCATGTCGTGGAACAGCGCGCTGCGATGCGTGACCTGCGGGAAGAAGATCAGCATCACGATGATCGCGACGACCATCGTCGAGAGCGGGAAGATGAACTGCTGGAACAGCTTCTCGCGGGTGGTCTTGCGCCACGCGAGCAGCGGTGCCGCGCCCGCCAGGAACAGCAGGACCAACCCGAAGAACGTCATCCAGCGGTCGAAGAACGAGATGCCGACCGAGACGCGGGCGCCATCGAGCGCCTCGGAGATCGTCGGGAACATCGTGGCGAACAGGACGAAGAACGCGCACAGCAGCAGGATCCAGTTGTTCACGAGGAACGCGAACTCGCGCGACAGGAACGACTCGAACTGCGTCTTCGTCGAGAGCTTCGGTGCGCGATAGACGATGAGCCCGATCGACACGATCAGGATGAGCGCCATGAACACGATGAACTGCAGGGCGAGCACGTTGTCCTCGCCGAATGCGTGGACCGACTGCACCGCACCGGATCGGGTCATGAACGTCCCGAAGATCGTCAGGAAGAACGTCAGGACCACCATCATGACGTTCCAGATCTTCATCCCTCCGCGCTGCTCTTGAATGATCGCGGAGTGGAGGAAGGCTGTGGCTGTGAACCACGGCATGAAGCCGGCGTTTTCCACCGGATCCCAGGCCCAGTAACCACCCCAACCGAGCTCCTCGTAGGCCCACCTCCCTCCGAGGATGAGGCCGAGCGACAGGAAGCCGAAGCAGATCAGCATCCACACGCGAACCGAGCTGACCCACATATCGTCGAGCCGCCCGGACGCGAGTGCGCCGATGCCGAACGCGAACGGGATCGTCGCGGCGACGAGCCCGATGTAGAGCGATGGAGGGTGGATCACCATCCAGTAGTTCTGGAGCAGCGGGTTCAGGCCCTGACCGTCGAGGGGCGCTGCCGTCAGGTAGGTCGAGAACGGGTTCTTCGTGAAGATCAGGAGCGAGATGAAGAACACCTGCACGACCATGACGGTCGCGACGACGTAGCCGATCATGTCGCGATGCCGCTTCGCGTTCATCACGACCGCGACCGTCGAGAACAGCGCGAGCACGAGGACCCAGAACAGCAGCGAGCCGTCGAGGCCACCCCAGAACGCGGTGACCTTGTACCAGGTCGACATCGAGACATCGCTCGTCGCCGCGACGTACTTGATCGAGAAGTCGTGGGTGACGAACGCGTAGATGATCAGCGCCGAGGCGAGCCCGACGAGGGCGGTGAACCCGTAGAGACCATAGACCGCAGAGCTGACGAGCTTGCGGCTCTTGCGGGCGTTCCCGGCGATGCCGGCACCGACGCACCATGCAGCGACCGCGTAGGCGGCGAGGAGAGCGATCGTGCCGACGAGCGCGACCGGCGAGAACGGAACAGTGGCGGCTTCCATGTCAGGCCTATTCGAACTTCGAATCGAGGTTCTTGTTGACCTGTGCGCCCTCGTACTTGGAGGGGCACTTCGCCTGCAAGTCCGTGGCATCGACGACATACGAGATGTCGATCTCGAGGTTCACCTTGAGCTGGATCGCGAGGTCCTTCACCATCGCCTTGGGGAGCAACCGGCCGGTCGCTACGACCTCGGATTGATCCTTGAACGTGTCGGGTTTGGGGCCCTTGCTGAACACGCGGATCTTCTTGCCCGCCTTCTGGAGCACGAAGGTCCGCATCGTTTGCTGATTCACGATTTCCTCTTTGATCGAGCCGGCGAGCACCCAACCGTGGACCTTGAGCTCCTTGCCCTCGAACCGGGCCAGGTCACCGGCCATGAGCTCGTCGACCATCATGTACTCCTGGGTGTTGCCAAGAGTTGATTTGACGAAGAACACGACGCCACCAACTGCCACGGCGGCGGTCAGTACGATCTTCGCGAGGGTGCTGTTTTGCATGGGGAAACCTTCCGCAGTAGCGACTGCCCGGCGATGGAGGCAACCGTAGCACGTATGGGGTCCATTCCGGCGGGTTCCGGAAATGGAACGAGGCTCAAAGATCAGAGGGAGGTAGCGACACGGGGTCGCAGTTATCCGCGGGTCAGCCGCCGATGCCGATCATGTGCTGCTGCGGCGCTCCCCCACCGGTGCGCTCGAATCCGTGCCCCGCGCGTTTTCCGGTGACTGCCGCCGCGATCGCGCGGACCACATCGTCGTCGGATCCGCCGCGGCGCATCACGTCGCGCAGGCTGGTCGCGTCGTCGTGTCCGAGGCACGCGTGGAGCGAGCCGGTCGCGGTCAGTCGAAGCCGGTTGCAGTCGTCGCAGAAGTGCTCGGTCATCGCCGAGATGATCCCGACCTCGCGGCCCGGATCGGCGGCCACCGCCCAGTAGCGCGCCGGACCCGGATCTCGCCCGGATCGCTCGGAGGCCACCAGCGGACCGACGACGGCCTCGATCGCGGCCCGGATCTGCGCGGCCGTCAGCTCTGCCTCGGCGGCGTAGAGCTGACCGCCCGACATCGGCATGTGCTCGATGAACCTCGGCGTCGCACCGCGCCCCCACGCGTACTCGCAGAGCGCGACGAGCTCGTGATCGTTGGTGCCCCGGAGGGCGACGGCATTGGTCTTCACGCCAAGCCCCGCGGCGACCGCGGCCTCGACCCCGGCCTGCACGCGGACCAGATCGCCGCGGCTCGTCAACGCGACGAACCGGTCGGGATCGAGCGTATCGATCGAGACGTTGACCGCCCGAAGTCCGGCGGCCGCGAGCGGCCCGGCGAGCTCGGCGAGCAGGTGACCGTTCGTGGTCATCACCACCTGGTCGATGCCCGGCACCGCGGCGATCCGTCCGACGAGCTCGACGATTCCCTTGCGCACCGTCGGTTCGCCGCCGGTCAGCCGGACCTTGCGGACCCCGAGCCGGGCGAACACGCCGACCGCGCGCTCGAGCTCCTCGAACGTGAGCACCGCCGATCGCGGCTCGAACGCGAGCGCGTCGCCGAGCTCCTCCGGCATGCAGTACGTGCAGCGGTAGTTGCACCGGTCGGTGACCGAGACCCGCAGGTACCGGACTCGCCGCGCAAATCCATCGACCAGCGGGTCGGTCGTGGGCATTCCGCCACCCGGGATCGCTCCGCGCTCACCATCGTCGAGCACCGGAAGATGGAAGCGCGTCATGACCTTCGCCAATAGAGCCCGTAGGGGTATCTACGTCAAGACAGCTCCCCGGTTACAAGATGCTTGACACTTCGAGGGAAAAACCGCATCTAACAGCCCGCTCCCCGATGGGAGCAGGAGACTCATGCTAGGCACGGATACGATGACGACCACACCAGGCCTCTCGGGCCTGTGGGTCCTGCTGGTGAACAACGATGGCGAGCTCAAGACCCAGGACAACGACGGTCGCGTGCCCATCATGGCGCGCGCGGGCAACGACCAGACCTACCTGCTCGTGTTCAAGAACGTCGTCAAGGCGCGGCAGTTCGTTGCGACCCAGGAGCTCGATGGCGCAGAGCCCCGCATGGTCGTGCGTGGCAACCGCGACGATATCGTCCGGATCGCGAAGTCCGCGGGCGTCGTGGGCACGATGCTCGACTACGACCCGTCGACGCAGAAGTACGCGTCGACCGGCGCCCTCGCCTGATCGTTTCGATCAGTAGATGATCACTTCATCGACGTCGCCGCGCCGCGACGCGTTCGAGTTGATCGCGCGCGAACACTTCACCCGATCGATCTTGAAGCCTTTGTAGATCGATCGGATGAACGGCGTGTCGCTGTTCGACAGCATCACGTGGCAGCCACGGGCGACGAGCCGGCGCGCCGTGTCGGCGAGCTCGCGTTGATGCTCGTGGCCGAATGCGTTCACCGTGTAGCTGGTGAAGTTCGCGGTCGTCGTCACCGGATCGTACGGCGGATCGAAGTAGACGAAGTCGTTGCGCGCGGCGTCCTCGACTGCAGTGCGGTAGTCGCCGCATCGCAGGGTCGCGCGAGCGAGCACCGCGTGCGCCGCACGCAGCGCGTCGGGCACGCAGATCGGCGGATCGGTGTAGCGACCGATCGGGACGTTGAAGGCGCCGGACCGGTTCACCCGCCACAGGCCGTTGAAGCAGGTCTTGTTGAGGTAGATGAACGTGGCCGCGCGATCGGCCGTGCTCCAGGGCACCTCGCGGTCGTTCCATCGCGTACGCACGTCGTAGTAGTGCGTCTCGGAGTGATGCTCGCGATGATGTTGGAGGCGCCGGATCACCGCGGCGACATCGTTCACGATCGTCGTGTAGAGCCCGATCAGGTCGGCGTTCGAGTCGGCGAGCACCGCGCGTTGCGGCGCGACGCGGAAGAACAGCGCGGCACCTCCTGCGAACGGCTCGTAGTAGCGGCCGAATCGCCCGGGCATCCGCGAGATCAGCTCGGGGAGCAGCTTGGTCTTGCCACCGACCCACTTGATGACCGGTGACGCGACCGGCTCTGGAAGAACTAGCGGCGAGCGCGGAATCCGCAGCGCACGCCCCGACGTACGAGAAGCCATAAATGTGATCGTCGACGGTGGCGATCACGTGCGCCTCTTTTTGGCCGCGCATGGCGGCACTTCGATAAACCGATAAAGACGAACGCCCCGCGCCGATATTCACGCCTAGCGATCGGCGCGTGGCGTGAGTCGAATCGGGGTGAGCCGTCCGTCAGACGACAGGAGACAACGTGCAGCTCCGTGTTAGCGTCGCCACCATGCGGCGAACATTCTTCCTCGGTTTATTGTTTGTGGTAACCATGGTCGGAAGCGCCCTGGCGCAACCGAGAGATCGACGTGCCCCACGTCCACCACCCCGCGCAGATGTGTGGGACTCGCGCGGCTGGACGATGCTCGGCGAGCAGACCGTCCAGGGTCGTGTCGATCGCGATCGCATCAACGTCGGTCGCTACGAGGGCAGGTTCTCGAAGCTGACCGTCGTGGTGCTCGACAGCGATCTCGAGCTGCTCGACTTCTCGATCACGTTCGCGGATCGCACGACGTACGATCCCAAGCTCGCGCACTACTTCCGGGAGAACCAGCGGACCCGCGTGTTCGATCTGCCCGGCGCCGAGCGGGTCATCCAGCACATCGATCTCAAGTATCGCAACCTCCCCGGTGGCGGCCGCGCCCGCGTCCAGGTGTGGGGCTTCAAGACCGCCGACGTGGCGGTGGTGGTACCGCCACGCCCCGTCGAGGTCCGCTGGGACTCGCGTGGCTGGACGCTGCTCGGCGAGCGCTCGATCGATGGCCGCGTCGATCGCGATCGCATCGACGTCGGTCGTCAGGAGGGCAGCTTCACGAAGCTCACCATCGTCGCGCTCGACAGCGACCTCGAGATGCTCGACTTCGAGGTCCGGTTCGCCAACGGTGACCCGTGGCGTCCGAACCTGACGCACTACTTCCGCGAGGGCCAGCGCACCCGCGCGGTCGACTTCCCGGGCGACAAGCGGTTCATCAAGCACATCGACTTCAAGTACCGCAACCTCCCCGGTGGCGGCCGCGCGAAGATCCAGGTGTGGGGCCTCAAGGGCGCCGTCGCTCCGCCTCCGCCGGTGGAGGTCCGCTGGGACTCTCGCGGGTGGACGCTGCTCGGCGAGCAGACCGTGGACGGCCGCGTCGATCACGATCGCATCAACGTCGGTCGCCACGAGGGTAAGTTCTCGAAGCTCACGATCGTCGCGCTCGATAGCGACCTCGAGCTCATCGACTTCGAGGTCCAGTTCGGCCGTGGGGCGTCATGGCGCCCGAACGTGACGCACTACTTCCGCGAAGGTCAGCGCACCCGTGCGGTCGACTTCCCCGGCGACGACCGGTCGATCAAGCACATCGATTTCAAATATCGCAACCTGCCCGGTGGCGGCCGCGCGAAGCTCCAGGTCTGGGGCTTCAAGACCGAGCCCGGCCACGCGGGCGGTGGCGGCGGCTACAACAACACGGGCTGGGACAACCGCGACTGGGTGATGCTCGGCGAGCAGACCGTCCAGGGTCGAGTCGATCGGGACCGGATCGTCGTCGGTCGCGACGAGGGCAAGTTCAGCAAGCTCATGATCGTCGTGCTCGATAGCGAGCTCGAGCTGCTCGACTTCGACGTCGTCTTCGGTCGCGGCGCCGCGTGGCGCCCCAACGTGAAGCAGGTGTTTCGCGAGGGCACGCGAACGCGCGCGATCGATCTCCCCGGCGATCGCCGCGTGATCAAGCACATCGACGTCAAGTACCGCAACCTGCCCGGTGGCGGCCGCGCGAAGATCCAGGTGTGGGGCAAATAGCCCTACACACTTCTCCATAACGACGGCGACTCGACGCGTGCGAGTCGCCGTTTGTACGTTCCGCGATCGATCTGCCCGGTGACAGGCGGGTTATCAGGTACATCGACTTCAAGTACCGAAACCTGGCCGGAGGTGGGAACGCGAAGATCCAGGTCTGGGGCAAGTAGCGCTGTCGGCGGTTTCGCCGTGGCGGTATCCTGAGAGCCATGCGGGCAGGAACATGGCTGGTGGTCTGCGCCGCGGTGGCCGGTTGCGATAACAGCATCTACGTCGAGGTTCGCGTCCCGCCCGGGATGCAGGCCGACACCGTCGAGCTGTTCATCGCGGTCGACTCGTGCACGGTGAAGGATGGCGAGCCCTGCAACGGAATCGCGCCACCGGGCGCAGGTGGCCGGCACCAGGGTGACGAGGTCTACCTGCGCGACCTGCCCGAAGCGCTCGTCTCCTCGGTCGGTGGTGATCGATCGGCGTGGTTCAAGCTCGCGTCGGGCGACCACCGGGTCCCGGTCATCATCGCCGTCGGCACGATCGGGACCGACCCGGATCAGCTGGAGGCCGGCGTGGCGATCCTGCGACCGCTCGAGCTCTCGAACGGACCGCTCCATCTCGTCGCCGACCTGGTCCCGGCACGCCCACTCGGCGATCCGAAGGGCAACGGGGTCAAGGTGTGGCGCAGCAACGGCGAGATCTGTGTCGGCGCCGATCGCGAGCCGCAAGCCCCGGTGTTCATCGTCTCGGACTTCGACCGAGACTGCGACGGCTTCACCGAAGCCGCCGAGTGCGATCCGCTCGCGCACCTCGCGACCATCACCCGACCCGCGGAGCCACCCACCTGCGTGCGGAACTTCGCCACGAGCGCGAACGGAGGAGCCTGCCGGCTCGGAGCCCCGAAATGCACCGACGGATCCCCGATCGCGGGCGACTGCGGCGCGACCAACATCTGCGTTCCCTCCGCCCTCTGCCAGTGCGAGACCAGCCCCGCCGCCATGCTCGAGAGCTGCCTGGTCGACGGATTCACGAGCTCGCTGTTGCGCCTCGAGTGCATCGTCCCCGCGGAGCCCGACGTGGACGGCAACCTGGTGTCGTGCACGGGCTCGCTTGGCCTCGTACCGACGGACCTCGAGGCCACGGTGTTCCGCGGGCAAGCCGACTGCGGCACACCGCAGTTCGGTTCGCTGCAGACGCCGCTGGCAAACTTTTCCCAGGTGCTCTCGGTCGACACCGGTCAGGGCCTGATCGTGGACTTCAACGTGAAGAACCAGCAGTCGCGCTGCAAGTTCGATCTCGAGTGGACCGCGCCTGCATCGGCAGTCGCGGGCCCCGCGTTCCGCTCGATCATCGCGGTGCCCGCGCTCAACACGACGTCCGGTGAAGACAAGGTCCTCATCCTCCCACTCGTGGTGAAGTTCGCAGACTGCCTGCAGGAGGCGCGCTGCGAGATCGTGCCCGACGGCACCCAGGACACGATCTCCCACTGCGCCGACTGAACGGCCCCGGCGCTAGCTCTGTAGCGTGTCGTAGGCGTGGAACAGCATCGAGAACGTCGCGCGTCCCTCCGTGAGGCTGCGCAGGCGCGTCGAGTAGCCGAACATGTTGCGCAGCGGCACGTGCGCCGTGACCAGCCGCTTGACGCCACGCGAGCCGACGTCCTGGACGTGCCCGCGTCGCTGGTTGAGGTCGCCGATCACCGCGCCGAGGAACTCGTCGTCGACGGTGATCTCGACCGCCATGATCGGCTCGAGCCGTGACGGATTCGCGCTCTTCACCGCGCGGCGGCATGCCTCTGCCGCGGCCGCGCGCGATCCGATCTCGCCATTCGCACCGTCGCGGAGCTGGAGCGCCGTGAGCGTGACCTCGACATCTTCGAGCGGATAGCCATCGGGCCCGCTCGACGCGGCGTCCTTGAGCCCCTGCATCGCGGCATTGACGATGACGTCGGTGAGCGGTGGCATCACCGCGAGCGTGCGCTTGAATTCCATGCCGGTGCCACGCGGACGACCGCGCACCTTGCACGTCGCCTCGCCGTAGATCGACTGCTCCTTGAGATCGCGCTCGAACACGGCGTGGCCGCCGCCTTCGCCGAGCACCGTCTCGCGGTAGACGACCTGCGGCTTGCCCGCGCGTGCGAGCACGCCGTACTCGCGCTTCATGCGGTCGACGATGATCTCGAGGTGGAGCTCGCCCATCCCGCTGATCAGCGTCTGGCCGGTCTCGACATCCTCGCGGACGCGGAATGTCGGATCCTCCTCGGACATCTTGCCGAGCGCGAAGTCGAGCCGCTCCTTGGCGCTCTGGTTCTCGGCCTCGATCGCCTGCGAGATCACCGGCTCGTAGGTATCGATTCGCTCGAGCAGGATCGGCGCCTTCGGATCGCACAGCGTGTCGCCGGTCGTCGCGTCCTTGAGGCCTGCGGCCGCGACGATCTCGCCCGCGATGCCCTTGTCGAGCCGCTCGCGCTTGTTCGCGTGGACGTGGAACAGCCGCGCGACCTTCTCCTTCTTGCCGGTGCGGACGTTGAGCACCTCGGCGCCCGGCTCGATCATGCCGCTGAAGATCCGGAGGAAGACGACCTTGCGCCCCTCGTCCATCGCGATCTTGAACGCGAGCGCCGCGAACGGCTCGGTGTTCTTCGGCGCACGGGTCAGCTTCTCGGCGGCCTTGTCGGTGCCGATCGAGCGCGGGTCGACGCCTTGTACCGGCGGGACGTCCGCCGGCGACGGCAGGTACGCGATCACCGCGTCGAGCAGCGGGTGGATCCCCTTGTTGCGGAGCGCCGTGCCGCCGAGGACCGGCACGATCTTGACCGCGATCGTGGCCTTGCGGATCGCCGCGTCGAGCTCGGCCGCGGTGATCTCCTGCCCCTCGAGGTACTTCATCGCGATCGCGTCGTCGAGATCGGCGATCGACTGGATCATCTGATCGCGCGCTTCGGCCGCGACTCCGGCGAGCTCGCTCGGGATATCGACGACGTCCGGCGTATCGGTGACATCGCCGGTGAACATGATCGCCTTCTGCCGCACGAGATCGATCGCGCCGGAGAACGTGTCCTCGATGCCGATTGGGAGCTGGATCGGGACGGCGTTCGCGCCGAGCCGGTCGCGGATGTCGGCGACGACCGCCGTGAACGACGCGCCGACGCGGTCGAGCTTGTTGATGAACGCGAGCCGCGGGACCTTGAACTTGTCGGCCTGGTGCCAGACGGTCTCCGACTGCGGCTGCACGCCCGCGACGCCGCAGAACACGACCACCGCACCATCGAGGACGCGCAAGCTGCGCTCGACCTCGATCGTGAAGTCGACGTGGCCCGGCGTGTCGATCAGATGGATCTCGTGCTTCTTCCACTCGAACGTCGTGGCGGCAGCCGTGATCGTGATGCCGCGCTCGCGCTCCTGCTCCATCCAGTCCATCTCGGTCTCACCGTCGTGGACCTCGCCGACCTTGTGGATCTTGCCTGCGTGAAACAGAAACCGTTCCGAGACGGTCGTCTTCCCGGCATCGATGTGAGCAACCACACCGAGGTTGCGAACCTGATCGATCTTGGCCATCGCAAAAACTCCGACGGCGGTATAGCGCAGAACACGTGAGTCGGGGGCGGCGTTACGCTACGCTTGCGAGATGCGCGCAGTCGTTGCCGGCGTCGTCGCGAGCGTGGTCGTGGCAACCGCGATCGTCGGGCCGAGCGGCATCATCTCCACGAGCCGCGCACAGCCGGCTCAGCAGGGTGATCTCGCGCGGGCCAAGGAGCTCTACAAGGCCGCCGAGACCGCCATGACCGACAACCGGTTCATGGATGCCGCGCGTGACTACGGCGCGGCGTACGACATCACGAAGGATCCGGTCCTGTTCTACAAGATCGGCAGCGCGAACGAGCGAGCCGGCAAGTGCGATGTCGCCCTCATCTACTTCCGACGCTACCTGCGCGAGGCGAAGCCCTCCGATACGTTCATCGCGCTGACCAGGGAGCGGATCACCGTGTGCGGTGGCGACCCCAAGGATGCCGGGAGCGGCTCGGCCGTCGATCCGGTCGGAGCCGGCAGCGGCAGTGTGGTGAGCGGCAGCGCCGATCCGGGCGCGGGCAGCGCCGCGGTACCAGATCCCGGCCTCGGGTCCGCGGTGCCTCCTCCGCCGTCCACCGCGCAGCCCGGCAAGCACCGGCTCGCCTGGATCCTCGTTGGTGGCTCGATCGCGAGCCTCACCGTCGGGGCGGTGCTCGGCTACTCGGCGAACGCGGCCGAGAGCGACGTCAACGATCTGTACGTCGGACTCAACGGCACCCCACCGGTGTTCAACAGCAGCACGCAGAAGCGCTTCGACGATCTCGTCGCGGAGGGCGAGCGCTACCAGACGCTGTCGTGGGTCGCCTTCGGGATCGCGGGCGGGCTCGCGATCGGTGCGGCGATCAAGTTCGCGACGGCCAAGGATGACGAGGTCGACACGAAGCAGTCCGTGCGCGTCACGCCGACGGTGTCGCCACGGGGCGCCGGCGTGTCGGCGGTCATCCGCTTCTAGGTCGGCATCGAACCGGCGGGTCTGGGGATGATCGATCCGCCTTCGTAGGCGGGCTCGAGCAAGCGCAGCTCGCCCTCGACCCACCGCGCGATGTCCTTGTCGGTCGTGGCGAAGCCGTGCTGCTTCATCACCTTCGCGAACTCGGCCTCGAATGCGACGCAGTCGGCCGGACGCTTCTCGCGCTCGAACGCCATCGCGCCGAGCAAGATCTGGTCGAGCTCGGCGGGTAACTGCGGGCGCAAGCTCGACGGCAGCGGCAGGTGCGGCCAGTTGTCGACGCCGAGGTGCGCGAGCGCGGCGAGATCGAGGTTGACGGCGTGGCCGGCGAGGATCTCGAAGCCGACCGCGGCGACCGCGTAGACGTCTGCACGGACATCGACCCGCTCGCCGACCCGCTGCTCCGGAGCCATCATCGACGGCGTACCCTTGGTCTCGCCGGCGACGGTGAGGTGTGCCTGCGACGCCGCCTTCGCGATCCCGAAGTCGACGACCTTCACGCCGCCCTGACGCGAGACGAGCACGTTCGCACTCTTGACGTCGCGGTGGATGATGCCAAGCGGTGTGCCGTCGGGCCCGACCGCGGTGTGCGCGGCGTTGAGGCCGTCGCAGATCCGGCACAGGATGCCGAGGCCGACATCGACGGGGATCGGGCGATTCGCGGTGCGCGACGACGTGAGCAGCCGCTCGAGGTCGACGCCCTCGACGTAGTCCATCACGATCACGTACTCGTTGCCGATCTTGCCGAGGTCCTGGATCGCGACGACGTTCGGGTGATGGATGCGCGCCGCGAGCCGAGCCTCGTCGAGGAAGTGCTCGACGGCGCGCTCGTTCCGCGCGAGGTGGCTGTGCATGACCTTGATCGCGACGAGCTTCTCGAAGCCGGCTTCGCCCTTGCTGTGCGCGAGGTAGACGTCGGCCATGCCGCCCGAGCCGAGCCGGCGAACCACCTCCCAGCGGCCGATCATCGCCCCCGCCCCGAGGTTGTGCGGATTGATCGCAGGTCCGCTCGAGTCGACCGACGAAGGCGTTCCGCTCGCGACCGCATGCTGACCCGAGAGCTGCGTCTGGCCCGCCAACGAGCGTACGGCGACCGCGTCGGCCGCTGCGTCCGCGCCGCGCTTCTTGCCGGTCATCAGCCCGATGAGGACGAGGAGCAGTCCGAGTCCGGCGACGCCCGCGCCGATACCAACCAGCGGGATCGGTAGCCCATCGCTCGGCTGCTCCGGCTTCGGCGCGACGATCGCGAGCTTCGCGCCGGCGATCGACATCAGCGGCTTGTCCTCGAGAGCCGTCCCGGTGGGGACCACCCCGATCTCGAGCGTCTTGCCGGCGAGCTCGAAGCGTCCGACGACGCCCGCCGCGCTCAACGTCGCGATCGCGGGCTTCAGATCCAGCCGGCGGCTCGTCGTGACGTAGCCTTTGAACGCCTCCACCTTGTCCGGGTAGTACGGGATGATCTCGACGGTGTGGGTCAGGATGATCTGATCACCGGCGAGCTCGTCGTACGGGCCGACCTTGCCCTGGCGCGTCGTCTTCACGGCGTCGGGCGGCATGATCAAGAGCGACAGCGGCCGTTGCCCCGTCGGGATCTGCACGAGCTCGATCACCTCGGTGGAATCGGGACTGAAGTCGAGCTCCTTGCCCGCCTCGCCGACCATGTTCTGGGCCGTGGGGACATCGGTCGTGATCGCGCTCCGCACCGGCGTGACGATCGCGATCTTCTTCGCCCGGCCTTCGACCGTCGTGCGGATCGTCTTGAGCTCGAGATCGAGCTTCTGGATCGCGTCGTCGACCTTGGCGTTCCGTGCGGGTGCATCGGTCGTGTCGGGCGTTCGCGTGAGGGCATAGCCGAGCGCGGCGCCACCGCCGACGACCAGCACCGCACCGAGCGCGATGGTGCCTCTACCCACGCTTACCGCCGAATTTGTCGGGTTGCAGGCCGGTGGGGGCATCGCCCGAGACCCCCACGTTGATCTCGTTCTTGCCGGGTTTGATCGTCACGTCCTGCGTGATCGGCGACTTGCTCTTCACGCTCCACCCGCGGAGCTTGTACTTGCCCGGCG
>Ga0299915_10000970_pt1 | contig 21181 bp, 13 predicted proteins | sample RVTome_13_FD_200263 | JGI IMG/M metagenome (GOLD analysis project Ga0299915, IMG submission 200263) | Soil microbial communities from uranium-contaminated site in the Upper Colorado River Basin, Wyoming, United States - RVT92D227 (version 2) ... | reverse complement strand
AGCACCCGGTAGACCTGAACGGCGTCCCGCCCGAAGAGCCGCCTCAGCTCCTCTCTGGTAAGCCCATCGGTGAAGTCTTCGTAGAATTTCTTGAGCCTGTCCCTCGCCACGTTCCTGTGCCGCTCCTGCTGCATCGTACGCCGGATCGCACCGTCAGGTTGCAGCGCACGCGGGCAGGGATGGCCAACAGGGCAGCCGTGAGGAGCGATACCTGGTCCGCGCCCCCGTGCCGGCGGGGAATCCGGCCTCGCGGGCGGTTCAACAAAGAAAAAGCCCCGGCCTTGCGGCCGGGGCTGGTGCTTCGTGAAAACGAAGTGAACTAGAAGCGCACCCCGAAGGAGACGTAGAAGCTGCGGGGCTGCTGGTAGTCGGTCGGACCTGTCGGCTGGCCGAAGGTGGTAGGCAGCATCCAGTTGGCGCCGGAGGAGGTGCATTTGCCGCCGGCGACGCTGGTGTCGATCTGGGTGCACTGCACGGGCGCCGTGGTGAAGGGGTTGAACGCCACCAGGCCCTTGCCGGAGTTCCTCGCGGTGTACGCCGCGGAGTAGCCGGTCGCGGCGATTGACGGCACCTCGATGCCCTTGCCGTTGAGCACGTTGACGATCTTGGGCTCGACGAAGAACTCGATGTTGGTGCCGAGCGCCGGGAGCTGGAACGCGTAGTTAACGGCGAGGTCGGTGCGGCTGATATTGTCGGTGCGGAAGGCGTCACGCGAGGTGAACCAGTAGCCCACGTTCGACGGCGTGGTCTGGTACCCCGGGTTGGTGACGTACGGCCGCGTCGCGATCGTGCCGTAGGCGCCGTACGGCTGGCCTGAGAAGTAGCTCTGCATGGCGCTGACCGAGAGCTTGTTGTGCTTGGCGTTGACGGCGTCCCAGACCACCCACAGCCGCCCCTTGTGGCGCTGGTCGATCGGCAGATACCCGTAGGAGAGGTTCCACTTCTGCTGGAAGTACTCCGGGTAGTTGAAGACGCCGGAGGTGACTGGCCCGGAGCCCGCGGTCTCGCCGACGAAGTTGCCCTGCGCCTTGGAGTAGGTGTAGTTGCCACCCACGTTGAGCCAGTCCCATGGGCGGTACTGGAACTGCATCTGCAGCCCGCTGTACTTTCTCTTCAGCACCGAGTCGTCGTTGCTCGTGTAGCTCTTGTCGAACTGGTAGGTGTGGCCCTGGAACGTCACCGTCGCGGTGCCCGTGGTCATGTCCGTCCGGGTGACGTAGAAGTCGTGGAAGGTGCGGTTGACGTAGTCCATCCGCAGCATGGCACGGTTGCCGAAGCGCTTTGTGAAGCCGACCGTGACCTCGTCGGCGCTCGGCGAGGCGAGCGACCCCTTGATGAACCCTGTCTGACCCGGGAGGTACGCGCCGCTGATGTAGTCGGTGGCGGCGACGCCGCCTACCGAGTCGAGCCAGTCGAACATCATCTGGATCGCGGTTGGCGTGTCGATCAGCGACGAGGTCGGAGCGTTCGGGTCGGCGTTGATCGGCGGGCCGTAGTAATCGTACGTGATCGAAGCGGGGTTGCCGCCCGCCCCGATGTCGGCCACGCCGTTGGCAATCGCGGTCACGTACTTGCCGTAACTGGCGTTGACCAGCCACTCGCTGTCGCCCTTGATGTCCCACACGACGCCCAGGCGGGGGCTGACCTTGCTGTCCTTGGTGACGACGGTACCAGAGGCGTCTTTGCCGTCGTTCTTGTCGTAGCGAAGGCCGACGTTGAAGCTCAGGTGGTTGCTGAGCCTCCACTTGTCGTTGACGAAGAACGAGTTGGTGTTGAAGTCGGTCCCCTTCGTCAACTGGAAGATCGGCGTGTACAGGAACCACTCGCTGCCGGTACCGAGCATGCGCGGGTAGACTTTGTCGCCGCGCACGATCGAGTACCCGTAGATGCGCCAGTCGCTGCCCGACTGGTGGTTGTTGGCGTAGCGGATGTCCTTGAACGTGTCGTACCCGAAGACGATGTCGTGGGTGCCAAGACCCGGGGTGGACAGGAAGTACGACCCCTTGGCCAGGTACTCCTTGTTGTCGCGCTTCTCCTTGTCGCACACGCCGCAGAAGGTGGGCGACCAGTACCGGTACGCCGAGCTGCCGGCGAACCAGTAGTCGATCATCAGCGTGCCCTTGATGATGTCGCGGTAGAGCGAGCCGGAGTCCTCGAAGGCGAAGGTCTTCTTCGAGAACTGCCCCTCGATGAAGAAGTTGTCGGACAGCACGCCGGTGTAGTTGCCAGACATGAGGCTCTGAGGGAGCGTCCGGTTCACCAGGCTGGCGAAGTCCATGACCCGCTGGAAGCTGTTGCCGTCCTCGGCCTGGTTCACCTGGTTGTAGGAGCCGATCAGCCGGTGGTTGGGCGTGATCGAGTAGGTCAGCTTGCCCTCATACCGCTGGGTGTCGAGCAGGTTCTGGTAGGCGAGATTGGTCCGGTAGGTCTGCAGTCCGGACGTCAGCTTCAGGTTGCGGTAGCCGAGGAAGTACCACAGCTGGTCCTTGAGGACGTAGCCGCCCAGCGTCGCCATGTAGGTCTTGTTGATCGTGTCGTTCTGGATCCCGGTCCGCAGCGGCTCCTTCTCGCTCCACTTGCCGCCCCGGTCGGCCGTGTCGAGCCCGAGCCGGAGCGAGCCGTGCATCTCGTTGCCCCCCGACTTGGTGAGCATGTTCACCACGCCGCCGGCGAAACGGCCGTACTCGGCCGAGACCGCCGCCGTCTGCGTGGTGGCCTCCTGGATGGCGTCCTCGATATAGAGGTTGTTGGTGGGTGTCATCCGGACGTTGTCCTGGATGTTCACCCCGTTGACCATGAACAGGTTCTCCCACGACTGCGCGCCGGAGATTGTCAGGTTGCCCGAGGGGCCGGTGGCCGCCGTCCCCGGCGCGAGGGCCGCGAAGTTGACCGCCGTCCCGGCCGCGATCGGCAGCTTGTTGAAGAACTGCTGCGTCATCGTCGCGGCGGCCTGGTTCGAGCTGGAGATCGTCTCGTAAGAGCCGGTGACCGTCACCTCCTCCGCCACCTTGGCCTGCGGCATCGTGGCATCTAGCTTGGCGGTCTGCGCTGCCGAGATCTTGATCGTCGTCTCCTGCGTCTGGAACCCCTGCAGCTCAAACCTCACCTTGTACTCGCCGGGTGGCAGGAAGTTGAAGATGTAGTCGCCGTTGACCGACGTGGTCGCGCTGCGTGCGCCCTGAAGGGCGGGCGACGTCACCGTCACCAGCACCCCGGGCAGCCCCACCGTGCCGTCGTCCGCGTGGCCGGTGAGGATCCCCGTGGGGACCTGCGCAAAGGCCGGGAGCGCGAACACAAGAATGCTTACTGCACACATCAAAATCTTGCTAAACTTCATAGCACGTTCTCCTTCCTCCTGTGATGGTTCCCTTCGATTGCTCAAACGTCACGAAAGTGAGCGGTCAACCTCCACTGCGGCTTCATTCCCGTGCCGGTGTCCCCTCCTTTCCGCTGTCCGCTTTCCACACCATTGCTTGCTCGGGATAACTGCAAGGCACTTGCCAGGAACCGTCCTGCTTCGGTGGACGCGGAACCCCCCAAATCATCCAAAAATCTGAACCGCTGTACGGGTTGATGAACGCCGCCGATGTCCGGTCGGGAATCACAGCTGAGAATCTTTCTCAAAGATGTTCTCGGTAACCGGGGCTGCGGCCACGAGCGATCCGCACCATGTGTTGGTCCGTCTCACGTGCGTTCGGATGCTCGACGCCTCCGAGATTCTTCGCCACCGGAGCCGCGGTCGATGGCACCTTCAAGCGGTGGTGCCCGAACCGTCGAGTGAAAGCGCAGGAAGCACCGCGAGCAAGGGCGCTAGGTGAGGGCGGGCGCCGCTTGCCTGAACTTGCGGTGCTGTCTATACTCCCGCGCCTGAGGTTCGGATGGCTGGGGACGCTTCTTACGCGCGCGAGGTGACGCTTCATTCGCTTGTGAAAACATGCGCAATCGTCGCGTGCACGCTGCCAGCCTTTCTGCTGTCCGGGTGCGCGGTTACCCGGCCCACTTCGCAGGCCCCAACGCAGGCGGCGGCGCCAGCCCAGGTGGTGACCGTCGTCCCGCAGGCGGACTGGTCCGAGGCGGTCCTGTACTTCGTGATCACGGACCGCTGGGCCGACGGCGACCTCACCAACGACGCCAACGTGGACCGATCGGCGAAGGGGACGTTCCACGGCGGCGACCTCGAGGGGCTGCGGGACCATCTGGACGAGATCGCCGGGCTGGGAGCCACCGCGATTTGGATCACCCCGACGGTCAAGAACATCGACGGCTTCGTCACCGGGGCGGGCTTCCCGGACTGGGCCTACCACGGGTACTGGGCCGACGATTTCACGAGCCCCGACCCGCGCTTCGGCAGCGATCCGGAGCTCAAGGCACTCGTGGACGAATGCCACCGGCGGGGGATCAAGGTCCTGCTCGACGTCGTCTACAACCACGCTGGCTACGAGTCGCACTACCTCAAGGACCAACAGACCCGGGGGTGGCTCCGCTCCGAAGAGGCCGGCAGCTGCGGGCAGGACGACCTGACCCAGTGCGTTGCCGGGCTGCCCGACTTCAAGACCGAGCGTCCCGAGGTGGCGGATTTCCTGTTGCGGGCGCAGCTCGGGTGGGCGGCACGGTCGGGCGTGGACGGGTTCCGCCTGGATACGGTCAAGCACGTCAGCCACCCGTTCTGGCAGGAGCACCGGAGGCGCACGCGCGAGCAGCTTGGGCGGGGCTTTTTCCTGCTCGGCGAGGTGTGGGGAGGCGACGCCCAGGTCCTCGACCCCTGGTTCTCCGCTGACGAGCTCGACGCCGGCTTCGACTTCGGCTTCCAGGGCAGCGTGCTGGGGTTCGTGCAGGGGCGGGGACGGGCGGTGGCATTTGACAGGTACCTGAAGTCGCGGGAAAAGGTGCGGGCGGGCTACCTGCTTGCCCAGTTCCTCTCCTCGCACGACGTTCCGGGGGCGCTCTACCAGCTCGGCGGCGACAAGACACTGTTCCGTCTCGCGGCGATCCTCCAGTTCACGTCGGTCGGCATTCCGGTGATCTACTACGGGGAGGAGGTCGCGCGCATCGGCGGTGACTGGCCCGAGAACCGCAGCGACATGCCGTGGGGGGATCGCAAAATCCTCCCGGGCGAAGGAAAGCCCAGGGACGAGGCGCTGCGCGCCGACTACAAGCGGCTGATCGCGATCCGGCGGGCGCACCCGGCGCTGTTCCGCGGCGTCCACGAGAAGCTGGTGGCGGAGGGCGACCTGCTTGTGTTCCTCCAGAAGGACCCGGCCTCCGATGACGCGGTGGTCGTGGCGGTCAACCGCGGTGACAAGCCGTTGGTGGCACGGTTCCCCGCGCCCGAAGGGTGGGGAGCGGGACCGGTCAGGGACGAGTGGAACGCGGTGGTGGTGCCCTTGACAGGCGGGAATATCGAGACGACGTTGGAAGGTAAGACAGCTCAGATTCTGGTTCGCGAAGCCCGGCGCTGACGAGGCCGGGGACCCGAACGGGGGCAAGGCTCATGGCGGGTGTGACTCTCAAAGGCGTACAGAAACGGTTCGACAAGACGGTGGTGATCAAGGACCTCGACCTGGAGATCAAGGACCAGGAGTTCATGGTCCTGGTGGGTCCCTCCGGGTGCGGCAAGTCCACTGCGCTGCGGATGATCGCAGGCCTCGAGGAGATCACGGGCGGGACCATCGCCATCGGCGACCGGGTGGTCAACGACCTTCCCCCGAAGGACCGGGACATCGCGATGGTCTTCCAGAGCTACGCCCTGTACCCCCACATGACGGTTCGCGAAAACCTCGAGTTCGGCCTGAGGATCCGAAAGATGCCGCCGGCCGACATCGACAAGCTCGTCAACCACGCCGCCCAGATGCTGGGCATAGATCACCTCCTCGACCGCAAACCGCGCGAGCTTTCCGGTGGCCAGCGCCAGCGGGTGGCGGTGGGGCGGGCGATCGTGCGGCAGCCGTCGGTCTTCCTGTTCGACGAGCCGCTCTCCAACCTGGACGCCAAGCTGCGCGTGCAGATGCGCGCTGAAATCGCAAAGTTGCAACAACGTCTCAAGACCACGACGATCTACGTCACCCACGACCAGGTGGAGGCCATGACGATGGGTCAGCGGGTGGCTGTGCTCAAGGACGGCGATCTCAAGCAGGTCGGCACGCCGATGGAGCTCTACGACCACCCTGCCAACCTCTTCGTGGCGAGCTTTATCGGCACCCCGCCGATGAACTTCATCGCGGCCACGATTGCCGATGGGGGCGCCACCCTGGCCGCGTCGAAATACACCCTTCCGGTGCCCGCCTCGCTGCGTCCCGTGACGGCAAAGAACGCCGGCCGGCGCGTCATGGTTGGTGTGCGGCCCGAGAACATTCTGGAGGCGGGGGTCGATACTCGCGGCGAGACCGCCGCGCTCACGGTTGAGGTGGAGATCGCGGAGCCCCTCGGGAACGAGGTGGTCGTGCACGGCCGAGTGGGCGACGACCTGCTGGTCGCCAAGCTTGACCCGCACCACGTCCCGGGGCTGGGCGACAAGGTCAACCTGGTGATCGAGCTGGATTCCCTGCATCTCTTCGACGCCGAGACCGAGCAGCGTCTCGGGTAAGGAGGATCGCGATGAGTGGACACACTCGCCTAGCACTGTGCGCCGCGGGGGCCATCCTGGCCAGCCTGACCGCGATGGCCGCCCCTCCGGTAGAGCTGGTCATCTGGCACTCCTACCGGGGCGGCGAGGCTACCGCGTTCGAGAAGGTTGTGGCCAAATACAACGCCGCCAAGGCCGCGTCGGGGGTCAAGATCACCACCCTGCCGGTGCCTTACGACGCCCTCGCCGACAAGATCACCGCGGCCGTGCCGCGCGGCAAGGGACCGGACATGTTCATCTTCGCCCAGGATCGGCTGGGCGGCTGGGTGGAGGCGGGAAAGACGATCGAGCCGATCGACTTCTACGTCGACAAGGCGACCAAGGACCGCTTCCTCGGGAGTACGGTGGAGGCGATGACCTACCGCGGCACGCTGTACGCCCTACCGTTCAACTACAAGGTCATCACCATGGTCTATAACAAGAAGCTGCTTACCAAGGTCCCCAAGACGACGGGGGAGCTTGTGACGATCGCCAAGTCGCTGACCGACGCCAGCACTGGCAGGTTCGGCGTCGCGTACTGGTACAGCAACTTCTACTACCACGCGATCCTGATGAACGCCTTCGGGGGCGGCGCCTTCGATGCAAGCGCCAAGCCGATCCTCAACTGCGAGGGGAACGTGAAGTCCCTCGATCTCCTGCTGAAGTGGGCGGACAAGGACAAGTTCCTCCCGGCCGAGCCCTCGACCGCGCTCGTGACCGCGCTGTTTAACGACGGCAAGGCTGCAATCGTGTTCTCCGGACCGTGGTTCCTGGGTGAGATCGCCGAGGGCATCGACTACGGGCTGGCGCCGCTGCCGACGGTGGACGAGGCGGGTGGCAAGCCGATGCGCCCGTGGATGACGGTGGAGGGTGTGTACATCACGGCCGGTTCCAAGAACAAGGATGCCGCCTACGATTTCGTGAAATACGTGACCGACGTCGAGGCGGCCAAAATCATGGCCCTCGAGGGGCGCCAGACGCCCGCCAACAAGCTTGTCTACGACGACCCGCAGGTGGGGAACGACCCGGTCCTGAAGGTTTTCCGCCAGCAGGTCGAGACGGCCATCCCGATGCCGAACCTGGCGGAGATGAGCATGATGTGGACGCCCGCAAGCTCGGCGATGGCCGCAATCGTCCAAAAGTCTGCGACGGTCAAGGGCGCCCTCGGCCAGGCACAAAAGGAGGTCGTCGAGTCGGTCAAGCTGTTGCGGAAGGTGCAATGAGCCAGAAGCCGCCCCACCGCAGACGCTTCGCCGTCGGGCTCGTGGCCGCGCTAGTGGTCGGCGTGGGCCTCTCCCAGTGGGCGCTGGTACGGGCGAGGGCGAAGGAGAACCACGCTCGCGCCGAGCGTGTCGCCCTCGTTTCGCTGAACGCGCTGGTGGAGATGGTCGCGAGGGCGGGTGGAGCTGGAGAGGCCACCCGGCGGGCCGTCACGGCCTTTGCGCGGGAGAGCAGCGCCTTGACGGCAATCCGGGTCGTGGCGTTCGACGGGCTCTCGCTCGAGGCGTCCACCGCTTACGCGGACACCGGCGACAGGGCGGCACCTCGCCGTCTGGCGAGGGAGGAGAAGCCGCTCTACGACCAGGGCCAGCGGCTGCGCGCGGCCATCGAGACCAACCGCCAGGAGGGCGCCGCCCGCAAGGAGGAGATCGAGGTCGTACCCAGCGCATCGGGTGGTCTCGCCCTCGCCGCCCCGCTGGAGAAGGACGGGTCGGTCGTGGGGCTGGTGGCCGTCGAGACCTCTCCTCTCCCGCCCGCGCCGAGAACGGGATGGCTGTTCCCGATCGTGGTGCTGCTCGTGGCAGTGGCGGTGTTCTGGGCGGCCGCCATCGCGGTCGGGGAGCGGCGTGGGGCGCTCGCGCTCTTCGCCTTGGTCGTACTGGTCGTCGCGATGTTTGCCGTCGGGCGCCACGCCAACACCATGGTCGCCGCGGACGTGCGGTCGAGCGAGAGCGCAGTCGCAGCCGCGGTGGTTGCGGAGGAGGCGAGGGCGGCGAACGTGGTGCAGGAGGCGTCGCTGGGTGATGCGCGATTGCTCCACCCCGCGGCCTGGGACGCGGACCACTTCCGTCGGCCGCTGGGTATCGTCGGGGCCGACGGCAAGCTCGACGAGGCCAGGCGGGCCGGGGAGATGGGCAGGATTGCGGCGAGCACGGCGAGGGTGCTGGGCAGCTTCGCGGTGCTGGCGCTCGCCGTTCTGGTTTGGGTTGGTTTCGGCTTTGCGTCCCGCCTCGGCGCCACACTCCGAAAGCACCGCCAGGCCTACGCCTACACCTTCCCCGCGCTGTTCGGGATGCTCCTGCTCGTCTTTCTGCCGTTCCTCTACGGGGTCGTCCTCTCCTTCAGCGACATGTCCCTCTACACCTCGCAGGCCCCCATCGGTGACCTATTCACCAAGCTGTGGGTGGGACTGAAGAACTTCACCGACATACTCGGCGACTTCCACGTCGCCACCAGCACGGCGGCCGGCCTCGTCTGGAACTACCAGAACATCTACTGGACGTTGGGCATCACGATCATCTGGACGGTTACTAACGTCGCCTACGGGGTCGGGATGGGGCTATTCCTCGCCCTCATCCTCAACACCAAGGGGCTCCTGGGCCGGCCGTACTACCGGGTGATCTTCATCCTGCCGTGGGCAATGCCGAACTACATCACGGCCCTGATCTGGAAGGGGATGTTCCACCAGCAGTTTGGCGTCTTCAACCAGATCATCCAGATGTTCGGCGGGACCCCCGTCTCCTGGTTCGAGAAGACCTCCACGTCCCTTTTCGCGTGCATCGCGACCAACGCCTGGCTGTCGGTGCCGTTCATGATGGTGATCTCGCTCGGGGCGTTGCAGTCGATCTCGGCGGACCTCTACGAGGCGGCGCGCGTGGACGGCGCTACCCGCTGGCAGCAGTTCCGCTCGATCACGCTGCCGTCGCTCAAACCTGCCCTGGTGCCGGCCGTCATCCTTTCGGTGATTTGGACGTTCAATATGTTCAACATCATCTACCTGGTCTCGGCCGGGGAGCCGGGGCACTCCACCGAGATCCTGATCACCCAGGCGTACAAGTTCGCTTTCGAGCAGTACCGTTACGGTTACGCCGCGGCGTACTCGGTGGTGATCTTCGCGATCCTGCTCGCGTACGGGATCTGGCAGAACAAGGTCACAAAGGCGACGGAGGGGATATGAGCGTGGGCTCCCGCACCGGTGAATTCCCCCACGTGCCGTTGCACGTGATCCTGCTGATCTACGTCGTGGTCACGCTCTACCCGCTGCTCTGGGTGTTCACGATCGGCTTCTCGGGCCAGCAGGGCCTGATGATCGTTGACATCCCTGCCAACGCGACATTCCTGGACCGGCTGCGGGCGATCATGCCCTGGCCGGCGCACTTCTCGTTCTCGAACTTCACGTCGGTGTTCACCGAGCAGCCGTTCGCGCGCTGGCTCCTCAACAGCGTGATCGTGGCCACGGCCACGACGATCCTGGGCGTGTTCCTGGCATGCACGGCAGCCTACGCCTTCTCTCGATTCCGCTTCCCTGGGCGCCGCGCCGGCCTGATGTCGTTCCTCGTCTCCCAGATGTTCCCGGGCACTCTGATGCTGATCCCGCTGTACATCATCATCGTGCAGTGGCTCGGGCTTGGCTCGAACTTCATCGGCCTGATCCTCGTGTACTCCATCACGGGGATCCCGTTCTGCGTGTGGATGCTCAAGGGGTACTTCGACACCATCCCGAGGGAGCTCGAGGAGTCGGCTCTGATGGACGGCGCGTCGGCCGCGACGATCTTCTACCGGATCGTGTTGCCGCTCGCGAAGCCGGCGGTGGCCGTCACGGCGCTGTTCTCGTTCATGACCGCGTGGAACGAATTCATCCAGGCGGCGACCTTCATGGACAAGGCCAACATGTACACGGCACCGGTGGGGTTGAGGTTCTTCGTCGGGGGTTTCTCTCAGCAGTGGGGCTACTTTGCGGCGGGCGCGATCGTCACGGCGATTCCAATCGTCGTGTTGTTCCTGTTCCTGCAGAAGTATCTGGTCTCCGGCCTGACGGCCGGGGCGGTCAAGGGGTAGAGGGACCGTGGAAGGGAGGTGGGGCGTACAACGGCAACTTGAGATCACGGGAAAGAACGCAACGTGGTTTTGTCGGTACTAGAAAGGGGGATTGCTATGAAGCATATGTGGCGTTACGTGGTTCTGACCTTGCTGGCCACTGCCGTCGTGGCAACCGTGGCGGTTGCGCAGGAGGTCAGCTTCAAGGACCCTGTCGGGGACGACAACGGTCCGGGGACATACACTTACCCCACTGATGCGGTGTACAAGCCGGGCTCCTTTGACCTCGTCTCGTTCAAGATGAAGAAGGCCGGGGACAAGTACCAGCTCGACTTCGGCGTCGGCGCGACCCTCGAGGACAAGTGCTGGTCAATGCAGTACGGATTCTGCGTACAGATGCTGTTCGTCTTCGTCAAGAGCGACCCCGCCACCGGCCACACCGAGGGGCTGCCCGGCCTCAACGTTCAGTTCGCGCCCGAGGCCGGCTGGAACAAGGTCATCATCGTTTCGCCGCAGCCGGCAAACCGGGTGAAGGACGAAGCGGCGGCAAAGGTCGCCAAGGGCTTGTTGGGTGACGTCATCGTTCCGATTCGGGTCAAGGGGACCGGCAGGACCATCTCCGCGTGGATCGACGCGAAGGACCTGCCCCAGGGTGACATCGCGGCGTGGGGCTACCAGGTGATCGTGCAGTCGAACGAGGGGTTCCCGGCAGCCACTGACCTGCTGACCCGCAAGGTCAACGAGTACGAGGGGCAGCACAGGTTCGGCGGCGGCAACGACGGTGACTGCGACCCGCATGCGATTGATATCCTGGCTGGCGATAGCGTCGGCGACAAGAGCGAGATCGAGGCTCAGCACACGATGCTCGCCTACGAGTGCAACGCCGACGGGACCTCGAAGAAGATGGCCACATTGACGATGGTGCACATGAAGAAGTAGCTTCGCCATACTCTTTGCAGAAAGGAGGAAGAAGATGCGTGCAGCGAACAGGTTCCTGATACCGGTACTCGTGATTGTCAGCATCGTTGTCGTGACCGGTGTCGCAACCGCGGAGGAGTTCAAGCTCAACCTCAGCGGGGCCGTGTACACCAAGTGGCTGTGGGGCACAAATCGGGACGAGGGCTCATTGTACAACTACACCGACGTGCCCGGGGAATTCTTCGGCGACAACGGCCAGGGATCGGAGATCGAGCTGCTGATTGATGCGAGGATCTCGAGGGCGGTCGCGATGCACGCCCGCATCCACAGCCGCTTCGCCCAGAACGAGTGGACAAACACCGGAGGCTGGGGCAACCCGAGAGGGGGGATCCCCGACCCCAGCCAGTGCAGCGGCGGCAGCTGCGGCGAGTTCGACCCGCGTTCCAACCAGTACGTCAAGCTGCGCGGCATGACGGTATTCCTGACCCCGGGGTACAAGTGGCTCGACATGGCCACGATCGGAGCCAACGACTGGGGGATGTTCGACCCGTTCGTCGTGGGCCGGATCCGCTACATCGACCGCGACAACGTCAACGGCCTTCTGTTCCAGGGCTCGGCGGCCAGAAAGGCCTTCGCCTGGGACTTCGCCCGCATCTCCTTGCCGCGTCTCTGGGCCGGGCCGCTGTTCAGCACCGGCGCCTATGCGGCTGCTGATGGGAACTACGTTGCCCAGCTCAATTACACCGGCGGCTCGTTGTGGGACCTCGCCGCCATCGGCAGCTACACCAACGACATCGAGGTGGACGCCAGCGACCGCAACTGGAACAACGGCAAGAGCCTCAAGACCCGCTTCAGGGATGGGGTGTATGGCCTCAGATTCGGCCTCCACCCCAGCCAGATGTTCGACTTCAACGCGCAGTACTACCACTCCAGCTCGGACACCTCCGACCTGTACCTGCCGCACGATTTCGGCGGAGTGGCGTTTGCCGGCGTCGGAGGCTTCTCACCGGTGCCGTTCGGCAAGCACGACGACAAGAGCTGGAAGGCCGACCTCGACATCAACGACCCGTTCGGCGTTGGGCTCTCCTTCAAGGTGGAGGGGTTCGACATCGGCAAGGACTACGTGGCGTTGATGGCGGCGCGGCGCGAGGCTGACGTGCTGCTCACCGAGGGCCACGACGGGGCGTTCGTCTTCCACGGGGCCTCCAACAGCAGGTATCAGCCCTTTCCCAACACGAATGACTTCCCCTCCAGGTACATCATCGGGTACTCGGGCTTCATGGGGAACGCGCAGCAGGTGCCGACAGTCAATGTGGACATTCAGTTCCAGGACTTCAACGAGCCCTTTGCGGAGACCTGTATCGGCTGGAAGGGGTTCACCCTGGTGCCGAACTACAGCAGCGGACCGCTGGAGCTCGCCGCGGAGTACACCACGATCGACTACAATACCAACTGGCAGGCGTGGGGTCACCCCGAGCTGGCCATCTGGAACCACGCGTACCCCGGCATGGAGCTCGACGGTGGTCCGGGCATCAGCCCGCTCGTGGCCTACCAGCCTTTCCAGGACAAGAGCACGGACATCTACCTGGTCAAGGCCAAGTACACCGTTGACGTCGGTAGGGGCCTCGATCTCTTTGCCAAGGTCAAGTGGCTCAACGAGACCGACAAGCGTCTGAACGACGCGCGGTTCCTCCCCTACAACGCGGGCGCCTGCCCCGGCGGCGGCCAGCCCTGCACGGACGACAAGAACTTCTACTCCCCCGGCAATACGATGGCCGACCTCTACAGCAACCCGTCGGTGATCACGGTCAACAGCGTCACCGGCTACCAGTGGAAGCCGTTCGACTCGCTGGCTGACGACGACCGCGACGTCAAGTACCAGATGTTCCAGGTCGGTGCCGGCTACCAACTGGGCGACGTCCTCTACGGCCGGCTGACCTACGAGCACTTCAAGTCCGACCTGAAGGACGGCAACACCGCGTGGCAGGCCTACAACACCCAGGAGTACGCCTCGGGCAAGCACGACAAGAACATTCTCACGGTGCAGTTCCTCTACCCGCTCTCCGGGATCGAGTGCGGGATCGACTACCAGTACGCGTGGGGCACCTTCGAGCCCGACTTCGGCACCGGCTTCGTGACCCAGTACGCGAGCGAGGAAACCTCGACCAAGTTCCACGTCCCGGTCGGATCCCCAGGGTTCTCCGGCCGCTACGGCGGCTGGAACCGCATGGACAACCAGGACATCACTCACCAGCACTTGAAGGCGTGGTTGAAGGTCAGGTTCTGATTGGTGGTTCAGCTTCAAACAGGGGCCCGGCGTGTTCCTGCGCCGGGCCCCTCGTTCTACAATACGCACGGTGACAGCGGGTTGGCGGCTGTCAGGGAGGGAACATGAGGTCCTGCCCCAGCAGACAGGTGCTTGTCGTGGCGCTCGCAATCGTGCTCTTGAACCTTCTCGCCGCTCCGCTGGCAGAGGGCGCGGGGGGCGAGCTCACCTTCACACTTGCCGATCCCCGGGGCGACGACCACGGTGATGGGACGTTGGTCTACCCCATCAGTGACGACATGGGACCGGGGGATCTCGACCTGATTTCCTTCTCTGCGTACAGGGACAAAGACGGGACGGTGTTCGAAGCCACCTTCGCGAGAACGATCCGCAGGCCGACCCGCCGTCCCATCGACGAGCTCGGCACCCTGCTGAGCAACGTTGCGCGCTACGGGTTCTACACATTCAACATCGACGTCTACATCGACATCGACCGCATTCCCGGCTCCGGAAGCACGACAATGCTCCCCGGCCGGCGCGCAACGATAGCCCCGGTGAGTGCGTGGGAGAAGGCGATCTGCCTCACGCCGCGGCCTAACGAGGCACGCGAGGAGCTCAAAACCATTTTGGGGCGCCAAGCAAGGCTTGAGCTCAAGCGACGCCAGGGGCGCGTGGAATCGGAGGATGAGCACGCGTTTGCAGGCAGCGTCTCGAACGAGGTCGCATCCAGCGTGTTCTTCCCCACGCTGGTCTGGGTCACGAACCGCAGCGTTCGGTTCTTCGTGCCCGCCTCGTTCCTGGGTGGGGTTGCCACGGACACGTGGAGCTACGTTGTAGCGGTGTCCGGGGCGGACATCGAGCGCGAGGTCGACGTGCCCGGCGCCCTGGGCGCCGACAACCGCCCGCCGGCAACCCTGATGATCATCCCGGTCGGTTCCGGGAGGAGAGGCGTTGGCTTCTTCGGCGGCGGCCAGGAGGACGACGATCTGCAACCCCCGCTTGTGGACATCATCGTGCCCGCCGGCATGACCCAGGAAGCGGTGCTGAAGGACTACAGCCTCGGCGAGGGCCGCCCGGTCCACTTGCCAGGCGTTGTTCCTGCAGACGTCAAGGGCAAGTAAGACTTTTCGCCGAGGCCCTACTTCCGGCCGGGCCTGAGGCTTGTGGCTTGAGCTTTCACCCTCAAAGTGATTGGTTTCTCCCCAGGGCCCAAGCCGTGAGGAGCGGGCGCGTGGCAGGCCTGTTCTACCGCAGGCGCCAGATGCCGGTGCTGCGGGGCGGCATGGTCATCCGCCAGGCGCCGGGACCGCCGCCGGGGTCGCTCGCGGGAGAGTCCTGGAGGAGCTTTTCCAGGCTGGTCGCGTTGAGCGCAAAGGGGCCCACGTAGGCTACCGAGTCGCCCAGGTTGTGGACCACCAGCACCTGCTCGTCTCCCGTCATCCGGAGAAAAGCCAGAACGCGCCCGCCTCCGCCCGCAGTCACGAGCCGGAGGTCGCCGCGCCGCAGAGCCGCCGAGGCGTGGCGGGCCCATATGAGCGCGCGGTAGCGGGAGAGCAGCGATGCCGGGTCGGCGCGCTGGACTGCGACGTTGGCGGTCTCGCGGTTGGGGGCGAACGGGAACCAGGGCGTGCCGGTCGTGAACCCGCCGCCGGGCGAGCCAGCGTCCCACGGCATCGGCGTGCGCTTCAGCCTGTCGTCGCTGTCGGAACCCCCGTTTTCGAGGGCGACCTCCTCACCGTAGTAAAGGAACGGCGTCCCGGGGACGGTCAGGAGGATGGCGGCTGCATTCCGGAGTTTGCCGGGATCGCGACCGAGTTGGGTCGCGAGACGGACCATGTCGTGGTTGGTGAGGAACGGGGTGTCGTTCGCGCCGGGCGGGTAGACGGACTGGACCTCGGCGAGCTTCCCCGAGATGACGTTGGCATCGCCCGTGTTGACCCCTTGAATGATGGCGGCGGCGAGGGGGAAGTCGAAGTTCATCGGCAGCTCGTCGCCGCCCGGAACCGGCGCGGTCGAGCCGTAGTAGGTCGCGATGATCGGCGTGTCGGTCCACGCCTCGCCCACAAGTGTCGCCTCGGGCTTCACGGACCGCACGTGCGCCGAGAGTTCGCGCCAGAAGGCGTGAGTCTCTGGCTGGTCGACCTGGAGGAGACCACCCCCGTTCTCAATGAGGTGGCGGGCCGCGTCGAGGCGGAACCCGTCGACGCCGCGGGAGAGCCACAGCGTGGCTAGGCGCTTGATCTCGGCCCGGACCTCGGGGTTGCGGATGTTGAGGTCGGGCATTCCTGCCCAGAAAACGCCGTAGAACCACTGGCCGTCGGCAGGGTTCTGGTGCCAGGTATCCGCCCCGCCGTACAGGTTCCACGGCTGCCGCCACCCGAGGTCGACAGGGCTCCAGACGTACCAGTTGCGCTTGGCCGCAGTTGGCCCCGACGACGCGTCCACGAACCAGGGATGGCCCGAGCCGCTGTGGTTGATCACGAAGTCCACGATCACCCTGATGCCGCGGCGGTGTGCCTCACTGCACAGCGTGGTGAAGTCGTCATCGGTGCCGTATTCGGGGTTGATGTGCTCGTAGTCGGTGGTGTCGTAGCCGTGGTAGCTGGGCGACACAAAGACCGGCATCAGCCAGAGCGCGTCCACGCCGAGGTCGGTGGTGGAGTCGGGGTTGCCGTCGTTGAGGTAGTCGAGCTTGGCGATCAGGCCCTTGAGATCGCCGATCCCGTCCCCGTTGGAATCCTGGAAGCTGCGCACGAAGGCCTCGTAGAACACCGCGCCCCGGGACCAGTCGTTGTTCCACGAAGGTGCGGCGCGCTGCAGGGCGCGTCGCGGTGGGCGCTGGTTGTCGTCCCCGAGCCCGCTCGCGGCACACGCAAGCAGTGCGGCCGCGGCGAGCGCGGGGAGGATTACAGGGAAGAAGCTGGCGTGGGAGCGACGGGGCATGTCGGGACGCGTCCAAACGTGTACCATGGCAGCCATCGTAACGCGGAATCAACGGCTCGCAAGAGCCAAGGAGGGCGTGCCGTGACCCGCTTCGACGCCGCCCGCCGTTCGGCGCTGGTAAGGGACCTGCTGGGGGTGCTCAAGGGGCGCCCGGTGGATCTCCTGCCGTTCGACAGCGTGCGTGCCGGCCTGCGCCTCAAGCACATCGTGGATCGTGGGATGCAGGACGTCCCGCTCGAGAGAATCGTGGGGACGCTGGGGAGGGAGCGGGAGTTCAACCGTGAGTTCCTGCCCAGGGAGGAGGCCCTGCGCGGCCGCTGGGAGGAGGTGGAGGGGCTGGCGGAGGGGCCGGCCGGTTTCCCCGCTGTGGAGTTGTACAAGGTCGGCGACGCTTACTTCGTGGTGGACGGACATCACCGCGTTTCGGTGGCGCACTCGCTCGGTGTGCCCAGCATCGAGGCGTTGGTCAAGGAGTTCCTCACACCGGTTCCGATAACTCCGGACGCGTCAATCGAGGATGTGCTCCTGCAAAGAGGGCTGGCCGACTTCCTCGAGACCACCGGCCTGGTCCCGGAGCGGCCGGATGAATTCCGGGTAACCGAGGCCGACGGGTACGAGCGCCTGTTGGAACACATCACCGTGCACCGCTACTACCGCGGGGTCGAGACCGGACGTGAGCCGACGTGGCCCGAGGCGGTGGCGTCGTGGCGGGACACCGTGTACCGACCGATGGTGGAGGCCATCAGGCGCAGCAGCATCATGGAGGAGTTCCCGAAGCGCACCGAGACCGACCTCTACCTGTTCACCATGGACCACCTTCACCACCTTCGAGAGCGATACGCGCCCAAGCCGGTGGCGCCGACGCTTGCCGTCCGCCACTTCAAGTTCTTCTACACCGCGGGCCCCGGTCTCGGCGAGAGGCTGCGGGCGTGGTGGCGCCGGTTTCGTTCACGCTGAAACTCAATCGTTCGTTCTTCCACTGCGTGGCTCTCTTTTGCCCCGCGGGCCTGGAGCAGTCGCTCGGGCTGCGCATCGAGCGCAGCCCTCGGACCCGCCTTCGCGTGCGACCGAGCAGGGTCGTCTCGCGGCGGGGTCCCTCGCTGTTCGGAAAAAGCCCCGCCAGCGATACCCCACCGCGAGACGCCCGCTCAGTGCCCGCACGCTCCGGCGCAATGGCTCCTGCGGCCCGCGGGGCGGTTCTCCCCGCCACCCTCCCCCTTGCCGCGGCCCTGCTCAAGTGGCCTCATCAACGTCTTTGGGTGGGGGGTCTTCAATCCGCCCGGTGGGTGCGAGCGGCCATGTCTCCGCAGGCCACGGGGTCCCCAGCGTGCGGACGCGGGGTGGGGTGTCGGTGACGCGGTGGTATGCGGACACCCAGGGGCCCCGCCCCGGGGACGCACAGCTGGGTCGTGGCCGGAGGAGTCTTGGCGCGCCGCGAGCGGGGGCGAGCCAGCGCCGAGCGGCCGCGCACCCGCCGGGCAAAGAAGACCTCCACGGAGTGGAAGAAAAGAACACCGGGTCGCTGCGGCGCCGGCACAACAACGGCCTTACGCGGTGAAAGAGGAGAGGGAACCGCCCAGCCGCGGGGCAAAACAGAAGCCTCACGCAGTGAAACAAGGAAGAAAGAGCCTCGCGGGTCGGACGATCCGGTAGTATTGGCGCGATTGGAGTTTTCGCGATGAAACTCGAGCGTTCCTGCGGCGTCGTGCTCCACCCCACTTGCCTTCCCGGCCCGTACGGGATCGGCGACCTCGGTCCCGCCGCCCACGACTACCTGGACTGGCTCGCCTGCGCCGGGGCGCGCTGGTGGCAGGTGCTTCCCCTCAACCCGGCCGGGCCCGGCTGGTCTCCCTACGCGGCCACCTCGACGTTCGCGGGTAACACCGCGCTGGTGAGCCCTGAGCTTCTGCTCCAGGATGGTCTGCTCGAGCCGTCGGACCTTGCCGACATGCCCCAGCTCTCGCCTTTCAAGGTGGAGTTCGAGCGAGTGGTGCCCTTCAAGGGGACCCTTCTCCAGCGCGCTTTCCAGCGTTTCTCGAGGAAACCACCCGCGAAGGTCGAGAGCGCCTTCGCGACGTTCAAGGAAGAGTGCGTTTGGTGGCTGTCGGACTACTCGGCGTTCGCCGCCCTCAAGCGCGCCCACCACGGGGCGTCTTGGCACGACTGGCCAGAAGACCTGTCGCTGCACCGCCCCGGGCCGTTGGCGACGTGGGCGGGGCGGCACCAGCGTGAGCTGCTCTTCGAGGACTTTTGCCAGTTCCTCTTCTTCTCACAGTGGCGAGGGTTGCGGGCGCACGCGCGGTCGCTTGGCGTGAGCATCCTCGGCGATGTTCCCATTTACGTGGCGGGCGACAGTGCCGAGGTGTGGGCGAACCGGGGGCTGTTCCAGCTCGACCCCCGCGGGCGTCCGCTGGTGGTTGGGGGCGTGCCGCCCGACTACTTCTCCGAGACGGGTCAGCTCTGGGGCAACCCGCTCTACGATTGGGACGCGCTCGAAGCCACGGGGTTCGCGTGGTGGATCGCCCGCCTGCGGGCGACACTGGAGCTCGTGGACGCGGTACGGCTTGACCACTTCCGGGGGTTCGCCGCGTATTGGGAGGTGCCGGCGGGACAGAAGACGGCGATCAAGGGGCGCTGGGTGCCGGGTCCGGGGCGCAGACTCTTCGACGCCGCCCGCGCGGCGCTGGGCCATCTCCCGCTGGTGGCGGAGGACCTCGGGGTCATCACCGAGGACGTGGTCGCGCTGCGTGACGGGCTCGACCTGCCCGGGATGGCCGTGCTGCAGTTTGCCTTCTCGCCATCGCCACGAAGCACGTTCGTGCCATACCAGCTCCGGCACAACACGGTCGTGTACACCGGCACCCACGACAACAACACGACCCTCGGCTGGTACGTCGGCGACGCGAGCGAGGCCGAGAAGGACTACGTGCGACGCTACGTCGGCACGGACGGCCACGAGATCCACTGGGACATGATTCGCCTCGCACTCTCCACCGTGGCCGATTTGGCGGCGGTCCCGCACCAGGACATCGCGGGTCTGGGTGGCGACTGCCGCATGAACACCCCCGCCACGGCCGAGGGGAACTGGCGGTTCCGCCTCACCGACTGGATGGTCTCGGAGGCGCTGCGCGACCGCTTTGCCGAGCTGGTCTGGACCTACGGCCGCTCCGGGGCCTGAGGCGCGGCGAATCTCACTCCGAGGCGCGGGAGCGGGCGCGCTGGCGCAGCGCCTCGATCACGCCGGGCATGACCGAGATCAGCACGATGGCTATGATCACCAGCGAGAAGTTGTTTCGCACGATCCGGATGTTTCCGAAGAAGTAGCCGCCCAGCACGAAAAGCAGGACCCAAAGCAGGCCGCCGAAAACGTTGTAGGAGAGGAAGCGCCCGTACGTCATCTTGCCAACCCCCGCAACGAACGGTGCGAAGGTGCGGATGATGGGGATGAAGCGGGCGATGACGATGGTCTTGCCGCCGTAGCGTTCGTAGAACTCGTGCGTGCGGTCAAGGTGCTTCCTGTTGAGGAAACGCACGTTCTCCTTGTGGAACACCTTTGGCCCGACGATCGCCCCGATCCAGTAGTTGGCGGTGTCTCCAAGGATGGCGGCCGCGGCCAGCACCACCAGGGCCACGGCCACATCAAGGGAGCCGCGGGCCGCGAACGCCCCCACCGCGAACAGCAGCGAATCACCCGGGAGGAACGGCGTCACCACGAGGCCGGTCTCGCAGAACACGATCACGAAGAGCAGGACGTAGGTGAGCACGCCGTACTGCTGGATGATCAGGTCGAGGTACTTATCGACGTGGAGGATGAGGTCGATGAGCTGCGGGACAAAACCCATGCTGGCTCCCTGGCGTCCCGGCGTGCCGCCGGGTGCCCTCGCGCCGCTTCCGGAGCGGCCAAGGTAAGCGGGCGGCCCACGGAAATCAACAGCGTAGCCTTGCCGGGTAAGGCCGCAGCACCGTCACGTGCCGTTGACCAGCGCCTGGAGGCGCGCTAGCGCGGCCTCGCGGGCGACGAACGAGGCGACCTTGCCCTGAAACGTGCGGCCGGAGCCGCCGCCGCGGCTGCCCATGACCTCCGCCATATCCCGGCCCGCGGCCTGCACGTCGAGGGCCACACCCTGGCCGGCGACCAGCACGAAGAAGCCCTGCTCGCCGACGCTCGCCGTGAGAAAAGCCGCCTTGTCGGATCTGGTGAGCCGCTTCGCGACGCGCTGCAGGAAACCCGCGTCCTTACCCTCGAGGTGCACGGAGACGACGCGTTCCGGGCGGGCGGCCAGCGCCGCCGCGAGGACAGTTGCGAGCTCCTCCTCGAGGGCCCGCACGCGCTTCTCGCCGGCGCGCGCGAGCTCCAGACGGGACTCGACCGCTGAGGCGATCTCCTCGTCGGGCGTTCCGAGAAGCGAGCGCAG
>Ga0299915_10000969_pt1 | contig 21184 bp, 17 predicted proteins | sample RVTome_13_FD_200263 | JGI IMG/M metagenome (GOLD analysis project Ga0299915, IMG submission 200263) | Soil microbial communities from uranium-contaminated site in the Upper Colorado River Basin, Wyoming, United States - RVT92D227 (version 2) ... | reverse complement strand
CAATTGACCAAAGTCTCGCGAGGCCGTCCGGCCGAGCGAGCGAGAGTCCGGACAATTGACCAAAGTCTCGCGAGGCCGTCCGGCCGAGCGAGCGAGAGTCCGGACAATTGTCCAAAGTCTCGCGAGTCCGTCCGGCTGAGCGAGCGAGACTCCGGACAATTGGAGTTTGTGATAGCTTGCGGCAATGTCGGCGAACCTCGCAAACCAATCGGGACAGTTGACGCTGAGGCGTGACGTCAAGTTCAACGGGCTCAAGGTGTTCTCGGCAACGATGGTCGCGGATCGTGATCAACTCGGCGAGAAGGTCACCGCGTGGATGAACAGTCACACCCAGCTGAAGGTCACCGACGTGGTCGTGACCCAGTCGTCCGACGAAGCGTTTCACTGCATCGCGATCACGGTCTTCTACTGGGAAGACGTCGCCGCTCGCAAATGAGCGTGCCCGAGGTCATGCCGCCAGCGGCGGGATGACCTGAGCCTCGCGAGGTCTCGATGCCGCGAAAGCTCAATTTCTCGTCGGGGCCAGCGGTCTTGCCCGAGGAGGTCCTGCAGCGCGCACGCGAGGCGCTCCTCGATCTCGACGGATCCGGGATCGGGATCCTCGAGCACAGCCACCGCGGCGCCGAGTTCGGCCGCGTGCTCGAGCGCACCGAGGCCGCGATTCGCGAGATCGGCGACATCGACGACACCTACGCGATCCTGTTCGTCACCACAAGCGCGACGCATCACTTCACGATGGTGCCGCAGTCGTTCCTGCGCGAGGACGAAGCCGCGGACTACTGCCATACCGGGATCTGGTCCGGCAAGGCGATCGAGGAGGCGAGGCGCTTCGGCGCCGTCCACGTCGCGTGTAGTAGCGATCCGGACTTCGCGGCGGTTCCGACGGAGCTGACGTGGTCGGCGGCGCCGCGCTACGTGCACTACACCTCGAACGAGACGATCTACGGCACCCAGTGGGCGGCGCCGCCGATCGCGCCGGCAGCGCTCGTCTGTGATGCGTCGAGCGACCTCTTCAGCCGGCCGCTCGCGCTCGCGAACCACGCCTTGATCTATGCCGGCGCGCAGAAGAACCTCGGCTCCTCGGGCATCAGCCTCGTGATCGCGAGGCGTGACTTCATCGAGACCGGCCGCCGTGATCTGCCGGCACTGTCGCAGTACCGCACGTACGCGAAGGAGCACTCGATGCACAACACGCCGAACACGTTCGGCGTCTACATGATCGGCGAGGTGGTCGCGTGGATCCGCGATCAGGGCGGGCTCGCCGCGATGGCCGAGCGCAACGCGAGGAAGGCGGCGGTGCTCTACGACTTCCTCGATCAGAGCAAGCTGTGGCGCGGCCATGCCCGCCCCGGCAGTCGGTCGCTGATGAACATCACGTTTCGCGGTGCCACCAGGCAACTCGAGGAGGCGATGCTCGAGCGCGCGGAGGAGCGCGGCATGAGCAACCTGCGCGGGCACCGCTCGGTCGGCGGCCTGCGCGCCAGCATCTACAACGCCTTCCCCGAGGAGGGCGTGCATCGCCTCGTGCAGCTCCTCGACGAGGTCGAGCGCGGCGCGGCGAGCGCGTGACGACCACGAACTGGATTTCATGCTCTCCAACGGTTCGAACATTCGACGCGGACCAGCGTCGATACCGTGATGAAGAAGCTCAGCTATCCCGCGCTCGCGATCGCCCTGCTCGCCCTCCCCGCCTGCAAGCAGACGCGTTCCGCTTCGCGATCGAGTCCGGCGGCAAGCGCCTGTTCTGCGGCGGCTCGCTCTACAAGGACAAGGACTACAACCAGATCCCGAAGATCCGCGACAGGTCCGTCGCCGCGGCAAAGCAGCTCTGCGCGAGCGTGAAGCTCTGATCGGTCAGCCCGCCAGCGCGGTGCGGACTCGCTCGGCGAGCCACGTGAAGCGGCGCTTTGCCTCGGCGTTGCGGACGGCGAGCGAGATCGCGCGCTTGCTGCCGACGATCACGACGAGCTTCTTGCCTCGCGTGACCGCGGTGTAGAGCAGGCTGCGCTGCAGCATCATGTAGTGCTGGGTCGCGAGCGGGATCACGACCGCGGGGTACTCCGAGCCCTGGCTCTTGTGGATGCTCACGGCATACGCGTGTGCGAGCTGGTCGAGCTCGGCACGCTCGTAGTTCGCGATCCGGCCGTCGAAGTCGACCCGCAGCTTCGCGTCGTCGCGATCGATGCCGGCGATGATGCCGATGTCGCCGTTGAACACGGCCTTGTCGTAGTCGTTGCGGAGCTGCATGACCTTGTCACCGGTCCGGAACACGCGCTCGCCGCGGGTGAGCTCGACCGTGCCTTCACCGCCGGGGTTGAGGCGGTCCTGGAGCGCGTGGTTGAGCGCGGCGGTGCCGAGCTCGCCGCGATGCATCGGCGCGATGACCTGGACGTCGGTGATCGCGCCGAGGCCGAACTTCTGCGGGATGCGCTCCGCGACGAGCTCGACGATCGTCGCGCGGGCGGCCTCCGGATCCTCGCGGTTGATGAAGTAGAAGTCGGTGGTGGCACCCTCGGGCGACTCGAGCTCGGGGAGGCGCCCGTGGTTGATCTCGTGGGCCGACACGACGATCTTGCTCTGCGCGGCCTGGCGAAAGATCTCGGTCAGCCGGATCACGGTCGCGGCCTCGGACGCGATCACGTCGGACAGCACCGCACCTGCCCCGACCGACGGAAGCTGGTCGATGTCGCCGACGAGCACGAGCTGCGCGCCGGGCCGGAGCGCGACGAGCAGCGCGTGGAACAGCTGCGCGTCGACCATCGAGGCCTCGTCGACGACGATCAGGTCCGCCTCGAGAGGGTTCTTGCGATTGCGCACGAAGCCGCCGGCGTGCGGCTGGTACTCGAGCAGGCGATGGATCGTCATCGCCTCGTACAGAGTGGCCTCGCCGAGCCGCTTCGCCGCGCGGCCCGTCGGTGCCGCCAGCGCGACCTTGCGGTGCACGAGCCGCGAGAGGTGAACGATCGCCTTGACGATCGTCGTCTTGCCGACGCCGGGACCGCCGGTGATCACGACGCACTTGTCGACGAGCGCGGCCTCGACGGCGCGACGCTGCTGGTCGGCGAGCGTCACGCCGGTCACCGATTCGAACGCGTGGATCGCGGCGTGGACATCGAGCGACATCCCGCGACCCGGCGTGCGTGCCAGCTCCGCGAGCAGCGTGGCGGACTCGGCCTCGGCCTGATACGCCCACGGCAACGCGGTGCACGGCCCGCGATCGCCGAGCGTCTCGCGCACGATCAGCCGGCGCGCCTCGAGCGCGGCGAGCCGCGGCGGTAGCGGATCGGACGCCACCGCGAGGAGCTCCGCGGCGGCCGCGATCAGCTCGTCGTCGGGGACATGCATGTGGCCGTCCTGGGCGCTCGACTCGAGCGCGTGCAGGAGCCCGGCCTCGAGCCGCTCCGGTGCGTCGCGCGCGATGCCGAGCTTCTCGGCAATCGAATCGGCAGTCCGGAACCCGATGCCCCAGATCTCGTGCGCGAGGCGGTAGGGATTCGAGCGCACGACGTTGATCGCGTCCTTGCCGTACTGCTTGACGATGCGCGCCGCGAACGCCGCCGACACGCCATGTCCGCGCAGGAACACCATCACGTCCTGGACGTGGCGCTGCGCCGCGAAGGCCTCGGCGATCTTGGCCGCGCGCTGGGCGCCGATGCCTTGCACCTCGATCAGGCGCTCCGGCGCGCGATCGATCACCTCGAGGGTCTCCATCCCGAACTTGGCGACCATGCGCCGCGCGATCTCTGCGCCGATGCCGGGGATGATGCCCGAGCCGAGGAAGCGCTCGATCCCGACGAGCGTCTCGGGCGAGCGCAGCTGGTACGTCGCGACCTTGAACTGCTTGCCCCACTTGCGATCGACGACCCAGTGCCCGCGCAGCCGCAGCGGCAGGCCTTCCTGCACCCCGACGAGCTCGCCGACGATCGTGACATGCTCGTGCCCGGGCGTGACGAAGCGCGCGACCGTGAAGCTCGTGTCCTCGGCTCGGTACACGAACCGCTCCACGGTACCATCGACGGTTACCTCGGCTTCCTCACCCACGGCCGCACTATACGGGGCTGCGCCGTGACCTGCCGTCGTCGAACCGGACAGTGACCGAACTTTTGCGAGGAATCACCGATCCAGAGGACTCGCAGGAGTCCTGCGCGGCTCCCGGTGCCCTTGCCCCTGTCCCGATACCACCGAGCATCAGCGCGGCTTGACGGTGGCCGCCTTCGGGGAGCGACCGTCGATGTACTCGACCGCGTCCGTGCACGACAGGCTCTCGAAGGCCATGAGCGAGTCGCGATCGCCGAACACCCCCGGACACTCGGACTTGCAGCGCGCGTGGTCCTGCTCGGAATGGCCGGACTTGCACGAGATGTAGTACGAGCAGGCGCCGGCGCAGGTGCCGGTGAGCCGCGGTCCCATGAGCCGGTTCACGACACAGCTCGCGATCAACGCCGCGATCGTGATCCCGAGGACGAGCCCGCGGATCATGTGGGACTCCCGTGACGACCGGCGCCCGACGAGAACCGGTGCGCGCCCTGGACGGCCTCGGCGAGCGCACGCGAGCCGAGCTCGAGCTCCCGCATCAGCGCGGCGTCGAGTGGGAGATCGTGCTGGAGGTAGGCACTCGTGCGATCGGCGCGCAGCGCGGCCTGCGGGAGCTCCGCGAGCTGGTGCGCGAGCTGCTTCGCGGCGATCAGTGCCTGACCCGCAGGGACGACGCGATTGACGAGGCCGAACGAGAGCGCCTCGGCGGCCGAGACGGCGCGCCCGGTGAGGATCAGATCGAGCGCGCGCGACAACCCGATGAGGCGCGGCAGCCGGATCGTGCCGCCATCGATCAGAGGAACTCCGAACCGGCGACAGAACACGCCGAGCACGGCGTCTTCGGCCGCGATGCGCAGGTCACACCACAGCGCGAGCTCGAGGCCACCGGCGACGGCGTGGCCTTCGATCGCTGCGATCACCGGCTTGCCGAGCACCATCCGCGAGGGGCCCATCGGCCCATCGCCGTCGCGCTCGACGCGGTTCGGGTTTCCGGAGGCCATCGCCTTGAGGTCCGCGCCGGCGCAGAACACCCCGTGATCGCCGTGGAGGATCGCGACGTGTGCGGTGTCGTCGAGGTCGAACACGCGAAACGCGTCGGCGAGCGCCTCGGCGGTCTCGCGATCGACGGCGTTCTTGTGGCCCGCGCGGTCGAGGATCACGGAGATGACGGGACCCTCCCGCTCGATACGCACCATCTCGGTATTCTAGCCCGAACCGATGGGACGACCATGCCGGAACGTGCCTGCGCACCCGGAGCACCGGGCGCATAGGCTTGGCGGATGCGAGCTTCTTGGGTGGTTCTCGTGCTTGTCGTGACGCCGCGGATCGCGAGCGCAGATTCTCTGACCAAGGGGCTCAAGCTCGAGGGCTGGTATGGAAAGGTCGGCCTCGAGACCGGCGTCGTGTTCGCGCGTGAACGCGGGGCCGCGCCGCTCCTGGGAGGAGTCGCGACGTTCGTCCATATCAACGATGACTTCGAGTGGGCGGGCTTCCAGGCCGACCTGCTCGCCGACTGGAACGGCGACCGCGATGCCGGCGCGCGCTGGAGCATCGGTCCCGAGGCAGGGGTCTACATCTACGGCGCCGACGTCAGCTACTTCGGCGAGCGCGTCGAGGGCGCGGTGCATCACGGGATCCAGGTCCGCGCGAAGCTGACGCTCGGCCTCGCCGCGCTCTACGTGCGAGGCGCGTACGCGATGCGCGGTGCCGACGAGTCGTCGATGGAGGTGGGGTTGCAGTTCAAGGCGCCCGTGCTCATCAAGCGGCCGAAGCGGGGCCCGGCGGCGGCGGTCGCGCGGCGGTAGTCGTCGCACGGATGAACACGACGGCCCACAGGACCACCGCGATCAGGAACCCGGCCGTCAGGTCCGGTGCGAACTGGCTCAGCGTCACGATCGGTCGAAGCTCGGTGCCGAACGCATCCCGCATGGCGTCGAGCCGTAGCGCCATCGCACCGACGAGCCCGACCGCCGGAACGAGGAGATAGCTGGCAGCGGCGAGGGTCGACGCGTCGGTCCGACTGCGCACGCGATGCACGAGCACGGCGACCCAGCCGACGACGACCGGGAACGCGAACGCCAGGGCGAAATCGAAGCGCAGCTGCGAGAGGTCCTCCGGAGAGGCGAGGTACAGCTGCTCGATGCCGAGGCTCGAGGCGATCCACTGCGCGATCGCGAAGGCCGACGCGCGGCCGATCAAGAACACCGCGATCGCGAGCGTGAACGCGACGATGCTGAGGACGAGGAAGCGGCGCGAGAACACGGGGGCCGTCCGGCATCTTGCACGGTCTCGCCGACCGCGGGAGCGACGCGCCATGAGGAATCGACCCTGCCTTCGGCGGCAATGTGGCAGAGCGGGTCCGGTTCCGTCATACAGTCCCCGCCATGGCAGGCTGCAAGCGAATCGGGATCTTGACGAGCGGAGGCGACGCTCCTGGGATGAACTCGGCGGTCCGTGCCGCGACCTTGGTGGGCCTCTCCCAGGGGTCCGACATCGTCGGGATCGAGCGTGGCTATCGTGGGTTGCTCGAGGACGCGATCATCCCACTCCGGCCCAACGACGTCGCCCAGATCTTGCGCGAGGGCGGCACGATCCTCGGCTCCGCGCGCTGCAAGGAGTTCCATCACCGCGAGGTCCGCGACAAGGCGCGCGCGATCCTCGCAAACCGCGGCATCGACGGCCTCCTCATCATCGGCGGCAACGGCTCGCTCACCGGCGCGCTGCACCTCGCGGATCCGGTGGAGATCGGCAGCGGACCCTCGCTCAAGGTGATCGGCGTCCCCGCCTCGATCGACAACGACCTCGGCCTCACCGGGCTCTCGATCGGCGTCGATACCGCGATGAACACGATCGTCGAGGCCTGCGACAAGATCGCCGATACCGCGACCGCGCACGACCGCGTGTTCATCGTCGAGGTCATGGGGCGCGACTGCGGGTACCTCGCGATGACCTCGGCGATCGCCGTCGGCGCCGACCTCGCGCTGTTTCCCGAGGCCCACAAGACCGAGTCGGACATCGTCGAGCAGATCGTCGAGACCGTGCTCACGATCCGCAAGGGATCACGCAAGGCGCGCCGCGTGATCATCATCAAGGCCGAAGGCGTCGGCATTCATGTCGACAAGCTGAAGACCGAGGTCGACAGGCGTCTGGTCGAGATGGCCCCGGACGCCGATCCATCGGGCATCGAGACGCGCGTCACCGTGCTCGGCCACGTCGTGCGCGGCGGCCGTCCGTCGGCATTCGATCGCCTGCTCGGTAGCCGGCTCGCCAACGTCGCGGTCCGTGCGCTCGTCGCTGGAGTGAGTCACAAGATGGCGGCGTGGATGCCACCGGTCGAGCTTCCCGAAGAGGTCGCCACGCGTTCGGCCGCCGATCCGTATTGCTGGCTGGTCGACCTGGCCGCGGTGCTCGCCGAGACCGACAATCTCCTCGCCGGTCGTAGCCCGCTGGCCCGCTGGCGGGCGGGTGCGTTCGAGGAGATCGAGGACGCGCTGTTGCTGTGATGTACCCCAAGGGCACTTGCTCGCCTCGCGGCTCGCTGGCGTATATTGCGCGGTCCCCGTGACACGGCCCACCGATCGCGATCTGTACCGCCTGTTCGACCGATCGCCGATCGGGATGTACCGCTCCACCGAGGCCGGTCAGTTCGTGTACGTGAACGCGGCGCTCGCGAAGATGCTCGGCTACACGATCGACGAGCTGATGGCCGTGAACCTGAACACGGACATCTACGTCGACGCCGCGCACCGCCCTCGCATGATCGCCGAGTATCGGGCCCGCGGCGTCATCGACGGTGTTCGCGTGCACTGGAAGTCCCGCGACGGCCGCACGTTGATCGTCCGGCTCTACGGCCACATCGTCGAGGACGAGTCTGGAGCCGCGAGCTTCGACGCCTCCGTGCTCGATGTCACCGCCATCGAGGCCGCGAACGCACGCCTCGTGAGCCAGGCCGCGGAGGTCGCACGCACGGCCACGATCCTCGACATCGTGGTGAACCAGATGCCCGCGATCTACTGGCTCGTCGATCGCGACCTCCGGATCCTGCGCACCGGCGGGGCGGTCCGGGAGATCCTCGGCTATGCGCCCGACAAGTACCTGGGGGTCACGCTTCACGAGGTCTATCGCGATGATCCCGGAGACACCAATCCCGTCGAGGTACATCAGCGCGCGCTCGCCGGCGAGACCGTCATGTACACCGCCGAGTATCGCGGCAAGCAGCTCGCGATGACGCTGTCACCGCATCGTGCCGATGGGGCGATCCAGGGCGTGATCGGCACCTGCATCGACGTCACCGCATCGCGCGTGCTCGAGCGCCGCATGGTCGACGCGCAGCATGCCGAGAGCCTCGGCGTGCTCGCCGGTGGGCTCGCGCATGACTTCAACAACCTGCTCGTCGCGATCCTCGGCAATGCTGACCTCGGCCTGCGTGACACGACGCCCGGCGCTCCGGGACATACCGCGCTCGAGAACATCCGCTTCGCCAGCCTGCGCGCCGCCGAGCTCACCGATCAGCTGCTCGCCTACGCGGGCCGCGGCGGCGTCTCGGCCACGCGCGTCGTCCCGCGCGGGGTCGTCGACGAGCTGCTGCGGATCTCCGCGCCGACGATGCCTCCGAACGTCGAGGTCGTCGTCGACATCCCCGAAGCGCTCGCGATCCGCGGCGATGCACCCCAGTTTCGCCAGGTGGTGCTCAACCTGATCAACAACGCCCGCGACGCCCTCGGCGAGGACCGTGGCACGATCGCGATCACCGGGCGCCTGGTGCGTCGCGACTCCTCCGTGGATCCCGACGACGTCATCACGGCGTCTCCCGGCACCTACGTCGAGCTCGAGATCGCCGACAACGGACCCGGCTTCGACAGCGAGACCCGCCGCCGGATCTTCGAGCCATTCTTCACGACCAAGCCGACCGGTCACGGGCTCGGGCTCGCCGCCGTGCTCGGCATCGTGCGGTCTCACGAGGGCGGGCTTCGGGTCGTCTCCACCCCGGGCCACGGCACGCGCTTCCTCGTGCAGTGGCCCTCGATCTCGGCCTCGTGCGAGCAGCCGGCGGTCGTGCCACCGGCGGCGCGCACGGTGCTCGTGATCGACGACGAGCAGCTCGTCCGCGACGTCCTCGCGCGCATGCTCGAGGAGCTCGGCTACGCCGCCGTCACCGCGGCCGACGGTCAGGCCGGCCTCGAGGTCGTCGAACGCCAGGCGATCGATGCGGTCCTCGTCGATATGACGATGCCGCGGATGAGCGGTGCCGAGGTCATCACCGCCCTGCGTGCGCAGCGGCCCACGCTGCCGATCGTGCTGTGCACGGGCTTCGACCGCGATCGCCGCGGCCCGGTGCAGGCCGACGCCTACTTGCCCAAGCCGTTCCGGATCGAAGCGCTCGAGCAAATGCTCGCGAAGCTCCTGCCGCTGTAGCGTGTGCGAAATGTGTCCTCTGTGGCTTCGTGTGATTCAGGGTCCGGCGTTGCGGAGCCGTTCCTGGCGCGTTCGCTACAGCGCCGGTGCACCCTCGGTGTCGACGATCAGCGCGAACGCATCCGGCGCGCTGCGCAGCTCGAACGCCTTTGGATAGGTGTCCGGCATGAGCTGGCCGAGCTCGCGCTCGCACGCGCGAGACCACTCGCTGAACCAGCCGAGCCTCGTCGACGTCTTGAGGCAGCCCTCGTACGAGGCGCGCGCGTCGAGCTCGAGGGGCTCGGCGACGTTCATGAGCGCGTCGCAGTACGCGAGCGCGGTGTCCTCGGCATATGGGCCCGAGCGCTGATCGGCAGGGATCTCGGCGCGGAACAGCTGCGCCGAGAAGTTCTGCGAGATCGCGCCGAGCCGAGCGGCGGCGGAGATCGAGACCGCACCGTCCTTGAGGCCGATGATCGACTCGTACTGCTTGCGCATCCCCGCGCCGAGGTTGCTCTTGCTCGCGAACCACGCCTCGAAGCGCTTGCGCGATTGCGCCGCGATCGCCGGCTTGCGGGAGTCGAAGGTGAGTCCGGTCGGGATCGCCATCGCGAGGTATTGCTCGTACTCGCGCTCGACCTTGCCGAAGCGCGCGAGTGCGTAGTGATACAGGGCGCCGCGCTTGTCACCCGCGATGGTCCCGGCCTTCTCGAACTCGGCGATCGCGCTGCCGAACGCCGCCATCGCGGCTCGCACCTTGCGGTCGTCGCGCGGCACGATCGTGAGCTCGCCCTTGGTCTCGTCGCCGCACCGCTTCGGGACGCCCGTGGTCTGGAGCTTGAGCTTCCTGCCGAGCGAGGCCTGGCGCGTCATCCGCAGGCAGGCGCCGTCGACGGTCGGCCCCGGGCACGCCGACTGCCACAGCGCCTGCCCGAGCTTGGCGTGCGCGATCACGCGGCGATCAGCGCCGCCTGTCGCGCCATAGAGATCGAGGTACGAGCGCAGGTGGCGGGCGAGCTTGTCGAGATCGCCCTGCTTCTCGTAGATCGAGACCATGCTGAAGTACGCGGTCGCGGCCTCGGCGGGCTGCTTCTTGCCGAACATCTGCACGAACAGCTTGGTGTCGGCGATCGCCTTCGCGTCATCGCCGATCCCCTTGCGGAACTGCACCGCGTCCGAGAGCGCCGGGAATGCGTTCGCCTCGCCGCCGTACTTCGTCGCGTACTGCTCGAACTGCTCCGCGGCCTCGCGGTAGTACGCGACCGAGGCGTAGGCATTCCCGAGTCGCGCGACCGACTTCGCCGTCAGCTTCGACCTCGGGAACAGCTCCGCCAGCTGCTTGTAGACGCCCATCGCCGCGCTGATCGACTTGCCGCTCTCGAAGCAAACGCCGGCGTTGTAGAGCAGGACCTCCGCGTTGTCCGCCAGCGGAGCGAGGTTGTAGGCCTCGAGGTACTTCTGACCGCAGGCGACGTACGTCGCGATGTCGTTGCCCTGCTTCGCTCGTTCCTCGAGCTGCTCGGCGGCCTTGCCGACACCCTCGATCCGCAGCTTGTCGACCGTCGTCTGCAGCACCGGCCGCTTCGCGAGGAACGGCTGCGACAGCTTGTCGGCAAACGCGAACATGCCGTCGTAGCGCCGGAGCCGATTGTACGCGTCGAGCGCGAGCTGCGCGGACCACTCGGACGTCTCGTGATCGGGGTGCTTGGCGACGATCTCCTCGAAGATCGAGATCGCCTTCTCGAGGTGGTCGAACCGACGAAACAGGTTCGCCCGGTGGAACATCACGTCGATCCGCTCGCTGTCCTTCGGATCCTTCACGTGCTTGAGGTAGCCGTCGTACGCCGCGAGCAGCTTCGTCTCGCGCACCGGGATCGGCTTCGGCTGAGGCACCGTCGTGTACTCCTTGTCGTCGATGGGCGAGCTCCGCACGGTCGGATCGACCTGCAGCGCCTTCATCCACGCGAGCATCACGGCGTCGGCCGCGACCTGCACGAGCTTCGGTTCGAGCTTCCCGCTCTCGATGACGTCGGTGAATGCCCACGCGGTGTCCTCCCACTTCTGCGTCGCGAGTCGCGCGTTGGTCTCCAGCTCGGCATAGACCCACGCGAGCTCGGCGTGGAAGTACGCCGTCTCGCCGAAATCGGCCGCGTCGCGAAACGCGCCGAGGTACGCGCGATAGAGCCGGCCCGCGAACCCGAGGAGCTCGGGGTTCTTCGTCTTCACGCCCTCCTGGTGATACGCGCGCGCGAGCTGCCCCGACATCTCCGACGCCGCGTCGCGACACTCGATCGCCTCGGCCTTCGGCAGCGCCTTGCGATCGCGCAGCGCTGCGTACAGCTTCACGAGCTGCTCGATCTCGCGCACCTTGTCGGGGCCCGAGCCGACCGTCAGCATCGCCCGCGCGACCGAGTGCTCCCACACGCACACGTTCGGGCTCGTCGGCCGCTCCTTCATCAGCTCGCGGAAGATGTAGATCGCCTTGTCCGACTTGCCCTGATCGAGATAGAGGTCGCCGAGGATCGCGAGCATCCCGATGCCGTCGCCGCCGTCGACGCGCTGGAACGCCTTGAGCGCCTTGTCGGCCTTCCCGATCTCGGCGTACGCGCGCACGAAGTCCTGCTTCGAGGCGCGGTGCAGCACGGCCTTGTCGGGGAGGCGCTTCGTGCCCTGCGCGACCTGGTTGAACGCCTGCAGCGCGTCGGCGTGCTTGCCGAGGTTGAAGTCGACCCAGCCGAGCTTGTACTGCGCGTACCAGAACACCGCGGACTGAGGAAACTTGAGGACCTGCTTGTAGCGGGCCTCGGCATCGGCGAGCTGGCGCTGCTCGAAGTGGTACTCCGCGAACGCGAAGTGCGCCTCGGCGACGTACTTCGACTTCGGATAGTTCTTGAGCAGCTTGTCGTAGGCGCTGCGCGCCTCCTTCAGGTAGTTCGCGCTCTGCAGCGTGTACGCGTAGTAGAACAGCGCGACGTCGATCTTCGGGGCGTTCGCGAACGCCGGGTTGTCGGTGAGCAGCTGATACGTCCGGATCGCCTCGATCAGCGCATCCTTGGCCTGCTGCTGGTGACCGACCATGGTCGCGGTCAGCGCCGACTTCTGCTTCGGGAGCGCCTTGCCGAGCGCGATCTCGGTCTCGACCCCCTTGAGGCGGTGATAGCGATGCAGCTTCGCGTAGATCTCGCCGAGCCGGAAATAGTAGTCGGCCTTCTCGTCGACGTTCGAGTCGGGCGTGTTCTTGATCAGGTCGTTCTTGAGTAGATCGATCTGGTCGTTGTGGATGGTGCCGAGCAGCCCCTGGATCTCGAGGATCTCGGCTGCGGTTGCGGTGGGCGCGGGTGGCCCTTCGCGTTTGGGGACGGGCTTGGTCCGCTCCGTCAGCTTGACGTTCAGCTTGACGTCGGAGGTGTGGGTGAACTTGTCGGCGTGCGCGACCGATGCGAACACGCTCAATACGAGTGCCAGAGACGCGAGACGGGCAACCATGGGCTCTTTCCAGGCGAGGCGAGGGCCGGTTGCTCGGGTGCGAGACAGGGCGTCATCCTGGTAGTTGCACGGCTCGCGCCGAATTCCGATCGCGACAAGATCATGACGACAGCACTGTCCGAAAACTGCGCAACCAGCGTTTGTCGAGCGTTGCTATCTTAGGTTGCATGCATGGTGTGCAACGACTGTCGGCTGTGGCGGTCGGTGTACTCCTCGCCTCGTGCAGCTTCTCGCCGAATCCGGCTCGCGGGGACAGCTCGGTCGAGGCGGGCGCCGACAATCTTGAGGCAGGGGCCGGCAACCCCGAGGCAGGGGCCGGCAACCCCGAGGCGGGCGCGTCCTGTACGGCCGGCGTCGCCTGCGACGATCTGAATCCATGCACCGAGCTAGACGCGTGTTTCAACGGCACGTGCCAGGGCATCGACGACCTCTGTCCGGCGATGTGCAGCACGATCTGCGATGCGACGTGCGGCGGTGACACGTGTTGCACGCAGACATGTCCCGGTGGGACGTGTCCTTCGTGTCCGGCCGGTTGCTCGTGTGATCTGTCGTGCGGTCAGGACCGGCCCTGTACCGCGACGTGCCTCGCCGGGGCGCATTGCAGGATCGTTGGGACCAACAATGAAACAGATGGTGCGTACAACGTCACGTGTCAGGCCGGCTCGCAGTGCGTGGTCGACTGCGTCGGGAACGAGGGACCGGGTTGCACCGTGACCTGCGCCGCCGGTGCGAGCTGCCTCGTGATCGACAACATGAACCCGGCGCCCACCACACTGGATTGTCAGCCGACGGGCCCCGCTCCATCCTGTCCGGCTCCGAACGCCAAGGTGAAGGTCTGCAATCGCCCGTGTCCGTGACCGAGCCCGTCGGCGACACCACCGAACCTCAACCTCTCGGGTTGCGAACTGTGTACGGCCGCCCCACCGGCGCCGCAGTCGGTATCCTCCTGGGGTGACCGCGGAAGCGCCGGCTCCTACGATCAAGGTCCTGCTCGTCGAGGACGACACGCGCCTCGCGCAGCTCACGGCGCGCTACCTCGAGTCCCACGGCGTGGTCGTCACGATCGCCCACGACGGGATCGAAGGTCAGGCGGAGGCGCTGCGGCGGCAGTACGACTGCATCGTGCTCGACCTGATGCTGCCCGGCAGGGACGGGATCGAGGTGACGCGCGAGCTCCGCGCGCGGACCGACGTCCCGATCGTGATGGTGACGGCGCGCGGCGAGGAAGCGGATCGCGTGCTCGGGCTCGAGGTCGGCGCCGATGACTACGTCACCAAGCCGTTCTCGCCGCGCGAGCTCCTGGCGCGCATCCGGGCCACGGTCCGGCGGGTGCGCGGCCAGGCGGGTCCCGCGCAGCGGACGCTCCAGGTCGGCGGGCTGATCCTCGATCCGGGGCGGATGACGGTGACGCTCGACGGCAAGCCGATCGAGGTCACGGCGTACGAGTTCGCGATCCTGCGCGCGCTCGCGCAGCGGCCCGGTCGCGTGCTGTCGCGCGAGCAGCTGCTCGACGTGGCGAAGGGCTCGGCGGAGCTGTCGTTCGACCGCTCGATCGACGTCCACGTGTCGCGTCTGCGAGCGAAGCTCGGCGACGACAGCCGCAGCCCGCGGATCCTCAAGACGGTGCGCGGGGTCGGCTACCTGCTCGCGGGTGATGTCGCCGCGACCGAGTCCACCGGATGACCGGAGGGGAGCGAGGCCGTCCGGCCGAGCGACCGCGAGAGGTTTCACCATGAGGTCCAGGCGGCTGGTCCTCCGGGTCTACGCGTTCGCGGCCGCGCTCTCGATCGTGATCACGGTCGCGCTGCTCGTGCTCCCTCGCTACGTCCGCGGCGGGCGCTACCTCGAGCCGCAAGCGGCGCTGCTCCAGTACATGGTCGAGCGGTGGTCGCTCAAGGACCAGCCGAAGTTCGCCGAGATCATGGGCCGCATCGAGCCACGGCTGCGCGGCAAGCTCTCGCTGTTCGATGTCGATGGCAACCTCGTTCGCACGAACATCGAGCCGCCGCTCGCTCCGCCCGACGACGACGAGCTCGCGACGTTGCGCGAGCAGAAGTGGGCGCTGTCGACGGGACGCATCGTCGTTCGCAGCGACGACGCCACGATGCTCGCGGTGTACGCACCGAATCGCCCCGGCTTCCCGTGGAGCTACGTGCTGCCGATGGGCCTCGCGATCCTGCTCGCGGTCGGTGCCGCTTCGATCTGGTTCTCCCGCCGGCTCGCACGCCCGCTCGACGCGCTCGCCACGGCGGCTCGGCGATTCGGCGCCGGTGACACGACCGCACGAGCGGACCTGCGCCGGCAGGACGAGCTCGGCGATGTCAGCCGCGCGTTCGACGACATGGCGGATCGAACGGCGGCGGTGATGCACGCGCAGCGCCAGCTGATGGGCGATGTCTCGCACGAGCTGCGCACGCCGCTCGCGCGGATCCGCGTCGCGCTCGAGCTCGTGACCGAGGATCCGGTCGCGGCGCGAGATGTGCTCGTCGATGTCGCGACCGATCTCGACGAGATCGACCAGCTGATCGGCGATCTCTTGACGACCGCGCGACTCGATGGCGAGCCCAAGCTCGCTCGCCGCCCGACGCCGCTCGCCGAGCTCGCGAACAGCGCCGCGCAGCGCTTCGTGGCGCATCATCGAGGGCGCTCGCTCGAACAGACGGTGGCCGGCGGTGACTTCGACATCGAGTGCGATCCGGTCTTGCTGCGGCGCGCGATCGATAACCTGCTCGACAACGCTGCGAAGTACTCGGAGCCGGCGACCCCGGTAGGGCTCGTGGTGACGATCTCGACCGGGCCCACCGGATCACGCGTCTCGTTCGAGGTGATCGATCGCGGGATCGGGATGTCACCGGAGGAGCTCGAGCGAGCGTTCACTCCGTTCTGGCGCGCCGACGGGAGCCGCACGCGCAAGACGGGAGGCGTCGGGCTCGGCCTCGCGCTCGCCCGGCGAATCGCGCGCGCCCACGGTGGTGACGTCACGCTCGAGGCGGTGGCCGGAAAAGGCACGACCGCGCGCCTCGAGGTTCCGATTGCGGCGTAAGCTGCCGGAATCTTGACGCAACAGTCCGCAATGCGCGAGCAACGAACCGTTCGCAGCGAGTTCCCACCTTGATCAACGTGAAGCTCAAACGCTGGATCCCGCGGCTCGTGGGTCTCGCCGTGGTCGCCGGGATCGCCGCGTTCCTGGTGATCAACAAGCCCTGGAAGAAGGGCGAGACGCCGATCACCTTCCAGACGGTCGCGGTCGGTAAGGGATCGATCGCCGCTCAGGTCACCGCGAACGGCACGCTGTCCGCACGTGGCACGGTGCTGGTCGGAGCCCAGGTCTCCGGCCGCGTCACGGAGATCCGCGCGGACTTCAACGATCAGGTCAAGAAGGGCCAGATCATCGCGAAGCTCGACGCCTCGGTCCTGCAGGCGCAGATCGATTCGGCGGTCGCGAGCCTCGCGGTCGCCCAGGCAAACGTCAGCAAGGGGCTGGTCGCGGTGGCGGATGCCGAGCGCCAGTTCAAGCGCCAGAAGGTGTTGCAGGAACAGCAGCTGATCGCCGGCGCCGTGGTCGAGGCCGCCGAGGTCGCGTACGACACGGCCCGGGCGGCGCTCGTCGCGACCCGCGCACAGGTGGCGCAGGCGCAGGCGAACGTCGCGCAGGCCAAGCTCAACCTGTCGTACGCGACGATCTATTCGCCGGTGGACGGGGTCGTGCTCTCGCGCGCCGTCGATGTCGGCCAGACCGTCGCGGCTTCGCTCTCGGCACCGACGTTGTTCACGATCGCCGAGGACCTCGCGCGCATGCAGATCGACACCGCGGTCGCCGAGGCCGACGTCGGCCGGCTCACCGAAGGCATGAAGGCGACGTTCACCGTCGACGCGTTCCCCGGCAAGACGTTCGAGGGCGTCGTGCGCCAGGTGCGCAACGCACCGACGACCACCTCCGGGGTCGTCACGTACGACGCGGTGATCGATGTCGACAACGCGGACAAGTCGTTGCGTCCCGGCATGACCGCGAACGTCACGTTCGTGCTCGCGCACGTCGCCGACGCGATCAAGATCCCGAACGCGGCGCTCCGGTTCAAGCCGACGCGCGAGCAGATGGCGGCGCTCCGAGAGCAGCTCGGGATGCCGCCGCGTGGCAGCGGCTCCGACGGTTCGGGACGACGCGGCTCGGGGGCGCGCGGCAATCGCGGCTCCGAGGGTGGCGGCCGGCCCGAGGGTGCGAGCGGTGGCAGCGGCCAGAGCGGCGGTGGCCGGCGCGATTTCGGCGACAAGAAGCCGGTCTACCTGCTCGAGGACGGCAAGCCCAAGCTGGTGCTGGTCAAGCCCGGCCTCACCGACGGCTCCGCGACCGAGATGGTCGAGGGCGACCTCAAGCCGGGCGACCTCTTGATCACCGAGATCAGCGGCGTCGACAAGCCAGCCCGGCGCGTGGGAGCGTTCTGATGGCGACGCCGCTCATCGAGATGCGCGGCATCGAGCGAACGTACGTGATGGGCGACAACCTCGTGCACGCGTTACGGGGCGTCGATCTGAAGATCGAGCACGGCTCGTCGATGGCGATCATGGGCACGTCCGGATCCGGCAAGTCGACGCTGATGAACATCATGGGCTGCCTCGATCAGCCCACGCGCGGCGTGTACACGCTCAACGGCAAGGACGTCGCCCGGTTGTCGCGGCCGCAGCTCGCCGACGTCCGCGGTCGGATGATCGGGTTCGTGTTCCAGAGCTTCAACCTGCTGTCGCGCACGAGCGCGCTCGAGAACGTCGAGATGCCGCTGATGTATCAAGGCGTCCCCGGGCGCGAGCGCCACAAGCGTGCGATGGCCGCGCTCGCGCGGGTCGGACTCGAGGGGCGCGAAGATCATCACACGAACCAGCTCTCCGGCGGCCAGCAACAACGGGTCGCGATCGCACGAGCGCTGGTGACCGAGGCCCCCGTGATCATGGCCGACGAGCCGACCGGCAACCTCGACAGCAAGACCTCGCACGAGGTGATGGCGATCCTCCAGGGACTGGTCGCGCAGGGCAAGACGGTGATCCTCGTGACCCACGAGGCCGACATCGCGGCGTATGCCTCGCGCGTGATCACGCTGCGCGACGGGCTCATCATCGACGACAAGCAACAGACTCCCATCAAGGCGGAGGTGGCCGCGTGAACCTGTTCTCGACGTTCAGGCTCGCGTTGCGCGCGCTGTGGCGCAACAAGGTCCGCTCGATGCTGACGATGCTCGGCATCGTGTTCGGCATCGGCGCCGTGATCGCGATGGTCGCGTTCGGCCAGGGTGCGCAGCAGTCGGTGAAGGACGTGTTCCAGAGCCTCGGCACCAACGTGCTGAGCCTCAGCAACAACACGCAGCGCACGATGGGTGCGTCCGGCGGTGCGGGCGGCGGTGCCTCGCTCACCTGGGACGATCTCAAGGCGCTCGAGAGCGGCGAGGTCGCGACGATCAAGTGGATCGCCCCGGTGCTCGAGACCCGCAGCGCGCAGATCGTCTCGGAGACCGCGAACTGGAACACGGGCGTCCTCGGCACGACCGCGGTCTGGTTCAAGATCCGGAGCTGGGACGCCGCGGAAGGCAAGGTCTTCGACGAGGACACCGGGAACAGCAACGCGAAGGTCACCGTGCTCGGCAAGACCGTCGCGACGCAGCTGTTCGCGAGCGAGCACCCGATCGGCCAGACGGTCCGCATCAACGGCCAGCCCTACGAGGTGATCGGCGTCCTCGCCGCCAAGGGACAGGGCCCGCGCGGCGACAACGACGACACGATGCTGATCCCGATCAAGACCTATCAGCAGAAGCTCGAGAAGGGCCTGGCCAAGTACATCCGCGGTCAGCTGCTCATCTCGATGCACCAGGACGATCAGGCCGAGAAGACGATCGCGCAGGTCACGGCGCTGCTTCGCGATCGGCACAAGCTCGACGGCGATGCCGAGGATGACTTCCGGATCCGGAATCCGGCCGAGTTCGCGAAGGCGCAACAAGACTCGACGGAGCGCATCGCGACGTTGCTCGCGATCGTCGCGGCCGTGTCGCTGCTCGTCGGCGGGATCGGCGTCATGAACATCATGCTCGTGAGCGTGATCGAGCGAACGCGCGAGATCGGCATCCGGATGGCGGTCGGTGCGAAGCCAACCGACGTGATGACGCAGTTCCTCGTCGAGTCGCTCGTGCTCGCCGCGGTCGGCGGCGTGCTCGGCCTCGGGCTCGGCTACCTCGCGGCGTACTGGGGCGCGGGCTATTTCGGCTGGAAGATGTTCTTTCCTGCGGCGACGGCAGGGATCGCGTTCGGGGTCTCGGGTGGGGTCGGGGTGGTGTTCGGTCTGTATCCGGCGATCCGAGCGTCACAGCTCGATCCGATCACGGCACTGAGGTACGAAGTATGAGAGTCATCGTTCGTTCGCTACTCGCCGTGACGTTGCTCGGCGGTCCGGTCGCGGCACAGAACACCGAGGTGCTCACGCTCGAGCGCGCCGTCGAGATCGCGATGCAGCAGCAGCCGAGCCTGCGCCAGACGCGCGCGCAGGTCGAAGCCGCCAAGGGCCGGGTCGATCAGGCGCGGGTGGCCCGGCGCCCGACGGTGCAGCTGTCGGCCACTGCGGGGCTCGGCTCGACGCGGCCCGGGCCGTGCGCGACCGACACGACCCAGACGTGCGGTGGGTTCTTCGATGCGGCCGCCTCGAGCGGGCTCGCCGCGCAGGCGAGCTGGCGGATCTTCGACTTCGGGCAGACCCGCGTGAGCATTCGTGCCGCGGTGCTGACCGCCGAGGCCGCAACCGCGACGATCGAGACCAGCGTCCTCGACATTCGCGTCAACGTCGAGCGCGCCTACCTCGAGGCCGTCGCGCGCCAGAAGCTGATCAAGGTCGCCGAGGCCACCGTGAAGAGCGAGGAGATGCACCTCGACCAGGCTCGCAGGTTCGTCGCCGCCGGGGCCAAGGATCCGATCGAGGTCGCACAGGCGCAGTCGCGTGCCGCGAACGCGCGATCGGCGCTGGCTCAGGCGCGGGCCTCCGAGGCGATCGCGCTCGCGAACCTGCGCGCCGCGATCGGCTGGCTCGACGCGACGAGCTCGCCGATCGTCGATCCCAACTGGCCCACGCCGCCCTCCGGCGACCCGCCGCAGCTGCCCGAGCTCGTCGACTCGTCGCGCCAGCAGCGACCGGAGATCGTCCAGCTCGATCGCGAGATCGCCGCGGCCGAGGCGAACGTCCTCGCGGCCGAGTACGGCAATCGCCCGGTCCTCGCGGCCACCGCCCAGACGCAGTGGGACCCGGGCTCGTCGGACTGGTCGCCCGAGCCGAGCTGGAGCGCCGGCCTGACGCTGTCGTGGCAGATCTTCGACGGCGGTCGCGCGAAGGCCGATGCGCGGGTGGCGCGCGCGAACGTGGTCGGTGCGCAGGCCCAGCGCGACGCGCTGCTCGTCGATCTCACGGCGCAGCTCGACTCGTCGCGCTCGCAGATCGTCGCGAACCGCGCCAACGTCGTCGCGTCGACCGAGGCCGTGAGCGCGGCTCGTGCACAGCTCCAGCTCGCCGACGCGCGCTACACCCAGGGCCTCGGGAGTCAGATCGAGCTGGCGGACGCCCAGACCGCGATCACGACCGCCGAGGGCAACCTCGTGCAGGCGCAGTTTCAGCTCGCCGACGCGTGGGCCCAGCTTCGCCGCGCGATCGGCGAGCGCTAGCCGAGTGGAGCCTGTGCGGCACCGACGTGGGCTAGCCGATCAGGACGGACCGCTTCGAAAGAACGCCATGGCGCCACACGACGCCAGCAGGAAACGCCATCAGAGCGATCGATCTTGGAAGCCGACCGAGAAGCACGTCGGCTGGCGTTCTTGATGGCGTCTCGTGGCGTTGTGGCGTTCGATCCGACGGAGTCGTACTTCGTTCGGCCAGGGCGCCGAGCGGAGCTGTGCGGCACCGACGTGGGCTAGCCGATCAGGACGACCGCTTCGGAATAACGCCATGGCGCCACACGACGCCAGCAGGAAACGCCATCAGAGCGATCGATCTTGGAAGCCGACCGAGCACCTCAGGTGGCGTTCTTGATGGCGTCTCGTGGCGTTGTGGCGTTCGATCCGACGGCGGTCTCGTCGATGCTCGTACTTCGTTCGGCCAGGGCGCCGAGCGGAGCTGTGCGGCACCGACGTGGGCTAGCCGATCAGGACGACCGCTTCGGAAGAACGCCATGGCGCCACACGACGCCAGCAGGAAACGCCATCAGAGCGATCGATCTTGGAAGCCGACCGAGAAGCACCTCGGCTGGCG
>Ga0299915_10000968_pt1 | contig 21186 bp, 20 predicted proteins | sample RVTome_13_FD_200263 | JGI IMG/M metagenome (GOLD analysis project Ga0299915, IMG submission 200263) | Soil microbial communities from uranium-contaminated site in the Upper Colorado River Basin, Wyoming, United States - RVT92D227 (version 2) ... | reverse complement strand
ATTTGTAAACACCTCGAATGCAATCCCCTTCAGGTTGACGGTCATAAGGATCATATTCATATTTTGTGTTTGCTTTCAAAGAAGATTACATTAATCAAACTAATGGAAGAGTTAAAAAAGAGTTCTTCTCGTTGGATAAAAACCAGGGGTAATTCATTTAAGAATTTCTACTGGCAGGATGGATATGGCGCTTTTTCTGTAAGTCCGACACAGACTGATATTATTGTGAATTATATTTCCAATCAGGAGTTGCATCATAAGAAAAAAACCTTTCAGGAGGAATATAGGGCTTTTTTAAAGAAGTATAAGATGGATTATGATGAGCGGTATGTTTGGGACTGATTGGATGACGCCCCTTCAGGGCTCATGTTAAAGTCTGTGTCATTCATGGTTCATAGGGCGTTGCCCTATGTTAATGTTTACGCCCTTTCAGGGCTCGTAGGGTGTATGTGTCGTTCATGGTTTCATAGGGCGTTGCCCTATGTTAATGTTTACGCCCTTTCAGGGCTCGTAGGGTGTATGTGTCGTTCATGGTTTCATAGGGCGTTGCCCTATGTTAATGATGGCGCCCCTTCAGGGCTCATTGTTGGCACTATTTCTGAATATTTGCCCTGAATGGGCTTAATCAATGGCCCGTAACAACACCTATGGTTATTCCTTTTTAACACACTAATAGCATGATTTTTCGGAACAAAATCCTAATTTTGGCGTTACATTCATTAAAAAGAACAACATGAAGAAATTCGGAATTATCCTTGTTTCCTTATTTTTTGCAGTTTCTCTCAGCAGCCAAACCCTGGTTAAATGGTACACGATTGAGGAAGCTTTTTCGCTCATCAAGAAAGAACCAAGGAAAATAGTGATTGATGTATATACCGACTGGTGCACCTGGTGTAAGGTTATGGACAACAAAACATTCAGCAATAATATAATCGCTGATTACATGAATAAAAAATTCTACCCCGTTAAATTTAATGCTGAACAAAAAGCAGATATATCCCTGAACGGAAAAACCTATAAGTTTGTTGCCAGTGGAAACCGCGGTTACCATGAACTCGCTGCAGAACTGCTGCATGGCCAGCTTGGTTATCCCTCAGTTGTTTTTCTTGATGAACAGGCCCGGATGATTCAACCTGTACAGGGTTATATTAAGGCAAAAGAGTTTGACAGTATCATTAAGTTCATCGGTGGCGATTACTACAAAAACAAAAAATGGGAGGATTTCGAGGCAAGTTATGTTTCGGAAGTACAGGAGTAGATTCAAGAAGGAAGATTTAATTCATAATTCCTAATTCATAATTCCTAATTCATAATTCATAATTCCCTCCTCATTTCCCCAAAGCCATAGGTATTATTGCCCCATACTGGAATACCGGGAACAAACCTTCGGCCCATAACAACTCCCCGGCTTTTAATCTGATGGCAACCTGTTCGGCAATCCGATAATGAAGCTGATTTACATCGGGTTTGAAATGTAATTTATATTGATCCAAAGCCCTGGTTTTCTCATTGTCTGTTATCTCCAACACAACCGGCACACCAACGGCTTCTCTGAAATCAGCAAATCCGTCGTTTGCCGAAAACCTGAAAAGAACAACATTATCCGTAACCTTGCCTGTTACGGGAATGAAACTGTAGTGTCTTATGAACTGCGTTTTTTCTGTTTTTCCGATAAAAAGCGACAGATAGGCGTCTTCAAGTCTGGCAAGTTCCTTTAGTGCATCAGCCATGGCCTCGCCCTGGGGCATATAATCATACTTGCCTGAAACGAGCTTAAAACGGCGTTTCCTAAGTTTAATCAGGAAGTTGGCAGCCTCTTCTGCTTTCTGCTCAACAGTTTTTTCCTTCAGTCCCCCCCTGGTTGCGGGACGAATGTTGCCATCAGAATCAGGCATGGCCAGACTTATATTGATATCTTTATCGGCTTCAAAGTTTCTTTTAACAGATAAATCTGTAAAGATGATTTCATCCATGCTCGGGGAAAGGTTATATTCATTAATCCTGGTTACCGAAAAATCTTTTGCAGTAAGGATCAGACCGTCAGTTATCATTTTAGCCATACCGGGATCGGCATCAGGCTTGGCAACACCTTTTACAGTATAAATATAATCAGGATCAGTTTCAACATGAGAAGTTAACTGCATTTTACCTATATACCAGGTATCTTCTGTCTTCTCAGGAACATCTTTAATCCCAAGGTATTTGTCGGCATATTTATAGTAGGGTCCCGGGATTACGCTGACTTTTTCTGCCGTAACCTGTACATCGATGACAGTAAGAGGCAAGGCAAACACAAATGATCCGGTCTGCGGAGTACCTGAATCATTTACGTTGTTTACAGAAATTTTTGTTGCAGAAGTGCACGATACAAATATAAATATAAATACCAATCCAAAGGTTTTATTTCCTGTCAGGTGTATCATGATGCTCAGTTTTTTTAAAGGCATTACCAATATATCGAATTATATCCGAGGCAATTAATCCGTATTCGCCGGTTTTTTCCGCTGCCATATCGCCTGCCAGACCATGAATAAATGTACCGATTATGGCAGCATCTTCAGCAGAATGTCCCTGTGCCAATAACGATAAAATTATACCAGTTAGTACGTCACCGCTTCCGGCAGTTGCCATGCCAGGATTTCCGTTGCTGTTAAAAAAGCATCGTCCGTCGGGCAATGAGACTGATGTGTAGGCGCCTTTAAGTACGATGATCAGTTTATGATTTATAGATAGTTTGATTTGCAGCTGATTGCGCAAATATCCATTTGAGGATTTGCCAAACAACCTGTCAAATTCTCCGGGATGAGGAGTAATAATAGTATTGCCAGGCATCAACTGAAGCATCTCCGGATTCCTGGCGATTATATTAAGGGCATCAGCATCCAGAATCAAGGCTTCTGATCCGGATTTTATCAAAGTCTCAAGTGCTTTTGCAGTATCATTATTAATTCCTATTCCGGGGCCAGCAGCAAGGGCAGTATATTTTTCGACGTCGAGGCTGCTGGTGAAATAACTCTCTGAATTGTCGATGCTGAAAATTGACTCTGGCACGGCACTTTGTACGATGGGATATAATGTCTTTGGCACATGCGTGGTCAGCAGTCCTACACCAGACCGGATGCAAGCCCTGGCTGCCAGAATGGATGCTCCTGCCATACCATAGGAACCTGCAACCAGCAAGGCATGACCATATGTCCCCTTATGAGAAAACCTTTTTCTTTTATTGAGTTTTCCCCTGATGTCAGCAAGGGTTGTATAATAATAATCGCATGGCATATCAGCCAATATTTTGTTATGCAATCCGATAGGTATAATGTGCCATTTACCTACATATGGCTCATTCTCGGCATAAAAAAAAGCCCGTTTGGGAAACTCGAAGGTGAGGGTATCTGAGGCTTTAATAATCCCATTATCAGCATCCGCTGAATTTTCTTCTCCCATTAAACCACTCGGAATATCAACTGAAAGAATACGGCATCCCGAATGATTAATAAAATTAACCACATCAGCCGATAAACCTGCAAGCCGTCGAGATAACCCTGAACCAAAAAGAGCATCAATGATCACAGTGCCTGGAACCAGCTGAGGAAAATCGGCTGACGATCTTATTTCATGTACAGGCACTTTCCCCTGACGGAACAAACGGTTTTGGTTAATCTGTGCATCAGGCGATATAATGGGATTAATGTGCAATTGAAATACCTTGATCTGCGGATAGTTTAGTTCTGCCAACAGTCTGGCAACGGCCCAGCCATCACCGCCGTTATTGCCCGGGCCGACAAATACCGAAACCGGAGTTTCGCAGGCAATGTTTTTTTCGATCCACGTAACCAAACCTATGGCTGCCCTCTCCATCAGGTCGATTGAAGCTATGGGCTCATTTCTGATGGTAAACCCGTCGATTTCTCTGATCTGGATGGTCTTAAAAACTTTCATAACAGCTTACCGGATTTCAGAATTCCAAGATATTTTCTATTTACTGGTGCCAAAATGAGCATCAGGTAAGTGAAACAAAATATCAGGTTAATATTAAGAAAAAAAACCATTCTATCCTTGCATTTATTCACCTGATATTCATTAAAAAAAACATACATTTTAATATTTAACATGCTATCTTTATATGAAATATGCAGCATGGTTCTTTTATAACCGTCTTTTTATAAAACTAACAAACTATGAGAATATTAAATATTGGCTCTGCATGTCTGTTACTCCTGTTTCTGACAAATGGCTGTATTGTAAATATACATGACTCAGTAACGGGCAACGGCAATGTAATCAGCCAGACTCGTGATTTGCCTGAATTCTCAGGAATTAAAGTCGGTAGTGGTATTGATGTATTTCTCACCCAGGGCGAGCCACAACAGGTAGAAGTAGAAGCTGATGAAAACCTGCAGGAATGGATCCGGACAGATGTCGATGGCAGTGTACTTCATATTTATACTGAAAAAATCATCCGTCTGGCCAGAACGAAAAAAGTGAAAATAACATGTAAGATGCTTGATAAGATTGAGGTCTCCAGTGCAGGGGATGTCACCGGTCTGAGCGCTTTCAAAGCCGACAAGCTGGATATTGATATGAGCAGTGCAGGAGATCTCAGGTTTGAAATTGAAGCCAATGAAATAAAGGTTAATATATCCAGTGCGGGAAACGTTAACTTAAAAGGAAAGACCAACATCTTAAATGCTGATTTAAGCAGCGCGGGTGACCTCAATGCGTTTGAGCTGGAAGCCAAAGTAGGAGAGATTTCAGTTTCAAGCGCTGGTAGTGCGAAGGTTTTTGTTACTGAAGAAGCAAGTTTCCGTTCAAGCAGTGCGGGAGATATTCATTACAAGGGAGAGCCCCGGATTAAGGAAATACACACTTCGAGCGCAGGTTCGGTGAATAAAAAATAAAGGATTACGAATATCTACATCTTATTGATAAACAATCCGTAATAAATCCCGATCTTTCTGCCCAGATCTGTTGGTTTATCTGCGAATAGCCGGGCTGCCAATGATTTGCTTGTCTTTTGTTGTTGTAGTCTTTTCCAGGTAATCGATTCCAGAAGTATTTTCAGCTGTTTTCCTTCGGATCCAATTTCATTCTCCCGGATAAAACGTTCCAATTCAGCCAGATCATGCTCCTGACCAAGTTTTTGGGCCAGCAAATCCAATTGATGAATCTCAGCACCTATGTATGAAGGCCAAACAGGCCGTAATAATATGTACTGATTCCATAGTGCCTTTACTGTTTTCCTGAGATTATGCAGATTTTCAGTGGTGGGCATCTCAATGGCCACCTTTAGCAGGCTTCTGCACCTTCCGTAAGTTTTCCTTAAGCCGGAAGCTACCTGTTGGAAATCGCATGAAAAAAATGGTGCTTCAGCTATTGATTTTATCTCCTCTGTTAGAAGTTCTGCCAGTAATGCATCAGTATGTTCATCATTGAAAAGTTTTTTTGTAAGGTTCTTATGCCGGTCTTCCAGCGAGACGTTCAGTTCCCCGATAAACCCAGAAATAACCTGTGTTTTCTTTTCCTTTTTCAGCAATTGCAAAGTATCCATAAGCGCACGGCTGCCCCTGTGTTCTGCAAGCAATTGACTCAGATTCCCAAAGAAGTTATTTACTGACTGGTATAATTCATCGTTGGTTGTCTGCCGGAACAATTTGCAAACGGCTCTGGCTCGTTTGGTGGATTTACGGATTTCGTGGGTGGTAAAGTCGGGTGTTTCGGAGAATCCTGCGGATAAGGATAATGAATGATTTAACTGTTCGAGAATTACCCGTTTGAAAGTTTCAGGTAAAGGTTCATACCGGTAAATCCTGAAACCAGGCAACTTTGTCTTTTTCATAAGGCTAATTTAAGAACAAATCCCTACTTTTGACTGCCAAATGACTACATTCGGCGTGAAAAACACTTATGTTCATTTAATTGCAGGTAAATTGAATCTGGCACCCTGGCAGGTAGAGAATACGCTTGGTTTGCTGGAGGCCGGCTCTACCATTCCTTTTATCAGCCGTTACCGCAAGGAGGCAACAGGTAGCCTGGATGAAATACAGATAGGGGAAATCAGGGAAATGTTCAATAAATATTTTGAACTTGATAAAAGACGCGCCACCATAATTCGTAGTATTGAGGAACAGGGGCTGCTTACCAATGGCCTTCGTAATAACCTGGAGAAAGCAATGAATCTTACAGAGCTGGAGGACATTTATCTTCCTTTTAAACCCAAAAAGAAGACCAGGGCATCGGTGGCAAAAGAGAAAGGACTTGAACCCCTGGCTGAATTAATCCTTAAACAGAAAGAACAAGATATTCTGTTAAAAGCTTCCGGATTCCTTAACGACCAGGTTGGAAGTGAAGATGATGCTTTACAGGGTGCACGTGATATTATCGCAGATTGGATCAACGAAGACCAGCAGGCGAGGAGCCTTGTCCGGCATTCCTTTGCACGGGGGGCTGTCATAACCTCGAAACTGGTGAAAGGTAAAGAAGAAGAGGGTATTAAATACAAGGACTATTTCGAATTCTCAGAACCACTGAACCGTTGTCCTTCTCATCGGCTCTTGGCTATGCTGAGAGGTGAGGAGGAAGGATTCCTCCGGATAATTATTGAACCGGAAACTGAAAAAACTGTAAAACCACTTGAAGAACATTTCATCAGTTGCGCGGGTGAATGTGCACTACAGCTCTCACTGGCAATTAAGGATTCCTATAAACGTTTATTGGGCCCCTCTATTGAAACGGAATACAGAACCATTTCAAAGGAAAAGGCTGATGAACAGGCTATTCAGGTATTTGCAGAAAACCTGAGGCAATTACTGATGTCTCCGCCTTTGGGACAGATGCGAATATTAGCCATTGATCCGGGCTTCCGTACGGGTTGTAAGCTTGTTTGCCTTGATGCACAAGGAAATCTTATACACAATGAGACAATTTTCCCACATCCGCCGCAGCACGAAACTGCACTGGCGATAAAAAAAGTTAACACACTGGTCAGCTCATATAAGATTGAAGCCATAGCCATTGGAAATGGCACGGCCAGCCGGGAAACCGAATCATTTATCAGAAAGATAAAATTCAACCGTGACATTAAGGTTTTTGTGGTAAGTGAGGCCGGAGCATCTGTATATTCCGCGTCTAAAGTCGCCCGTGAAGAGTTACCGGATTACGATGTAACGGTCAGGGGAGCGGTTTCCATTGGTCGAAGATTGATGGACCCGCTTGCCGAGCTGGTTAAAATTGATCCAAAATCAATCGGGGTAGGTCAGTATCAGCACGATGTGAACCAGAACAAACTAAGGGCCTCCCTTGATCAGGTTGTGGAAAGTTGCGTAAATGCGGTTGGCGTGGATCTGAATACAGCCAGCATGCATTTATTAACTTATGTTTCAGGTTTGGGTCCGCAATTGGCAAAAAACGTTATAGATTTCCGTAGGGATCAGGGGATATTCACTTCAAGAGAAGATTTGAAGAAGGTTCCGAGACTGGGTCCGAAAGCCTATGAACAGGCTGCAGGATTTTTAAGAATCATTGATGGCATAAATCCATTGGATAACAGTGCCGTACATCCGGAAAGCTATTATATTGTTGAGAAAATGGCCTCCGACCTGAAACATCCGGTGACAGACCTGATTAAAGATGAAACCTTAAGGAAGGGTATTGAAATAAAAAAATATACGGATGACAAGGCAGGTATACCCACACTTACGGATATTATGAATGAACTTGCCAAACCAGGCCGTGATCCGCGTTCAGTCATCAAAGTTTTTGAATTTTCACCTGATATCCATTCCATTGAAGATGTTAAACCAGGGATGGCTCTTGCCGGCATCATTACCAATATTACTAATTTTGGTGTATTTGTTGATATTGGTGTTAAACAGGACGGACTGGTGCATATATCCCAGCTTGCAGACAGGTTTATCAGTAACCCGGCTGAAGTGGTAAAACTGCACCAGCATGTAAAGGTTAAAGTACTGGATGTTGATGTGGCCCGCAAACGAATTCAGCTTACTATGAAAGATTTATAAATGAAGCTGATCAAATCATTTCAAAATAACTTTGCATTTGGTTATAAAATTCTTAATCACTTAATCAATTAATCACTTAATCTTAATCTCAAAATCATGCTTGCCTTTTCTGAAATGCTTAAAAACCTGACACCTATCAGGCGTATTTTTTCCAAAGGATCTTCCTTCCGAAAGCACTTCATTGAAAGAATTACTGATCTCCTGGCTATTATACTAAGCATTTACCTAGCTTTAAACATAGAAGGATGGGCTGAAAAAAGAATTGAACATAAAAGGCTGATACAGTATTATCACAGACTCGCAGAAGAAATTGAAAAGGATACGGTTACACTTTCAGAAGTTTATATTGATGCTGAAAATCACATCAGTTCGGCGCAAATGCACATCCGTGTGTTAAGAACATATAAAAATGCCTTGCAGGATACCGTGACAGGATATTTTAGAAAAATGCTGAACAGCGAGTTATTTTACTCTTCCCAAATGATATCTTATCAGTCAATGATTCTGAGTGGCGATATCAGGCTTATTGAGAATCTTAAAGTAAGAGATAAACTGACCAGTGTTTTTTTTGATGGTTTTGATTTAATGGATATGAAATTGAAGGACCGGGATTTTTATACCAGTCAAACCTACCGGAACCTGGTGGTGGAGTTTTATTCTCTGAATGCAAACCGCCTGAATCAATATAAGGAAGCCACTAAAAAAGCCCGTGAAACGCTGGAGGTTATCCAACAGGAACTTGATAAAAACAAGTAGAGACGCAAAATCTTGCGTCTCTAATTCTTCTTATTACAAAACAAAATTATCCCAGATACGACTTCAGCAATTTGCTCCGTGATGTATGTCTTAACCTGCGAATGGCTTTTTCCTTGATTTGTCGTACTCTTTCTCTGGTAAGATCAAATTTTTCACCTATTTCTTCCAGGGTCATTTCCTGAACCCCGATACCAAAAAAGAATTTGATAATATCCCGTTCACGCTCTGTAAGAGTGGCCAGGGCACGGTCAATTTCTTTCATCAGCGATTCGCTGATCAGCTTTTTATCGGCCTTGGGTGAATCATGGTTGATGAGAATATCTAAAAGACTGTTATCTTCACCTTCAGCAAAAGGAGCATCAACTGAAACATGACGTCCTGATACTTTCAGGGTGTCAGACACTTTTTCTTTGGGTAATTCAAGGGCATCAGCCAATTCTTCTGGGGAAGGTGTACGTTCAAATTCCTGTTCAAATTTGGAAAATGCCTTGTTTATTTTATTCAATGAGCCAACCTGATTAAGTGGTAACCTTACAATCCTCGATTGTTCGGCCAGAGCCTGAAGAATCGACTGTCTGATCCACCATACTGCATATGAGATAAATTTGAATCCGCGGGTTTCATCAAATTTTTCAGCGGCTTTGATAAGTCCCAGATTACCTTCGTTGATCAGATCAGGTAAGCTGAGACCCTGATTCTGGTACTGCTTGGCAACGGAAACCACAAATCTGAGATTGGCACGGGTAAGCTTTTCAAGGGCAGTTTTGTCTCCCTTTTTTATCCGCTGCGCCAGTTCAACTTCTTCCTCAACTGTTATAAGCCCTTCTTTCCCAATCTCTTGCAAATACTTATCGAGTGAAGCACTTTCCCTGTTGGTAATTGATTTTGTGATTTTTAATTGTCTCATTTTCACCGAAAAATTTGTGCGAATTTATGCTAATTTATTTTCAAATTCACTACGATTACCAAATGAATAATTTGTTAAAAAAAAAGGCTTGCGAACTGCAAGCCTTTTTTATAAGTAAAATTATGATGCCTTTACAGTCCAAATGCATAATAAGCGACCACACCATTCTGATATACACCCTCTATGTAAACTCCACCTTTGAGTGATTTAAAGATTTTTTCCAGCTCTGCAACCGAATAAATCGGTTGATTGTTAACCTGTGTGATAACAAATCCGGGTTTTACTCCCTCGGCCTTCAGTTTGCCATCCTGAAGTTCGGTTACTTTTACTCCGTGTTTTATGCCGAGCTTTCTTTTATCCTGATCAACCAGATTAACGACTTTTGCACCAAGTATGGTTTCGAATGTTTCTGCTTTAACGACCCCCGTGTCACCTTGAAGATTACGTAAGGTCACCTCAATTTGTTTCGTTTTGTCTTTCCTTTTTAGATTAACAGTTATTTTATCGCCTGGCCGGTAGCGTCCAACCATTTCCTGCAGCTCGGAAGGACTTTTCACGGCGATACCGTTGATCTGGTTAATCACATCACCTGATTCGATGCCTGCTTCTTTCGCTGCACTGTTATCGTTAACTTCTTCAACGTAAACACCATCCAGAACATCCAATCCCTTTTCCTTGGCAAATTCAGCGGTTATATCGCGGATCTGAACTCCCATTATGGCCCTTTGTACTGTTCCGTACTCAATTAAATCCTTGACTACCTTTTGTACAATGCTGGAAGGAATAGCAAATGAAATTCCTACATTACCGCCTGTTGGCGAAAGGATGGCTGTGTTGATACCAACCATCTCACCCCTGAGATTAACCAGAGCCCCGCCACTGTTCCCTCGGTTAACAGATGCGTCGGTCTGGATAAAAGATTCAATTCTGTAATTGTCCTCAATGATGGCCATGCTCCTGCCTTTAGCACTGACAATTCCGGCAGTTACGGTGGATGAAATATTGAATGGATTTCCGACGGCTAAAACCCATTCACCCACTTTAAGGGCATCGGAATTGCCAAATGCAATAAATGGCAGGTCTTCAGCATCTACTTTGAGCAACGCCAGATCAGTTGAATGATCTGTACCTACTACCTTTGCAGTAAATTCACGCTTATCATTCAGGGTTACTGACACTTTATCAGAGTTTTCAACCACATGATTATTGGTCACTATATAGCCATCGGCAGTAATGATAACCCCGGAACCAATTCCTGTCACAGGTTCATCATCACCCTGATACCTGTCTCCATAAAAGAATTCATAAATCGGATTTCTGAATTGTACGGTTGACTGGGTTTTAACATTTACTACTGAATTAATGGTTTTCTCGGCTGCATAGGTAAAATCAGTTGAGGTGTCAATACCGGCCTGCAGATTAACCAGGTTAACAGGTTGCTTTTCAAGGGAGGTAAGCTTCTTCTCTTTATTGTCAATTAGAGCAGAATACACAAATACTGCAACCAAACCGCCAATAAAAGCGGTTATTAATAAAACGATCAGCTGTTTGTTTTTCATATGTTAAACTTTATTTCTTATATCTAATTATTGCTTCATCGATCGACATTTTTCAAAAATTGTGCCTATTATCGTGAATAATAGGATCAAAATTATGACATTTGTTTGCTCAGTGTGCTGGTTTAACATTATTTAACGATAACTGAAGATGTTGCTTGATTTTTACAAATATGAGGGCGCCGGAAACGATTTCATATTGCTGGATGACAGGACTGGAAATTTTCCTCTACGGAATCATGATCTGATAAGAAGATTGTGTGACCGAAGGTTTGGGATAGGCGCAGATGGTCTGATATTGCTGCAGTCAGTTCCGGCTTGTGATTTCAATATGGTTTATTATAATGCTGACGGAAAAGAAAGTACCATGTGCGGAAACGGAGGCAGATGTATCGCCGCTTTTGCCCGAAAACTTGGTATAATAAGCAGACAAACCAGGTTCATGGCCGCTGACGGCGAACATATTGCTGAAATCAAAACAGGTAATCTGATAAGGCTCAGGATGTCGGATGTGTCAGATATCGAATCCGATCATGATTATTATTATCTCAATACCGGGTCGCCACATTATGTAGTTTTTGCTGAACGTGTAAAAAATCTGGACGTTTTTCGGGAAGGGCGCATGATCAGAAATAGCGCCAGATTTAATGCAGAAGGTACAAATGTTAATTTTGTTGAGGATTTCGGCGAATATCTGCTTGTACGAACGTATGAACGCGGGGTTGAAAATGAAACCATGGCCTGTGGTACCGGTGTTGTTGCCGCTGTCATTTGTTCATATCTTAAAAGAAAAAGCGACAGTTTGACATATGTAATGCCCGTAAAGGTTCCGGGCGGACACCTTGCAGTGTCACTGGTGAGGAAGGATAATGCTTTTACGGATATATGGCTTGAGGGACCAGCAACCTATGTTTTCAGCGGACAAATTGAGTTAAAATAATCCCTTTTTGATAATGCTGTCAACAAGCGATGAAGGATTCTCATCTATTATAAGCTGATCAAACTTGTTTTTTTGCAGAAAGCCCTGTCCGGCCATATGTCCGATAAATCCGATCAGCATATCAAAAAAACCATTTGTATTAAGTAAACCTATGGGCTTATTATGATAGCCAAGCAGAAGCCAGGTATACATCTCAAAAAACTCATCCATGGTTCCGATACCTCCGGGCATCACGATAAACGCATCTGACAGTTCTGCCATCATGGCTTTTCTTTCATGCATGCCGGGGACAATATGCAAACGGGACAGATTGATATGTGCCACCTCCATATCCACCAGCTTTTGTGGTATTACACCAATCACTTCACAGCCTGAAGAAAGCATTTCATCAGCAAGGATGCCCATAAGTCCAATATTGCCACCACCGTAAACCAGGCCAATACGACGGGAATACAATGCTTCTGCAAGCCTGGTGCAGGCTTGTATGAACGAATGATCAGAGCCGGTCGATGAACCGCAGAATACAGCAATTCTGCTTATACAAGGTATACTCATAATTATTAAAAAACCTCACTGGTAAATTAAGCCGGTGAGGTTACAAATCTTGATGATCTTCGGGAAGATCTAGTTTTTAGTTATCACTTCCCCTTTAATGACAAGTGCCGTATTTCCATCGGATGCATTTGACGAAACGATAATGGTTTTTGAAAATACTCCGCTGGCTGCTGCATTATATGTTACCGCAATTTTACCGGATTCACCTGGCTGAACAGGTTCTTTTGGATAATCAGCAACCGTGCATCCGCATGTTGGTCTCACGGAACTGATAATTAAGGGAACCATCGTAGGATTCTTGAATTCAAATTCAGCTGAAACAGGTTTACCCTGCTGAATTTTTCCGAAATCAATGGTGGTAGTGGTCCATTCCATCCCAGCAATTGGTTTGGAAGCATCCTGGGCATTTACATCAACTGAAATAATAGCGAGGAAAACAACACAGGGTGCGCTGAATAAAACGATTTTTTTCATGACGTATGATAAATTAATTTCCTGAAACAAAACAAGCATTAAAACTACGCTTAATTCATTGAAATTGTTGCCAAAAATACGATAAAAATTTCAAATGCTGTTGGAAAACTAATCCATGCAATTGGCAAACTCTAAGATCATTTTGGGAAACTGTCTGTAGGAATTACCTGTTCAAATCTTTTAATTTACATTAAACCAAGGAAAAAGGAATGCCGGGAAGGCAACAAAATTTAAGGTTTATAATGGGTTAAGAGTTCAGGTCCAATTTGTCCCCCCCTCCAGCTACCCGGCATCTCTTTTCCTGCATTAAACCTGTGAGAGTTTTATGAGAAAATCAAAAGTGCTGATAGTGAATGAAGAGGCGGTATGGCTTCATTTGGTATTTAACCAGCAATATACCATCATAAGGATTATTACCGGTTATGAAGAGGGTAGTTAATGGTAATGCATAACGCCTATCCTTAATCATAAATGTGGAATAGTATTAATCTAAAACTTTAGTGTATGAAAATAATTACCAGTTTGATTCTGTGTTTGCTCTTATTTTGCTCTTATGGCACCTTTGGGCAGAACATAGAGATTGCAGGGACAGTTACTGCTGAAGATGGTAACCTTCTTCCGGGAGTGTATGTGAGAATAATCGGGACGAATGCAGGTACAATGACAGATGCTGATGGGAAGTTTCAACTATCTGCACCTGCCGAAGCTACCTTGTTATTCTCCTACATCGGTTATAAAAATCAGGAGGTGGCTGTTCAGGGGCAGAATGCTATTGATGTTCAGTTAGTGACAGATGTTACAGTTGTGGATGAGGTTGTCGTCACTGCACTGGGTATAACAAAATCGAAAAAGTCACTGGGGTATGCCGTATCTGATTTTGATAATGAAGATCTGAGCAACCGCCAGGTAATTGATGCCACTCAGGCGTTGACCGGGAGGATAGCAGGTGTAAACATTTCGTCCACCTCCGGTGCTCCGGGGGCTTCAACAAGTGTTCTCGTGCGAGGTTTATCCTCCATTACACAAAGTACTCAGCCTTTATATATTATCGACGGTGTTCCTGTCAATAATCAATACTCCGGTGGCAACAGTACACAGGCCTTGACCACGGTCAACCTAACGGTTGATTTCGGCAATGCTGCATCGGATATTAATCCTTCCGACATCGAAAACATCAGCGTGCTAAAGGGAGCAGCTGCCACAAGTCTTTATGGCTCCAGAGCAGCAAATGGCGTGATTCTTATTACAACAAAAAGCGGAAAAAAGAACCAGAACCTGAAGGTTGATCTTTCAACCTCTTACACAGTAACTGAAGTAGGACGGTTGCCTTATTACCAGAAGAAATTCGGACAGGGCTGGAACGGGCACTTCGCCTATGAAGAAAATGGCAGCTGGGGACCTGCAATGGACGGCGCTTTAAGATTAACCGGAAATGTTGTGGATAACTCACAACGGCTTATGCCATTTGAATATCAGGAAAATGGCCTGAGGGACTTTTTTGAATATGGCTACGCTTTTAACAGTTCCATCGCCATCTCAGGGGGTACGGAAAAAATCGGTTATTACGCTTCCTATGCCAATACCAAGCAGGATGGTGTAATTCCCGGTAAAGCTGATTTGCTGAACAGAAATTCACTGACCATTAAAGCCAACGGGGGTAATGAAAAAACAAAAATCAGCTTCAGCTCTTCGTACACCAATAAAAAGATTAGTGCAGTAGCTACCGGACAGGGTGATGATGCCGGCGGCGGGAAAGCATTATTCCAGGAATTGATGTGTACACCGGTAAATCATTATATACCGCTGTACAGGGACTATAATTATAAGTTTGATAATCTCGACAACTATTTTAATTTATACACACAGAATCCGTATTTTGTTGTCAATGAAAATGGCAACAATTTTGAACAGGACAGGCTGATCAGCAGTCTGGATATCAGCCGGCAGATCATACAGGGCCTAAGTGTTGCCTGGAGAGGCGGATTGGATCAGTACAGCAATTTCTATCAACGGTATGGGGCAATGACCCGCAAAACACCAGGTTCTCCGAACTCCTCGGAAAACGATGTGGCTGGTATGGTTAAAGAGGAAGGAAGAACAGTTAGCCAGTTTAATTCAGACTTTTTTATTAATTATGACGGAAAGCTAAGCTTTGGGAACCAGTTTCTGGAGTATAATGTTGTTTTGGGCAATAATATCAACCAGCAGACCTCTACCCGTTTAACGACCATTGCCCAAGGTCTGGTGGTTCCCGAATATTACAGTGTTACCAATATCAGTGGAAGTGCCGCTGTTTCAACTTACAGGGAAAAAAGACGTTCGGTGGGACTTTTTGGAACCCTGTCCTTGAATCTGAGCGACTTTTTATTTATCCAGTTTTCAGGAAGGAACGACTGGTCATCAACCCTGCCAAAGAAAAACAATTCATTCTTTTATCCCGGCGTTAACCTGGGCTTTATATTTTCTGAATTCCTGCCCAAGGGAATACTGACCTATGGAAAAATAAGGGCAGGATATGCACTGGCAGGAAATGACGCGCCGGCTTATTCGTTAAATCCGTATTACCGGGCAGCAATTTTAAGAAATGGCGGTTATGGTTTTACCAATTACCCGGTTGGAGGAATAGCTGCATTTGAAAAATACAGGAAACTGGGCAATCCAAATCTTAAGAATGAGCTTTCAAAAGATTTTGAGGTTGGCACTGAAATGCGCTTTTTCGGCAACCGGATCGGACTTGATTTGGCCTATTATAAAAAAATTACGACTGACCTGATATTTGATGCAACGATTGCCGGTTCTTCAGGCTTCGATATTCAAACAACCAACCTGGGTCAGATTACCAATAGTGGTGTTGAATTGAAATTAGATCTGAATCCGGTCAGACTGGTTGATTTCAGGTGGGATTTGATTTATCTTTTTACCAAGAGCAATACAGTGCTGGATGAATTATCAGCTGAACTTGGCGTTGAAGAGTACGTAATAAATTCCGCCTATGAAACTGAATTTGTGGCCATACCGGGTGAACAATTGGGGCAGTTTAGAATACCAGAATATAAATATTCCCCGACCGGACAGATTATTGTTGGAGACAACGGGCTTCCATTGGAGGGCGATAAAGTACTTTATGCATCTTCAGTACCTGATTTTAAAATGTCACTTACAAATAGCCTCTCGTTTAAAGGCATAAATCTTTCTTTCTTGTTTGATTATCAACAGGGTGGGCACATGTATTCCAATACGGCCAACACTTGTTTCTGGAGCGGTAACAGTGAACAATCTCTTACCAACGACAGAAGACCCTGGGTCATTCCCAATTCAGTGCAAGAAGTAACAGATGAGGACGGTAATATATCCTACATTGAAAATACAACTCCGATTCTGAATACCTGGCATGAGTATTATAGCAGCAATACCAACAAGCCGATTGAAAGGAACCGAATCATTGAGAAGACTTATTTCAAACTGCGTGAGGCTTCTTTAAATTACACACTACCCACATCGCTTGTTGAAAAAGTCAGGTTAACCACAGTTAACATAGGCGTTTACGGAACGAACCTGTTCTTATGGACACCGGTTTCAAACAGTTTTATCGATCCAGAGATGTCCACTTTCGGCAATGGCATTGAAGGACTGTTCGGTGAATTTGACGGTATACCGCAAACCCGAACTTATGGGGTGAAATTGAATGTAGTATTTTAAATTTTAAATTAATTAAGATGAAGAATTTAACTAAAATAATAGGTATTCTAATCTTTGGTCTGACAGGGTGTGGTGAATTTCTGGATGTAAATGAGAATCCGAACTACCCTGCAAAGGTTGAAGATTATCTGATACTACCGTCAGCTCAGGCCGGTGTTGCTTCGGTAATGAGTGCAGATTATGGCTTGATCGGTTCATTCTGGGCCCAGCACTGGGCACAAAACAATACGTCGTCGCAATACAAGACATTTGAAACCTATACGCTTGGCAGCAATGATAACAGGGTGGACGGGTCCTACCTTTCCATGTACACAAGCGGACTGGGAGATAATGAAATCATTCATGTCAAGGCCCTGCAGGAAGAAAACTGGGGTCTGTATCTGATGACGGCAACACTGAAAGCCTATGGTTTTCAATACCTGGTTGATTTCTATGACAATGTTCCATACGATGAGGCATTTAAAGGCGAGGAAGGCAATTTTACCCCAAAAATCAATACGGGTGAAGAGGTATATGCTGCCATTTATGAACTGCTGAACACCGCTTTGGAAAAAGATTTTAGTAGCTTTTCCGCCGCCCGGTATGCAGATTACGATCTGTTGCTGGGTGCTGATATCGGCGACTGGATTGATTTCGCCAATACACTGAAATTGAGGATAATATTAAGGCAGTATGCGGTTAATACGGCATGGGCCAATGCGGAATTAACCAGCTTATTGGATCAGGGTACTTTTCTCACGAGAGATGTTGCAATGACCAATTTTGAAGATGTTGACAGCAAGTCCAATCCATTGTATGAAGCTGATCAACGTCAGTTAAATACCCGTCAGAACATTCGTGCAAATGCTACTTTTACCACCTACCTGAAAGCCAATAATGACTCAAGGTTACGGTCACTTTTTGCGGTTGTGGGCGGCAATATTGATGGTTTGATAACAGGATCATTTGAAATTCCTACTACGGAATGGATGGCACCTGATGTAATCTCGAAACCTATACTCACACCAACTATGCCGGTTTATCTGATGACATTGGCTGAAACTAATCTACTGTTGGCTGAAGCGTATCTCCGCCTCGGGAACATACCCGCTGCGGAGAGCCATTATCGCGAGGGTGTTCTGAGTTCATTTGATCGCATGGAAGCTGATACCAGCGGAATGAATTTGTTTTCAGCCGTATATCCATTCCCGGTTTCGGATTTTGATGCCCAACTGAAGGCGATTATCATGCAAAAATGGATTGATGCGGCTGACGGACAAAGAGGTGCCGAGGCATTCCTCGAATGCGTCAGAACCGGGTACCCTGAGCAGGCTGCCCCTGAAATACAAAGTCAGATTCCTGAAGGAAAGGAAAGCGATCTGCCCGATGATTACATACCGGGTACTTTAGTATACAGCAAAAAAGGGTCATCCAACGGAAAATTTCCTGTAAGGCTTCCCTATCCTGACAGTGAAATGAATTTTAATATTAACGCCGCCCAATATAAGGATATCCCGGATGCTGAAGTAATGCAAACCAAAGTATGGTGGAACCAATAATATCTGATGTTATGAAACAAAGAACTTATATATATATGGTAATCGCAACCATGGTATTACTATTAAACGGTTGTGAAAAGGAATATGAAAATCCTGCAAGAATTACCTACTTTCCTGAATTTGTCATGGAAGGTGAATCTGAAATTATTCATCCGCAGGGTGAACCTTATACCGACGGTGCTGTAACAGCAACCGAAGCCGGAAATCCGCTGACAGTAAATATTGATGTAAACGGAGAGATGACGGGATACAGCGGATCATTTGTAAATGTGGACGATCCGGATAAGTATACCATTACCTATTCGGCAACCAACGTTGACGGATTTGACGGAAGTGTTCACAGGACAGTTTTTGTTGTCCCTCCGGCAGGTGACCTGGTAACAAGCATTGAGGGATTATACCTGGGTAACGTGCAGCGTACCCCCGCCTTTGCGGTATTGCCTCAGTACAGCAATTTAAAATACATTTATATCTGGAAAACAGGTGATGATACCTATGAATTATCCTGTGCGCTGGGCGGATACTATTACATCGGCAGAGATTACGGTTATGACTTTGCCTTTCAGGGAGCTGTTATCACTGCAAATGATATTCCTGGCAATGATTTTTCAATAAGCCAGGCAACTGCCCCGGGATTCGGTAATGTTGCTGATATTACTGAATTTACGGTAGACCCGGTAAATAAGGTAATGTCTTTTACCGGTACTGCTGATTTTGGTAATGGTGTCTTTCATGTACAATTAGAACAGGTTCAATATTAAATGCAACTGCTATGAAAAATAATACATTACTTATCATATTTATTGTACTGACTAGTTTAGCCTGCGACAAAAAGGATGATTTTATCAATGAGGAATCAGGGGTGGTTGAACTTGCCGGAGAATGGTATGTTCATTATGATCATCCCGTGTACGGAGCCGATCCGTTCGGCGTTGGCTATACGAGTGTTATTACCTATAATACTTCTTTTGACGATGGCAAGGAAATCTGGATCAATGACCAGGGTAACTTCTGGGCTTACCAGGTAAAGATACCGGTGAATGTTACTTCACTTACTTTCGGGAGCCAGGATACAGTCGTAAACCATATTGACGGCTATGATATTAAGGTATTGGTCAGGAATGGCAAAATAATCAAGAATGCATCAAAGCGCCAGTCAGGAGCAATTGCCGACAGTATTTACTATGAATTGTGGTTTGAAGACCTGGAAGGCCAAACGGGTATTGCCAGTGATACCCTCCTGGTTTCCGGTTTCCGAAGAACGGGTTTTCTGGAAGACGAACCGTAATTAAAACAGTATAAAACCACCTCTGAAAAGGTGGTTTTTATGTAATTTTATCTATATTTACAGTATGAATATACAATCCGTATCCGTGAGGTTTTTTATTTTCCTGATCATCCTTTCGGGTGCATGGCGTGGGTATTGTACGATTGACCTGGAAGAATCTCCGGAAATATTGCAGGACACGGGCTCGCTCAAAACACTTTACGATTCCGCCAAATTCTATTCAAGAACCGATCCTGTTCTCAGCAAGAACCTGCTTCGGAAATTAATATCCATATCAAAAAGCAGTGACAGCAGTGAATTGCATGACTATTATACCTTATATGGTAATGCCTGTGTAGTAAATGGGGAACTTAATGAAGCTCTGTATTACTATAACAAGTCCCTTGCCATTGATCAGGAACAGCATGATACCCTTGAACAGATCAGGGTGTACAATAATCTGCAATATCTTTATCTGTTGTCGGGACAGCTCGACCTTTCCCTGCAGAATGCTCATGAAGGCATCAGGCTGGTTGAGATTATAAAACAGCGGCAAACTATGCCACACCGGATCAAACAATTCGGCAACAAAACATCTGCCTGGGTGGAAGCTTACTTCAATACCAATATTGGTCAGATTAACATGAAAGTTGGAAATTATTACGAGGCACTCAGGTATTACAAACGGGCAATTTCAACGATTGAAAAAAGCGGGGACAAGGTTTATTATGCCAGCGCATTAAATGATATTGCTTTGGCATACAGACAGTTAAAGCAGTATGATCAGGCATTGTACTATTGTCAGAAAGCAATTGACATCAATAAGAAAATTGACAATGAATATGGTGTAGGCCTGAACTATCAGGTCCTGGGAGATATTTATGCGGAAACAGAAAATCTGAATGATGCAAAAAAGCTTCTGAATGAAGGCATGGCAATTCTCGAAAAATCAGATGATATCGAAGCACAGGTGATGACGCTGCTTAGCATTGTCGGTTTGGAAATCAGGTCGCGTCAGCCTGAAAAAGCCAGGAAGAATCTCGATAAATGCTATGAATTGATAAAGATGTCGAATGATTTGAAAGCACTCAGGGAATACTACTATTATGCATTTAAGCTTGATTCTCTGAATGGTAACAACAACGCTGCCCTGGCCAGGTATATTAAGTACCACGAACTGGACAAGCAAATCATCGATATCAAATTGAACCAGCGAGTTGCGGAGATCCAGACCTCATTTGAGATGCAACGCAGGGAACAGGAAAACAGGCTGCTAAAATCGGAGAATGAGGTACAGAAGATTCGCATTCACCAAGGGAGAACCAATCTTGCTATACTGTGCGGCTTCTTTAGTCTGGCCTTTGTTATTACGCTGCTGATCGTAAGACACCAGCGTTTGCTGACAAAGAACAAAATCATCGAGCTTAAACAGAAGAACCTGAATCAGCAGATGAATCCTCATTTTGTTTACAAATGTCT
>Ga0299915_10000967_pt1 | contig 21188 bp, 15 predicted proteins | sample RVTome_13_FD_200263 | JGI IMG/M metagenome (GOLD analysis project Ga0299915, IMG submission 200263) | Soil microbial communities from uranium-contaminated site in the Upper Colorado River Basin, Wyoming, United States - RVT92D227 (version 2) ... | reverse complement strand
CGGACGAAAATCTCCGCCAATCCGCCGGCCGCGGCGGCCGGGGGCGCGGCAACCGGGGCGGCCTTCTCCGGCGCGGCGAGTTGGGCGGGCTTTGTCGGCTCAGAAGCGGGGGCGGAGGGCTTGGGGGCTTCTTCCACGCCGGGGAGAGAGACCAGATAGAGATCGGTCTCAGTCTTTCCGGTTGTCGCGCTGATGATGCGGGCCTTGGTTACCACGATATTGCGGCTGTCGGGGGTCCAACTGGGCCGCGACTGGAATCTCTCGCGATCTTGGGCGGGATGATAGACGATGAGATCCACCATCTTCTTGTCGGCCGGGGAAAATACTTTGAGCAGACTCCTTTGATCTGTTCGCCGCTGTTCTCCGCCGCGCGGGCCCAGGACGGTGTATTGGGTGGCGGCGAAGGCGACCTTCTTGCCATACCAGGAGTCGCGCCAACTCTGAAAGGCGAAGATTTCGTCCGAGGTCCCGGTTTCGTAACTATAGGCGGGGATGACTTCGCCGGTGTCGGCATCCACGAAAGCGAAGCCGCGGTAGCGCTCCGCTCCGGTCTGGTCTTGCCTGGCGAACCAGCCGATGACATAGCGGCTGTCCCTCGTCCATTGAAAGATTCTCCAGTAGGTGCGATCTTCCAGGGCGGCGGCGGTCCCATGGGTGAGGGGATGGGGGTTGCTGCCATCGGCATTCATCACCCAGATGTCGGCGAAGCCCTGTTCGCGCTCTTCCTGGAGCCTTCCCTGGCTTGTGGTGAAGGCGATGCGCTGTCCGTCCCAACTCCAGGAGAGACCCCAGAGGTTGGGCAACTTGTCTGTGAGCGGGGTCATGTTCTGGCCCTTGGCGTCGGCGCTCCAGATCTGCCCCAGGCCGGCGGTGTCCAGAGTGATGAAGCAGATGTGGGAACCATCGGCGGACCATTCGTTCGGGGCTTCGTCGAATTCGCCGAAGAGAGTCGGGGTATTGGGGGCCGCCTCTGACACGGGGCTGCCATCGGCCGGGACGATTAGGAGATGTTTGGTGATTTGAAGGAGCAAACGAGAACCATCAGGCGACCATTGGGGATGGGCATAACCATCCTCCAGCAGGAAACTGGCCAACTGTTCCCGCACTGCGGTTCGGGTTACACTTCCGCTTTCGGAGTCCCACACAAGCAGGGAGGCTTCCGATGATTCCGTTGTTGCGTTTGCGAAGATGAAGGCCAACTTCTTGCCGTCTCTGGACCACGTTGGGCTCACCGGGAAGCCGACGCCAGAGACCGCCTGGGACTTGCCGGAACCAATCTCGAGGACGCGCAGCTCATAGGATTCATCAGTCACCTTCTTGTAATAGGCGACTCGGTCGCCGGTGGGCGAGCAGCCGCTCCCGATTTCCAGGGAGGAACGGCCGTCATTGGTGAGTTGGCGGAGTTGCACATTGTCCGCCGAGGCCCAAGAAAGCATCAGCCCGATAAGCAAGATGCTCAACAGGGCCGCGGAGAAGCGGCGCGGTCTGCGGTACTGAAAGGGAAGGTTCCTACAGGTTTCTTTCATTCGGTAACGCTCCTGGTCGTGTTCGACGAATCCTCACAAAGAAAGCCGAGCAGCCTTGCGGGCGACTGCGCGGCTGAGGAAAGGCCCTGCAAAGGGCAATCCAATGCTCGCTTATTCCCCGTATATATGATGCACGAAAGCGGTGAAAATGTTCGTCTCCGCGCGAAATATTTTTCACCCGCGAGATCCGGCCCGAGACGGCGCGGGCCGGGCGCGAGAAAAGACCGAGGTTATGGTTGCCCGTGGAGAGCGCCTTGTTCCTCACGGACGAGGGCCGTCTTCATCGTAACTGGGCGCGACCAAAAGACCTTCCTCGCCGCGATCCTTGATGACATTGCCGGCGATGGCGGCGAAGGTGAGCAAGAGTTGGCAGCCGAGAGGGGTAAGGTCATAGCCGCCCTCAACCTCTTTGACATAAGCGGCGTGGATCAGTTCTTTCAGGTGGTAGTAGAGGTTGCCGCCCTTGAGGCCGGCGGCGGCGGAGAGTTCTCCCGCGGACTTGGGCCCGTCATACATTATCTGCATGAGCCGGGCCCGCGCCTCGTGGGCGATAGGAGCAAGCAGCCGCTCGATGCTGGCGGCGGCGGTCATCATGACCGGGTTTGGCGTTCTTTCATAGCCCCACATCCAGGCCCAGCCCAGGTGTTCTCCACATCGGTTCCATTCTCCCGCCCAAAGGAAGACGAGATCCTGGTCATTTTTGCACAGAGAGCGCCACTCTTTCGCTATGGGAGGGGGCCCTTTTTCCGCCTTTGGGCCGAAGGCGGACATGGTGATTGGAGCGTTTTCCCAGAATGACATTCTATCCTCCGTTATTACAGTTATACAGATTTCCATACTAATATACCATGTTCTGGAGATTTGTCAAGCGGGTTTTTCGCTCACGGTTATCCGGTTTCGGAGGATGGGGAAGACTTCTGCCTTAAGCGAACGACGATGAATCGCCTTACTACGAACCCGAGAGGATTCGGGCGCATGGTAATGGCTAAGCCCACAGGGCCGCCATGGCGGCGAAGCCTAGCCATGCGCCCCTACAGGGTGTCTGGTTCCTTTGTGTCTTGGTGGCTTTGTGGTGGGAGAGATTGGATCCGGCTTCCACAAGCACAGCAGATGGAAGGTGGGTGACTGTCAGGGTGCTCGCGGGTTGATTTTTGCCGGAGGGTGGGAGATAATCGGAACAACGGGAAAAGGAACGCCAGAGACCGTGATTCGTCATTTACCACCAGGAGAAGGGACTATAGATGCGGCTGCAGCAATGGTCCGCCTTGCCCGCAGCGGCGACCAAGAAGCCCTTCGGAGCCTTTACGAGAGGTATTATCGCAGGATTTACAACCTGATTTTTCGCATGATAGGGAAGAGGGAGGAGGCGGTTGATCTGACCGCCGACACCTTTCTGAAGGCCTTCCAGAATCTGAAGCATCTGAAGACAGACGAGGCCTTTGGGGCGTGGCTGAAGCGGGTGGCAGTGAATCTTTGTCTGGATCATCTCAAGCGCAAGTCCCTGCCCACCCTTTCGTTGGAGGCGATGGCTTCGCCGAAGGAGGAGGGGCGGCGACCGGCGGAGCCGGCTGAAGGAGGCCGCGGGCCGGAAGAGAGGCTGTTGAGCGCGGAATTGGGGGAGAGGGTGCAGGAAGCGCTGGCCCTACTCACTCCGACCCATCGGGCGGTGCTCTTGCTGCATCATCTGGATGGTAGAGAGGTGCGCGAGATCGCGGAGATTATGGGGTGTTCGGAAGGAACCGTGAAATCACGTCTGGGCAGGGCGAGGGAGAATCTGAGGCGGCTGCTGGAGGAGTATGTTAGGAGTTGAGAGTTCTGAGTTCTGAGTTGTGAGTTGAGGGTTCAGAGATGGAATGCGGAGAAGTCAGGGAACTGCTGGCGGACTATAGTGTGGAGAACCTCGCCGAAGGGGCGAGGGAGCAGGTGGAGGGGCACCTCCGGATTTGCGCGGAGTGCCGCAGTCACCTGGCGGCTTTCTTCGCCGCGGGGGAGATGGTGGAGCGGCTGGAGAGCCTGGAGCCGCCGGCGGAAATCTGGCAGAAGATTCAAGCGCGCGGAGGGAAACTCTTCGCGCTTCCTTCGGAGAGGGTTGCCGCCCGGCGCCTGCGGTGGGCGTTTGCTTCCGCCCTGGTTTCAGTTCTGATGCTGATACTCTCGATTACCCTTTCCCTGCATTTCTTCCAGCCCCGGCTGCCCGAGGTTTCGCCCGCTTTACCCATGGAGACGGTTTACCAGGGCCGGCCTTCCGCGCCCTATGGTGAGATGGCCGGCTATTTCAATGAACATGCGGCCACCTCAGCCCGGGATGTGCTGGCGGATCCGGTGAGCCTGGGGCTGGTCTCTTTTTCTGAAACCTCCGCGCCGGAGGAGCGAAAATGAAACAGAGGCCGCTGGCCGTGCTTCTCAGTGGTCTTATTGCGGCTGCGCTCTTCGCCGCGGGGGTGAAGACTTACTGGGCGGGGAAGGATTCTCTGGCCGCGGGGGCGCTGCGGAAGGCGCTGCAGGCGAATTATCTGCAGCCCCGGCAGGGAATCGCCCGCACCATGGTGAGCACGCCGCGGGGATGGATAGTCAGTTTGGCGAAAGTGCGTTATAGCAGCCCCGGGAACTGGCAAATCGAATACCTGAATCCGCGGCTGGCGAAGGCGAAGATCGGCCATCAGGGCGGCTATTTGTGGAAAGGGACGGAGGAGGCTCTCCCCTCCGAGCCGCGGCCCGGCCTTGCCCGGGTCGTAAGTATCCAGACCGCACCGACGCCGGTTGCACAGGTCGAGCCTGCGCTGGCGAATTACCAGGTACGATACCTGGGAAGCGACCGAGTGGCTGGCCGGCCCGTAAAAATAGTGGGGCTGGCGGATAAGGCGAGCGGGCGGCTGCTGCGGGTCTTCTGGATAGATGAGCGAAGCGGGATCATGCTTCGCTGGGACCGGTTGAGAGAAGATGGCCGGCTGATTTCCACCACCCAGTTTCTCAATATCTCCCTAATTCCCAGGCCGGGCGGCGAACCCTCCATCGCCTCCGGGGCGGGGGCGAACGAACCCCGCGTGGTGGGGGTGAAGATGGGACTGGAGGAACTTTCCCGGAAGGTCGGCTTTCAGGTCTTGCAGCCCGGGAGAGTGCCGCAGGGATTTCGGCTTGAGGAGAGTTACTTTTTCCCCTGTCCCTGCGGCTGCGGGGGGACCTCGGCGCATTTGCGCTTCAGCGACGGGGTGCGGGGATTTTCTGTATTTGAGGTCAATGAGAAATCGGGGAAGTGCCCGCTTACCCACAATATTTCCGCCAATATCGGGCAGCCTCTGGCGGGGCCTTCTCCTGCTCTGCGGGGCGCGACTGCGCGCCGGAAGGGGCTGCTGATAGTGGTCATTGGGGACCTCGAGGCGGAGGCTCTCAAGGAGATTGCCGGTTCCTTTTGAGCAAGAATGTCAGTAAGTGATGTGGAAGTCTTGATATTCCCCCGTAGGTCTCTGCCATGAGAAGGCCACGTCTTTCACCCAGGCTGCGCCCGGGCCTCGTCGCAATTCCTCCAAGAAGGCCTCCAGAAGCGATTTCTCTCCCTCGGCGATTACCTCCACCGTGCCGTCGGGAAGGTTGCGCACAAGGCCGGTTACTCCGAGCCGATGGGCCTGGCGCTCGGCGAAGGCGCGGAAGCCGACCAATTGGACTTCTCCGGATATGACGGCCTGAAAGCGCGCCCTTTCCATCTTTCTTATTTGGCAAAGATGAGCCGAATGCCGATGGCGAGCAGGAGAACCCCCAAGAGCGCGCCCATTGATTTGAGGCTGGAATGGGGCATGATGCGCACCGCCACGGCGACCATGAAGATGGCGAACATCGCCTTGAGGGTATTCTGGGGCAGGCGGCAAGCCACAGCGGAGGCATAGGGGCCGGCGACTACTCCGCCGACTATGACCGCCAGAAGCAAAGGCAAGTGGCTGAGGTTGGTGGCCCCGCTTCGGAAATAGGAGATGGCATTCGCCAGGGCGACGGGGACCATGAAGGCGACCGAGAGCCCCTGGGCGGTCTGTTGGGTCATGCCGAAAAGGAGCACCAGCGCGGGAATGATTACGATTCCACCGCCTACGCCGAATAGCCCGCTGAAAAGCCCCACAATTACCCCCAGCACAACCAGCCCGAGGTAGTGCGGCCAGCCGAGTTTAAGCATTGATCTTTGCCTCCTCTATCTGGCAGGCTTTGCTGAGCCCGCCCCGGAATCTCCCCCCTGGTCAGCAAGGCCGGATCCGGCCCGTTTCGGTGATGTCATATCCCCCCAAAGAGAGGAGTTCTTGCTTGAAATCTTCGGAAGAGAGCACTGACAGCAGGGCCTTTATTGGGACGGATTCCGTCTGGCGGAGGCGAAGGACAAGTTCGTAACGCTCCTTTGCCAGAGGAATGAAATCCAGACCGAGAGCCCTGGCGGCTGCAAATACTCCCACTCCGACATCGGCCTCACCGCTTTTGACCGCGGCGGCCACGGCAAGATGAGTATATACCTCCCGCTCGCAGCCGACAATTGCCGATGGGTCAATCTTCCGATTTTTCAATTCAAAATCGGTGAGAACTCTGGTTCCTGCGCCGCGCTGGCGGTTGATGAATCTTATCTTGGGCCTGACCAAGTCCTTCCAGGAATGAATCTCTTTGGGATTGCCCAGGGCGACCATGAAGCCCTGTTGGCGATGGGCCAGGCAGATGAGGGCCATCTCTTCTGAGCCGAAGAGTTGGCGCACATAGCCGATGTTGTATTCCCCGTTTTCTTCCAGAAGGTGCGAGCCGGCGAGGTGGCAGCAGCCTTCTTTCAAGGCGCGCAGGCCGGAGAGGCTACCGACATGGATGGAGGTCAATGATAGACTGGAATATTGGCGCCGAAGGTGATGGTCAAGCAGATCGAGAGATGGGTCGTGGCTGCCGATCATTAGGATTGCGCCGGCGATTTCTCCCCAGGGGCGGAGGAGTTCCACCTCTATTTCGCCGCCGGCGTGAACTCCCTCGCTGAAAGCGGGGATGAGGGCAAAGCCGTCGGCCTTTACCAGTGACATGATGAGGCCTGCGCCGCGGCCCAGAGGAGTAGCGATGAGTTTGTCGTCCACAAGGCCCAGGCGCACGCGGACAAACTCGTCCATGCCCGCGGGAGAAACGACTTTGCGGCTGAAGACGGCTTTTCGAGTTTCACGCTTGGATTCAGCCGTCCCCAACATCTGACAGATAAGCGGTGCGATGAAAAGGTCGAAACAGAGCGCGGCGGAGACGGCGTAGCCAGGCACTCCGACGACAGGCGTATTGCCAACGCGGCCCAGGACGGTGGGCTTGCCGGGGCGGATTGCGACGCCGTGGACAATCAATTCTCCGACCTGGCGAAGCGCAGCCGAGGTGAAATCCCGAGAGCCGGCCGAGGCTCCGGCGATGATGAGGACAAGGTCGGCCTTTCGGCTGCGCTCAAGGCAAGCTTCATTGGCGGCTTTTTCGAGGGTTCGCGCAATCTCTTCGTGGTCATCGGGCAGAGTCGGGCGAGTTTCCCAGGTGCAGCCCAGTTCGGTGAGTCTTGCGCCCAACATGCGGGAGTTGAATTCTATGATGCTGCCGGGATGAAGCGGTTCGCCGGGCTGGACGATTTCGCCGCCGGTGGGAAAGATTAGCACTCTGGGCAGAGCCTTCACATCCACGTGGGTGAGGCCTGCGGCCAGGAGTCCTGCAAGATCAACCGGCCGGAGACGCTGGCCTGCGGGCAGGACCATTTCGGTGATAACAATGTCTTCGCCTACAGGGCGAGTATCATGCCAGGGGGGGACGGAGGCGATGATTTCGATGGCATCGGGAGTTTGATGGACTTCTTCGATTTTGATTACCGCGTCAAAGCCCGCCTCGGCGGGCAGGGCCTCACCGGTATTTACGGGCACGGCCTGGTCGGGAATGGAAAGGCGAAGCGGGTTCGTCTCGTTTGCGCCGAAAGTCTCTTCCGCGCGCACCGCGAAGCCGTCCATGGCGGCGGCGTGATAGTGCGGCGAAGAGATGGCGGCGAAGGCTGGCCGGGCGGTTATTCGCCCCAGGGCCTGATCAATGGGGATCGTTTCCGCGGCCAGTCGTTCCGCCAGGCCGCATTCTTGCCACAGCCGCCGCCAGCGGGCCTGGGCGTCGGGGAGAGGAATGGATTCGAGATAGAATTCGCGTTTCATTCAATTGATCTCTGTGGCGGAGTAGATTTCATGTTATGTAGGGCGGGGTCTCCCTGCTACGCTGAGCCTGCGTAGCTTCAGCAGAGCAGGCCCGACCCCGCCGTGCATCTGACCGGGAGCAATCTCCCAGCGCCCTCCGTAACTACTGCCCTGGCGGAGCAAGCTCCGCCGATGCAAAGCGAAAGTAAACTTTCGCACTCCAAAGCACGCCCTCGCTTAGTTGCAACTAACCGTGGGAGATGCTACCTGCTCCAAGACTTCAACTGACAGGATAGGAGGCCCTTCGGTTGGACTCAGGGTAAACAATCTCCTGTCCAACGATTAGACTTCTCTGCGATCTCTGCGTTCAAACGGAATACGAGCATCACGGGCGAGACGCCCGTGCCACAAACCCTCTGGGGCTTTGCGGTGAAAAGAATTACTCAAACATTTCCACCTCCACCTCTTCGCCTTCGTAGAGGCCTTCCCTTTCGGGGGGGATGCGAAGGAGGCCGTCGGCGTGCAACAGGGTGGAGATGAGGGCGGATTTGCCCAGGATGGGGAGTGCCCAGAGTTGATTATCACGGCTTTCAAGGCGGACGCGATAGAAGTCTTCCCGGCCGGGGGCGGAGGGAAGATTCCGTGAAAGCAGGGTCTTGAGGCGCAGGCGGGCCTTTTCGGAAGAATGAGCCATTTTTCGCAGCAACGGAGCGACCACCAAATCGAAGGTAAGAAGCGAAGACGCAGGATGGCCGGGGAGGCCGAAGACGGGCTTGCCGTGGGCGACGGCGATGATTACCGGTTTTCCGGGCTTGATGGAAAGGCCGTGAACCAAGATTCCCGGAGGCCCCAGTTCGGCAATGCAGTCGGCCACCAGGTCTTCAATGCCGACCGAAGTGCCGCCGGAAAGAACGACCATATCAGAGGCAGCGAAGGCTTCGGCCAGGCGGGCGCGAAGTTCTTCTCTCTCGTCACGGACGATGCCGAAAAAGGCGACTTCCGCGCCAATCTTCTCTGCCGCGGCAGCGAGAGCAAATGAGTTGATGTCTCTTATTTGGCCGGGAGCGGGCTGAACCTCGGGCGCGACAATCTCGTTTCCGGTGGAAAGGAGACCCAGGCGCGGCCGGCGATGGACCGATACGGAGAGGACGCCTACTCCGGCGAGGGCGCCAATATCCTGGGGGCGGAATCTTGCACCCGCGCGGAGCATGACCTCGCCTTTGCGCAGGTCCTCCCCCACTCCGATGAGATTTTCTCCTGGGGCGGCGCTGCGGGTTACTTCGATGGTCTCTTCGCCGAAGGGATGCGTGTATTCGATCATTACAACTGCGTCCGCGCCCGGAGGCAACATTCCGCCGGTGGGAATCTTGACCGCTTGGGCGGGGCCGACGGTCACAGAGGTCGCTTCGCCCATTTTCACTTCGCCGATGACGGAGAGTTGGGCGGGCATGCCTTCGGTGGCGCCGAAGGTGTCCTGGGCGCGGACGGCAAAGCCGTCCATGATGGAGCGGGGAAATGGAGGGAGGTCTAATGGGCAGATGATTTCTTCCGCTAGGATGCGGCCAAGAGCATCGCAGGAAAGGGCAGGAGGCCCTTCGGTTGAACTCAGGGTAAACAAGCTCCTGCCCAACGGAGGCAAGTCGCCTTCGCCGAGGCTACGGCGACCGAGGCTCCTGCCCAACGGGGCGGGCCGGAGGAGGGAGAGAGTTTCAATGCCCAGCCGGCCTTTGAGAAGGTGTTCGGGCAAGGCGGCTTCGAGTTTGCGGCGCGCTTCGTCGAGAGATGTCAGATGGAAGAGTTCCGGCATGGCGCTACGATTTTACGCTAAGGCGGGTGGTTTTCCAATGAGGGCGGCCAAAGAACAACCAAAGACTCGGCTGGGGCCGGCACCCCAGCCCTACAAGTGGGGCCGGCCTGCAAAGTCTCCCCCACAATTCGCTTGGCGTCTTTGTGTTTGGGTCGTGAAGGGGTGTCCTCCCCCCACCTCAATCCTCCCCCACAAGGGGGGAGGTGTTTCTTCAGTTCTTCTTGCTTCTTATGGTTGTGGGACGACATCGCAAGCGGGCGGCGGCAATGCTCTCCAAAGGCGGGCAGGCCGCCCCTACAATCTCCTTTGTGCCCTTGGTGTCTTGGTGGTGAGATGGCGCCTTCTACGCCTTCACGACTTCGGCGCGGACGGCGCAGGCTTTGTATTCGGGGATTTTGGCGTAGGGGTCGAGGGCGTCGTTGGTCAATAGATTAGCGGCCGCCTCCCGATAATGGAAAGAAAGGAAGATGATTCCCGGGGCGGTGCGCTCGGTGACATCTGCGGCGACGATTACTTCTCCCCGGCGGGAGGTGAGGCGGATCAAATCTCCGCTCTTTGCGCCGAGTTTGGCGGCGTCGGCCGGATTTATCTCCACCGAAGGTTTGCCGGCGAAGGTCTCGATGCTGCGGGAGCGGCGGGTCATGGTGCCGGTGTGATATTGATAGAGAATGCGACCGGTGGTGAAGACGAAGGGATACTCGGCATCGGGCAATTCCGCGGGCGGGCGGAAGGGCACCGGGTGGAACTTGCCCAGGCCGCGGGTGAACTTCTCACGATGCAGGAGGGGCGTGCCCGGATGATCGGCCGACGGGCAGGGCCACTGCAGGCCCCCATTTGTCAGGCGCGGGTGAGAGACGCCGGCAAAGAGCGGAGTGAGTGAGGCCATCTCCGAGAAGATTTGGGAAGTGTTCTCATACTTCATCGGATAGCCCAGGCGGAGCGAGAGGGCGCAGAGGATTCGCCAGTCGGGAAGGCTTTCGCCTTTTGGGGGGAGGGCGGCGTGCAGCAATTGGATGCGCCGCTCGGTATTGGTGAAGGTGCCGTCCTTTTCCGCGAAACTGGCGGCCGGCAAGATGACCTCAGCATATTGCGCGGTGTCTGTGATGAACATGTCAATCACGCAGAGGAATTCCAGTTTTTGCAGGGCCTCGCGGACGTGGTTGAGATTCGGGTCGGTCAACATCGGGTTTTCGCCCATGATGACCATGCCCTTGATTTTTCCCTCGGCTGCGGCATTCATCATTTCGACCACAGTCAGGCCCGGCTTTTCCGGCAATGGACGGCCCCAGGCCTGGGCGAATTTTCCCCGCACTTTCGCCTCCGTCACTTTCTGATAGCCGGAGAAATCTCCGGGCAGAGCCCCGGAGTCGCAAGAGCCCTGGACATTATTCTGACCGCGCAGAGGAAAGACGCCCGCGCCTTCGCGGCCGATTTGGCCGCAGAGCAGGGCCAGGTTGGCAACGGCAAAGACATTCTCGGTTCCGCAGGCGTGTTGGGTGATGCCCATGGCATAGACGATGGCGGCGTTCTTTGCGGTCGCGTAGGTGCGGGCGGCCCGGCGGATGTCGTCTGCGGGAACACCGGTTATCTTCTCCGCCCATTCGGGGGTGCAGTCTTTGAGACTCTCCTTCCACTCTTCAAAGCCTTCGGTGCGGGCGGAGATGAAGTCTCGATTTTCCATGCCCTCGGCGAGAATGACATTCGCCATGGCGTTGATGAGCGCGACATCGGTTCCCGGGCGTTGGCGGAGCCAGAGGCCGGCGAAGCGGGAGATGGGAATCTGGCGGGGATCGGCGAGAATCAGTTTCGCCTCGTGGCGGCGGGCGGCCCATTTGATGGGCAAGGCGACAATGGGATGGGTCTCCGTGGTATTTGAGCCGATGACGAAGAGGCAGTCGGATTTTTCCAGGTCGGCTTCCGAGCCGGTGGCGGCTCCGCTGCCGAAGGCGAGGGCGAGGCCGGCGACGGTTGAAGCATGACAAAGCCGGGCGCAGTGGTCAACATTGTTCGTGCCGACTGCGGCGCGGGCAAGTTTTTGCATCAGGTAGTTTTCTTCATTGGTGCACTTGGCGGAGGAGAGGAAGGCGAGGGAATCCGGGCCGTGTTTTTCCTTAATCTCCAACAGCCTGCGGGCGACCAGGTCGAGGGCCTCGTTCCAGGAGGTTTCGCGGAAAGCGGCGGAATCGGCCTTCTTGCAAGGTTGAGTCGCAGAGATGGTCTCCTCCCCCTGGATGGGGGAGGGACCGGTGGCTAGGCCCGAGGGGCCGCCACGGCGGTCGCCCAAGGGCGACCTAGCCGGTGGGGGTGCGCCATACCCCCCACCTGAATCCTCCCCCACAAGGGGGGAGGTGACGGTGCTGGAGACGGTCCCGCTGGAAAGTCGGTCCGAGTTGACAATCAGGGGGCGCAGGAGGCGGTCCGGGCTGTTGATGAAATCCATGCCGAAGCGGCCCTTGACGCAGAGCCAGCCGCGGTTGACCGGGCTCTCCTCATCTCCTTTGGAGCGAACCACGCGGCCGTCTTTGACATGGAGAACGATTCCGCAGCCGCAGCCGCAGTAGGGACAGATGGTGCGAACCTTCTCGAATTCCCATTCCCGGCCCTGGAATTTGCGGGCGTGTTCGACCAGCGCGCCGGTGGGGCAGACCTGGATGCAGTTTCCGCAGAAGGTGCAGGTGCTCTCCTGGAGGGGGCCGTCAAAGGGGGCGGCGGGGCGGGCGTCAAAGCCCTTGTAGGCGATGGTGATGGCGTCATCACATTCGGCCTCACAACAGGCTTCCACGCAGTTGCCGCAGGAGATGCACTTGTTGTAATCCCGCTCGAAGAAGGGGTTGGAAGCGTCCGGGGCGCGGCTGTGTCTTTCTCCTTCGTAGGCCGGAGGCCTCACCTCCAATTTGTAGGCCCATTCCTGGAGGGCGCAGGAGCCGGCTTCTTCGCAGACCAGGCAATCGGCCGGGTGGTCGGAGAGAAGGAGTTGGATTGCCAGGCGGCGCGCGGCCTTGACCCGCTCGGTATTTGTGCGAACCACCAGGCCGCGGGTGGCCGGGAAAGCGCAGGAGGCGACCAGGGTTTTCGCTCCCTCGACTTCAACGACGCAAAGCCGGCAGGAGGCCTGGGGGTGGGGCAGGCTGGGATGATAGCAGAGGCGCGGAATCTCGATTTTCGCGCGCTCGGCGGCCTGGAGGAGGGTCATTCCAGGTTCGATTTCAATCGTTTGGCCGTCTATGGTAAGTGTGTCACTCATTTTGCAGTCCACAGCGCAGACAGCGAGTCGCCTCTTTCAGCACCTCTTCTTCGCTTAGGCCGGCTTCGACTTCTTTGAAGGAGGATTTTCGCTCGGCGTGCTCCAGACAAGGCATCTTGGCGCGTGGGCGGGAGACGAGGTCCTCTTCTTTGGGTTTTTCCAGTTGGACGCGGGACTTCTTCGGAGGAGTCGCCGGAGGCGTTGGTATTCCGAGCAAGTAGCGATGTATGGTTTCCGCGGCGCGATTGCCTGCGGCAAAGGCTTCGACCACGGTGGCCGGGCCGGTTACCGCGTCACCGGCGGCGAAAACGCCCGGGAGGGAGGTCTGCAGTGTGTCTGGATCAACCTCCAACAAACCTTCTCTGGTGAGGCCGATTCCCAGATCCTGGGCGAAGCGGGTTTCGGGGACCTGGCCGATGGCGGCAATCACCCAATCTGTCTTTAAGGCGTATTCTGAGCCGGGGATGACCTCCGGGCGGCGGCGGCCCTGCGCATCCCGCTCGCCAAGTTTCATGCGGACACATTCGGCGGCTTTGAGGCGGCCGTTTTCGCCAATCAATTTCGTCGGAGCCGAGAGATACTCAATCTTTACCCCTTCGGCTTCGGCCTCGGCGATTTCCCAATCGTGGGCGGGCATCTCTTCCCGGCTGCGGCGGTAGAGAATGGTGACCTCCGCGCCAAGCCGGAGGGCGACGCGGGCGGCGTCTATGGCGACATTGCCTCCGCCGATGACAAGCGCCTTTCCAGACAGGGATTTCATCTGCCCCAGGTTCACTTTTCTCAGGAATTCCAGGCCGGAGACGACCCCCTGGAGTTCTTCTCCGGGAACTCCGAGGGGCCGGCTGCGATGGGCGCCGATGGCGAAGAGAATGGCGCGGTAGCCCTGGGATTTCAGGGTTTCAAAATCCTCTTTGGCGATGCGCCGGCCGGTCTCGAACTCTACTCCCATCGCCCCCAGGCAGCGAATCTCGCGCTCCAGTATATTGCGGGGTAGGCGATAGGCCGGGATGGCCTCGGCGAGGCTGCCGCCGAGGACTTCATGGGCTTCGAAGACGGTCACGGGCCAGCCTGCTTGAGCAAGTTTGGAGGCCGCCGCAAGACCGGCCGGGCCGGAGCCGATGACGGCGACTTTTTCGCTTCGATAGACCGCGCGCGGAATCTTGGCCAATATCTCTTCTTCGGGCCGGCGGGCTTCCCAGTCGGCGAGGAAGCGCTTTATGGGATTAATGGCGATGGGTTCGTCAACATCGCCTCGGCGGCAGATGCGCTCACAGGGGTGGTAACAGACGCGGCCGCAGACTCCGGGGAGGGGAATTCTCTCTCGGACGAGGGCGAGGGCCTCGGCGAAGCGGCCCTGGGAGGCGAGGCCGATATAGCCCTGGGCATCCAGGCCGGCGGGGCAGGCGTCCTGGCAGGGAGAAGTGCTGAGGGCCTTGCAGACTCCGGCGGGACAGATTTTTGTTCTGATGTGCGCATCGTATTCGTGGCGGAAGTAGCGGAGGGTGGAAAGGACCGGATTCGGAGCGGTCTGACCCAGGCCGCAGAGGGAGGCGTCCTTGATGGCCGCGCCCATTTCCTGGAGGAGTTCGATATCCGCCGCTTCGCCGCGGCCCTCGGTTATGCGAGTGAGGACTTCCAACATTCGCTTTGTGCCGATGCGGCAGGGGATACATTTGCCGCAGGATTCTTCCTGGCAGAAATTGAGGAAGAAGCGGGCGATGTCCACCATGCAGTTGGTTTCATCGAGGACGATCATTCCCCCGGAGCCCATGATGGCCCCGAGGGAGACGAGAGATTCATAATCAATCTTTGTGTCCAGGTGGGCCTCGGGGAGGCAGCCGCCGGAGGGGCCGCCCATCTGGACGGCTTTGAAGTTTCTCTCTCTGGGGATGCCGCCGCCGACCTCGTAGATGATTTCGCGGAGGGTAATGCCCATGGGGACTTCGACCAGGCCGGTGTTTTTCACCTTGCCGGCGAGGGCGAAGACTTTCGTGCCCTTGCTGCCTTCTGTGCCCAGGGAGGCATACCAGGCGGCGCCGTTGAGGAGGATGGGGGCGATATTGGCAAAGGTCTCGACATTGTTGATATTTGTGGGAGCGCCCCAGAGGCCGCTTTGGGCTGGGAAAGGCGGGCGTGGGCGGGGCATTCCCCGCTTGCCTTCGATGGAGGCGATGAGGGCGGTCTCTTCTCCGCAGACGAAAGCGCCGGCGCCTTCCCTGACTTCCAGGCGGAAGTTGAAGCCGGAGCCGAGGATATTGTCTCCCAGCAGGCCCAGTTCTTCCGCCTGGCGGAGGGCGATTTTCAGATGGCGGACGGCAATGGGGTATTCGGCCCGCACATAGAGATAGCCCTGGGATGCTCCAATGGCATAGCCGCAGACGAGCATCCCCTCGATGACACTGTGGGGGTCGCCCTCGAGGACTCCGCGATCCATGAAGGCGCCCGGGTCGCCCTCATCTCCATTGCAGATGACATACTTGGTTTCCCCCTGGGCGAGGCGGGCGAAGCGCCACTTTTGGCCGGTGGAAAAGCCCGCTCCTCCCCTGCCCCGCAGGCCCGAGGCCTTGACTTCCTCTATCACCTGCTCCGAAGTCATCTCCTGCAGCGCTTTCGAGATGGCCGCATATCCCTCGCGGGCGATATAGTGGTCAATCCGGCAGGGGTCAATCTGGCCGCAGTTGCGGAGGACGATTTTCTTCTGGCGGCTGAAAAAGGGAATCTTGTCGGGATGCGGGAGGTGTTCGCCGGTCTTCGGGTTGAAGTGGAGGAGGCGCTCCACCGGCTTGCCATTGAGCGCGCTGGCGATTATTTCGGGGGCGTCATCAGGGGAAACCTGTTGATAGAAGCAGCCGGAGGGGTCAATCCCGATGACGGGCCCGACGGCGCAGAAGCCGTGGCAGCCGGTTTCGATGATTTCCAGGGCCTCCTTGCAGCCGCGCCGCTGGACTTCCCGGCTCACCGCTTCCAGGACGGCGTCTGCGCCGATGGCGCGGCAGCCGGTCATGCAGATGCGAAGGCGCGGGGTCTCGGCAGATCGGCTGCGGAGCACCTCCTGGCGATAGGCGGCCAATTCCGCGTGGCTTTTCAGCGGCCGCGGGAGTTCGCTCATTTGAACTCCTTCAAGACCGCGTCAACCCGGCCGGGTGTCATGCGGCCGAAGTAGCGGCTGTTGACGAGCAGGGCCGGAGCAAGAAAACAGCAGCCCAGGCAGGCGACGGTTTCCAGGGTGAAGCGGAGGTCAGGCGTGGTCTCGCCCTCGGCGACTCCGAGTGATTCCTTCAGGGCGGCGAGAATGCCTTTGCCCCCCTTGACGTGGCAGGCGGTTCCCTGGCAGCACTTGATGATGTTTCGGCCCCGGGGAGTGAGGTGGAATTGGGAATAGAAAGTCACTACTCCATAGATTCGGCTGAGGGCCACGGGAAGAGCGCGAGAAAGCGCCTCCAGCGCGGGGCGAGGCAGATAGCCGTAGATTTCCTGCGTCTCTTGCAGAGCGGGAAGGAGCGCGCTTTCGCCCTGATGCTTGTAGCGAGAGAGAACCGGTGAGAGAAGATTCAAATCGAGTTCGGAGAGCGGTTTCTCAAGCGCGGTTGGTGCGGACATCGCTGTTGCGGGACTCCTGGGCCTATTCTAGCCAGCGAGAGAATCGCTGTCAATGCAACGCCTGGGGCAGGAAAACTAGTAGGCTCTGCTGCGATGGCGGACACCGGTTATGGTGACAATATCGGCATCGTCGTCAATCTCGTAGAGAATGCGCCAATTGCCGACGCGCACCCGCCAAGTCGGCGGCCTGTGGTCACGCAAAAGCCTGCATCCCGGCGGGCGGAGATTGTCTCGGAGCTCACGCAGCGCGGCAACAACACGCTCTGCAACGCTCGGGGCAAGCCGTCTGATATCGCGTTGCGCTGCGGGGGAGATGATGACCCGCATCACCGCAACTTTCCCTCAGCTCGGAGACGGGCCTCGAACCCCTCCAGAGGGACTGGCTTCCCTCTTACCTTCTTCCCCTCTTCCAGGTGACGGATGTCCTCGAGTTGCTCGGCGGCTTCGATGAGTTCTTCGTACTCGTGAATCGGAAGAATCACCGCCTTGCGCCGACCCTTTGCATCTGTCAGGTATTGTCTGGACTTCTTTGCAGGCTTTGTGATGGTCGCCATGGTAGGGCCATTTTACGCTCGTCAGGCCTGATGGTCAAGGAATTGTTGTGCGGGGTCTAAGAGATACTATACACTCCCGGGGTTAGGGGGGGTGCGCTGGGCGTTAGTCTGTGCGGCCCAGGTCCGCCCAAGTCACGCGCGTAACAATCGAGGGAGTGAAGCATTGCTGGCCGAGGCATCGCTGGGGATCCACGCAGCCTTCTTGCTGCGGGCACGTGAAGTAACCGGCGCGCCATAGGCGGTTCTCCCGCTGTGCGCCCACGGTGCCGAGGATGACCAGATTGGAACAGCGTTCCCAGAGTTCGGGGACGTTACACGTGCGGCAGGCCTCCACGGTGGCGGCCCCGCGGCTGGGATCTCGCGGATAGGCAAGGCTGCAGATGTAGGCGCCTCCCATGCTGAGGCTGGGCGAGGAAGAGCGGAATTCGCACCAACGATCTTGCGCGGCTCCCAGGAGTTTGCGGGCTTCATTTTCCAGGTCTATGGTTCGGCTTGCAAAACGGCCTGCCTTCAAGTCCGCCACCGCGATGCGAAAGCCGGCCCTCAGCAGAACCGCTTGAAGTTCTTGCGGATCTCTGCCGAGGGCGGCGCGGTCTTCGACATACCGGCGTGAGAGGAAGACCTTCTTGATGACTTGTCGTTCCTCGTCCAGAGCTATGGAGATGACACAGGAGCACTCGCGAGGGCCGATCCACAGTTCTCCCGTAAGTTCATAGCCGCGGCTTCTTTGCGTCTCCACGGCCAGGCGGAAAGAGCGGCCGTCCCACCGCGTCGAAGGTTTCCGCTTCGCCTTATCGGATTCGACCAGCGGCGAGATTCTTGAAAGGATGAATAGCGCGAGCCGGTGCGCCGGTTCCCACCCGCGTCGCAGGAGCCGAAGCGGTTGTTGGATGGTCCAGACCACGAGGGCCGCGGGCGCAGCCCCTACCCGGTTCAGCCAGTCGCGCGCTTCCGGCGTCTCCGGGGGCAGCAGGCGTTTGCCGGCATCGCCCCCGGATAGGGCGTCGAAAAGCTCTCGTTTGATCGCCTCCATGCACCTAAGTGCAAAGGGAGGCGCCAACCGGAGCGGACGCAAGACCAGATAGTTGGCGGACCTTCGCGCTCGCAGGGAGAGGCGGACCAGCAAGGGAATGTTGTCTGCCCGCAAGAGATCGAAGGAATCTGTGATGCGCTCTCGCTCCTCGAGGCCGGGCGCGGCCCTCCACAATTCGATCCAGGTATCAGATTTCTGCCATCCAACTATCCAGACTAAGACACATGTACCGGCGCCAAGATTCATGCTCCAGATGGGGGAAAGGTTTCGCCCTATCCCCAGCCCCAGGAGCAGGGCGACTTGGAACGCCCCCCAGAGCCAAGGCAGATGCTCAGGGCGGTATTCCCACGTCAGGTTGAGCGCGGCAGGAATCAGACTGCCCAAGGCCAGCGCGATTCCGAAGAGGAGGGAAGCAGCCACCACGTCAACGAGAAAGAATCTCCGTACGGCAACAGCGAATACCGCTGACAACACTGTATAGATGAAGACGCCTATGAGGCCGATGAGGGCCACCCAAGAGACCAGGTAGAGCGCCTGCGCGCTGACTCTTGGTCTCAGGAGAAGATTGGCGACGGCCATGCCGATCAGGAGGAAGACTGCCGCCGAATAGATGTCAACGCTTCCCCGGGCGGCGCCGCCGATTGCCGCCGCTCCTGCAAACACCAGCCCCGCCCCTACGGACCAGATGCATACGAGGAGATTGATCTCTGGCAATCGAACCCAACGGCCCACAGAAGAGGGCATCCAGAAGAAAAGGGCCAACAACAGCGCCCCGGCCAGGGCCGCAAGGGGCCAGCCGAGATGAGTAATCCGCGCCGCTGCGTCCACTGCAGGTTGGGTCACAAGATACGCTCCGAGTGAGCGCAACAGGAGGAGACCCGCCCAGCAGGCCGCCACGGCTGCGGCTAGAAGCCGTAACCTTGCCAAGCCGGCGGCATGAGCGGTTATCACTGCCGCGAGCGCGACGGCGCCGGCGGCTGCGGCCGTCAGCCACGGCGTATCAAGCGAGCCGCCGGCCAGCATTCCCGCGGCGACGGTTGCGGCCAAGGCGACGAGTATCGCCGACGAAGTTCTTGAGGGAGGCATCTCGAGGTCACGCCACAGGTTGGCCATCCCAATGCCGGAGATTAGCCAGGGAAGCGCCACCAGCCACTTCGCGAGGGGATGAGCCGGGAAGAGAGAGCAGCCTGCCAGCCAGACCGGCAGCGCCAGAGATGCTGCTGCAAGCGCGGCAAGAAAGAGCCAGATTGCCGCGGCGCGCCGCCTCTTCCGAGCGACATCGGCGGGGCCGCCGCTGAACGGGGCGGAGAGAAGACAGCCTGCGATGAGAGCAAAAAGAGGAGGGATAGGCAAAACGAGGGCCAGGCCGTGGCCGGGAAAGGAGTAACCCCAAAGGGCTGCCGCAAAAATGAGCATCGCCGCGCTGGGTGGCGTGGTCCAGGAGAGATCTTTTCCGCTCTTGATGCTTATATCGGTCACGAAAAGAAATGTCTAGGGAGAGATGGGGAGCACCGTCACATTCTTTCCAGAAACCTGTTGAAGGTTATTCTCAGAGGTCGTTGACTCTCGGGAAGAAGACAAGGCCATGACCGTGTATTCATCTGGATGGTTGGCCCTGCACAAGCCTTCTTCGTAGGTAATCTGCCCGGTGCGCACGAGTTCGGCGAGGGAGCGGTCGAGGGTGAGCATTCCGACTTTTGCGCCGGTTTGGATCAATGTGGGTATCTGGTAAATCTTGTTATCTCGGATGGCGGCGCGAACCGCCGGCACTGCAACCAGAACCTCGAAGGCAGCCACTCGACCGCTGCCGTCGGCCCGCCGCGCCAAGACCTGTGAGACGACGCCTATGAGGTTCATTGAAAGTTGGATGCGGATTTGCTGTTGTCGGCGCGTAGGGAAGATGTCCACGATTCTGTTGACGGTTTCAGCCGCATCCATGGTGTGGAGCGTGCTTATCACCAGATGGCCGGTCTCGGCCGCCTGGAGAGCAAGGTTTGTGCTTTCCGGATCGCGCATCTCTCCGATGAGGATGACATCGGGGTCTTCGCGCAGCACACAGCGCAGTGCTGTGGGGAAAGAATCGCTGTCCCTGCCGATCTGGCGCTGGCTAATGAGCGCCTTCTCATCCTTATGAACGAACTCAACCGGGTCCTCGATGGTGATGATATGGCAGGGGAAATGTTTGTTGATGAAATCCACCATCGAGGCCTGGGTGGTGGTCTTGCCGGCGCCCGTCGGCCCCGTTATCAGCAGAAGGCCTCGGGGTCGTTCGACGAAGGAATTGCAGACCGGCGGCAATCCGAGGGCTTCCATGCTCCGGATGACCGAAGGTATGAGGCGGAAAGCGGCGGCGACGGTTTTTTGCTGCATGTAGAGGTTCACACGGAAGCGGACCGCATCGGCGAGACTGTAGGCGGCGTCCAGTTCCAGGGATTCCTGAAAGCGTTTCCAATCCACTTCGGTGACGGCGGCCCGGGCGAGGGCTTCCGAGGATTCTGGAGTCAGAGAGGGAAGATCAGTGACAAAGAGTTCTCCATCTATGCGAAGCAGCGGGGGGCTGAAAGCCTTCACGAGCAGGTCAGAGGCCATCAATGCCAATCCCGCTTGGAGTAGTTTGTCGAGATCCGCCCGGGCGTCATTCATCTTCTTCTCATCCTCTCCGGCGCGGCGTCTGGTCGCTGATGGTCTCCGGCCGCTGCCCGACGACGGCGGTGGCGCGCGCGTGGAAATCCTTCGGCGACAGGCTTTTGGACAAGGCTTCGTCGAAGGTAATGGTTCCCTGTCGGCACAGATCGAGCAGATGAGCGTCCAGCAACTGCATGCCATACTCGCTTCCGGTTTCGATGAGGCCGTGTAACTGCTCGGTCTTGCCTTCTCTCACCAAATTGCGGGCGGCAGGAGTGAAGATGAGAGTCTCAAAGGCCGCCACGCGGCCTTCCTTGTCACAGCGGCGGGCGAGCGTCTGGTAGATGACGGCTTGCAGAGTCAAGGCCAACTGGGCGCGGATTTGGGCCTGACGATCATGGTCGAAGCAGTCCACCATCCGGTCCACGGCCTGTGTCGCGTCCGCGGTATGGAGGGTGGCAAGGACGAGGTGCCCGAGTTCGGCTGCGGTTATGGTGGTCTGGATGGAATCCGGGTCACGCATTTCTCCGACCATGATGACATCCGGGGTCTGGCGCACGACGCGTCGCAGGGCCTCGCCGAAACTGCGGGTGTCTGAGCCCACTTCTCGCTGGCTGATGGAGGCTCTGCGGCTGGTGAAACAGAACTCGATG
>Ga0299915_10000966_pt1 | contig 21203 bp, 19 predicted proteins | sample RVTome_13_FD_200263 | JGI IMG/M metagenome (GOLD analysis project Ga0299915, IMG submission 200263) | Soil microbial communities from uranium-contaminated site in the Upper Colorado River Basin, Wyoming, United States - RVT92D227 (version 2) ... | reverse complement strand
CCGCTCGGCGTCGCCGAGCCTCCAACTGCGCGCCACTGCCTTTTGGTCTCATGCACGAAAGTATAGCCGCGTTCCATTACTTATGCAAGCATCAATAGAGTAACTATTTGCAGGAAGCGTGGCACGGGCTTCCAGCCCGTGAAAACTGGCTTCATGGGCAAGATGCCCATGCCACTTCCTGTTACCATAATATACGAGTCTCTGTAGGGTCGTGCAGATTGGCCATTCCGAGAGAATTGTGAGGAAGGTTTTGAATGGCAGGCAAACTCAAGGTAACTATAGACCGGGAGGGATGTATCAGTTGCGCGTCGTGCTGGACCATCTGTCCCGAGGTCTTCGAGGAAAGTGCGGATGACGGCCTCTGCCGGATCGTTGAACAATACAGGAGCGGTGGCGACAAGGCGCGAGGAGAAGCGCCGGAGGATCTTGGAGAGAAGGTGAGAGAAGCCGCGGACTCTTGCCCCACCTCCGTAATTCACCTCTGAGAGCGGCTGGAGATTGAACCAGATGGAGTCTTCTGACGCGCGACTTGATTTGCGCTGCATAAACACCATTCGCTTTCTGGCCGTTGATGCGGTCGAAAAGGCTCACTCGGGCCATCCCGGCGCGCCCATGGGCGCCGCGCCCGTTGCTTATATCCTCTGGGATCGTTTTCTCAAATTCAATCCGCGCAATCCCGACTGGCCCGACCGGGATCGTTTCGTTCTTTCTGCCGGCCATGCCTCCATGCTGCTCTACGCCCTGCTTTTCCTCACCGGCTATGACCTCGCTCTTGAAGAGATCAAGCAATTCCGCCAGTGGGGGAGCAAGACCCCAGGCCATCCGGAGCATGGCCAGGCGCCAGGTGTGGAAGTGACGACGGGCCCATTGGGCCAGGGCTTCGCCAATGGAGTAGGTATGGCCCTGGCCGAGCGCTGGCTTGCCTGCAAGTTCAACAAGCCCGGCCATGAAGTCATTGATCACTATGCCTACGGACTTGTCTCCGATGGCGATATGGAGGAAGGAGTATCCAGCGAAGCCGCCAGCCTCGCCGGCACTCTTGCATTAGGCAAGTTAATCTATTTTTATGACTGCAATGACATCTCCATCGAGGGCCCCACGGACCTTGCTTTTCGAGAAAACGTCGCCCTTCGCTTTGAAGCCTATGGCTGGCAGGTGATAGGCCCAATTGATGGCAATGATCTCAGTTCTATCGAGACCGCCGTTCGCCAGGCTCAGGCGGAGGCCAACCGGCCCTCATTGATTATCTGTCGAACCATTATCGGCTGCGGAAGCCCCCAAGAGGGGACGGCCAAAGTTCACGGCGAGCCCCTCGGCGAAGAGGCGGTGCGAATAGCCAAAGAAAGATTGGGCTGGCCGCAGGAGCCCGCTTTCTATCTGCCCGATGATGTGCTGGCCCACATGCGCAAGGCGATTGAACGCGGCCGGGCGGCGGAAGAGGAGTGGCTGAGGCGGAGGGAGGCTTATGCGGCAGCCTATCCGGATTTGGCCGCGCAGTTAAGGCTGCAACTCAGCGGGGAATTGCCGACGGGCTGGGAGGAAGGCTTGGAAGGCCTCTTTCCGCCGGGGAGCAAGCCAATAGCAACTCGCAGCGCCTCCGGCAAAGTGCTGAATCTGCTGGCAAAGAAGATTCCTGCGCTTTTCGGCGGCTCTGCGGATCTTGCGCCAAGCACCAAAACACTTATCGAAGGAGAAGGCGATTTCGGGCCGGAGGATCACCGCGGCCGAAACCTTCATTTCGGCGTGCGCGAACATGCCATGGGGGCCATCGCCAGCGGAATCGCGCGCCACGGCGGTTTGATTCCCTATACAGGAACTTTCCTGATCTTTTCCGATTATATGCGGCCGCCCATGCGCCTCGCCGCAATGATGGGGATTCGCGTGATATATCTCTTCACTCATGACAGCATCGGCCTCGGCGAGGATGGCCCAACCCATCAGCCGGTAGAACAATTGATGAACCTCCGCGCCATACCCAACCTGACGGTCATTCGTCCTGCCGATGCGGCGGAGACGGCCGAGGCCTGGCGCGCCGCCCTGCTCAATCGAAAAGGCCCCACCGCGCTCATCTTGACTCGCCAGGATTTGCCTCTCCTCGACCGGACGAAATACGCGCCGGCCGAGGGTTTGCGGCGCGGGGGATACATACTCTGGCAATCGAGCAAGGGCATACCGGAGATGATCCTCATCGCCACAGGCTCGGAAGTCCATCCCGCCCTTGAGGCAGGCGAGAAACTGGCCGCCGAGGGAGTGAAGGTAAGAGTGGTTTCCCTTCCAAGTTGGGAACTTTTCGACCGGCAGCCGGAAGACTACCGCCGAACTGTTCTGCCACAAGAAGTGCGAGCGCGCGTAGCGATTGAGGCCGGCCAGAAGTTGGGCTGGGAGCACTATGTCGGGCTGGAGGGAGCGGTGGTGGGCATGGAGCGCTTCGGAGCCAGCGCTCCCTACAAAGTGAATTTCGAGAAGTTCGGCTTTACCGCAGAAAATGTAATCAGAGTGGCAAAAGCATTGTTGAATCGTTCGCAGCAAGGGAGAGAGTAATGGCCGTCAGGCAAGACAAGGTCAACCTGGGAGAATACCAGCCGCTGGTTGATGAAGCCATCGCCGAAATCGCCGAGAAAGAGATTCTCAGCCGCGTCTGGGCCCATGATCATACGGTCTGGAAGCCGGAACCCACGGAGATCGGCAATCGCCTGGGATGGCTGCACTGCCCTCAGGTAATGGCCGAGGCGATTCCCCGGATTCAGAAGTTTGCAGAGTCGGTTCGGGCCGAGGGTTACAACTTCGCATTGCTCTTGGGCATGGGGGGCTCCAGCCTGGCCCCGGAAGTCTTTCGTAAGACCTTCGGCGTCTCGCCCGGATACCTTGATTTGGCTGTGCTGGACAGCACGGACCCAGGCGCAGTCTTGGCCTATGCAGAGAAGATTGATCCGGCCCGCACCCTTTTCATCGTCTCCACCAAGTCCGGCGGCACCGTGGAGACCTTTTCTTTCTTCAAGTTTTTCTATAACCATATCCTTGACGCCCTGGGCAAGGAGCGCGCGGGCCAGCACTTCATTGCCATCACCGATCCGGGGAGCGCGCTCGCGGATATCGCCGCGGAACGCAATTTCAGGGCGACCTTCCTGAACGATCCCAATATCGGAGGGCGCTATTCGGCCCTTTCCCATTTTGGCCTGGTGCCCGCGGCCTTGTTGGGCGTGGAGGTCGGCAAGTTGCTCGACCGCGCCGCCGCCATGGCCTGCAATGGCGAAGGGTGCAATGCTCCGGCCCGGAGAAACAATGCCGGAGCCTGGTTGGGGGCAATCATTGGCAAACTCGCCCTCGCCGGGCGGGACAAGTTGACTTTGATTACCTCTCCCTCGCTTTCCCTGTTTGGCGCGTGGGTGGAGCAGCTCATTGCCGAGAGCCTGGGCAAGGAGGGCAAAGGCGTCCTCCCTGTGGTTGGCGAAGCAATCGGGCCGCCGGAAGTCTATGGCGATGATCGCCTATTCATCTACCTGCGCCTGGAAGGCGAGGATTCCCTCGACTCGGCCGCGCAGAGGCTGGTTGACGCCGGCCAGCCATTCGTCCAGTTCGACCTGAAAGATCCCTATGATTTGGGCGGCGAATTCTTCCGCTGGGAAATGGCGACGGCCGTCGCCGGTCATCTCCTGGGAGTCAATCCCTTCGACCAGCCCAATGTCGAAGCCGCCAAGGCGCTGGCTCGCAAGATGATGGAGGCCTATAGAAAAGGAGGCGCTTTGCCTGAGCCGGCGCCCGCGCTCCGCGCTGACGGAATCGCAGTCTATTCGAATCTTCGTGCAGAGAGCCTGGCGGGCGCGTTGAACTTCTTCCTGGCGCTGGCCCGGCCGGGAGATTACATCGCCCTGCAGGCCTACCTCCGACCGACAGATGAGACGACCGCGGCCTTGGAGAAACTTCGCCTCCGGCTGCGGGATCGCCTGCGGCTGGCAGTGACTCTCGGCTATGGGCCGCGCTTTCTTCATTCAACCGGCCAATTGCACAAGGGCGACGCAGGCAATGGCCTCTTCATCCAACTGACCGCGGACGATCGTCAAGATCTGCCCATACCGGATGAAATTGGTTCTAAGAACGCCTGCCTCGCCTTTGGAATAGTGAAGGCTGCCCAGGCCCTCGGGGACCACCAGGTGCTGTTGGACATCGGCCAACGAGCGATGCGCTTTCATTTCAGCGAAGATGTCATAGGCGGCATCCAGCGGCTGGTCCGGATGTTTGGCGCAGGGTGCCCTGGCAGGCGACAGTAGTGGTGACGGCAGGCTAATGAGGTTCGGCTATTAGAGTTATAGCCAATAGATCGATTCTTGCAAGGTTTCATGCTGATTCTTTCGCCCATGGTCCAATAGCCTTATTGGCCGAAACTCATAAGGAGGCTTGCAGGAGGTTAGCGTTTGAAATAGAATTATGTGCAATGGTCGTCTGCAAGGCGGCGCTTCCTACTCCGTTAGCTATCGGAAAACCTGGTCAAAAGTAGCCAAGGGTGTCTCTGGGTTTGACTTTAGACGAGAATCAATTGAGTGACATGGCATGAAGGGATGCCTGCAATAGGAGCGAAATGAGCAATGAGGACACTTGCTATCTTGACCAATGGCGGCGACACATGCAGCCTTAATGCTGTGATCAAGAGCATTAGGGACAATGCTATTGCCGCGGGATATCCCAGAATACTCGGGTTTGAGGACGGATACCTGGGAATCAAGAATAGGTGCGTCAAGCTTCTTACATGGGAACACATTGATCCGGAGCGAGGCGGTACGATCCTCCGGTCTCACCGGTATGCCCCCCGTTCCGATGATGAGAAGAGCGTTGTGTTCAAGACCTTGGGGGAACTCGAGGTAAATGTGCTGGTAGCGATAGGCGGTGACGGAAGCCTCAGTGCAACAAAGGACTTGTACCAATGGCGCGATGCGAACAGCTATGGCGTTGGAATTCTGGGGTTTCCACGCACTATAGATAATGACATCAGGACGAATACATTTGAAGGGAATACCGAGGTAGCGCTGTGTCCGGGTTATCCTTCTGCCGCGCTTAAGATCGCTCGCCTTGCAAAAGATCTTCGCACTACTGCCATGTCCACACGCAGGATCTTCACAATAGAGACAATGGGAAGAGATGCCGGATGGTTAGCGGCTGCAGCTATTCTCGGTGGAGCAGAGCTCGTGCTAATTCCGGAGGTGGAGTTAACGTCAGACGACTGGGAGAGGTTTTACGAAAGAGTCGTCAAGCTATACCGCATTCACGGTCATCTGATTATTGCCGTGTCGGAAGGGTTCAAGTTTGAGGGTGCGCAACAAAAGGACGGGGAATTTGGCCCGAGAAAACTTGGCGGAGCCGGAGTCAGAGTTGCCAAAGCGGTTGAAGAAGGTATTCAGAAAAGGGGTTTGAGCGTTGAGGTAAGGTGTCAACATGGTGACTATATCCCCAGGATGGGGAGCCCCTCCGCGTATGACATCAAGTTTGCCTCTGCATTAGGCCAAGAAATCCGCGCCATGCTTGAGGACGGCAGAGATGGAGAGCTACCCGTGCCAATACGTGTGCCGAGCATAACGCAAATCCAGGCTAGCGTATCTCGTATTCCCCTTGACAGAATCGGCCATTTGCGCTTTCCTGCAAAGGACTTCTATGACGCAAAAGAATTCTGCGCGACAGATTCATTCATCGACTTCCTTATCAAATTCGTGGATCCAGCGGCAGTATGAAGTCCTCGGCATGTTTCCCGGCCTAGCTTACCAGTCCTCGTCTACTCTTGGGCCTCTGACATTGCCTACATCTGGCGTGTAGGTCAATCTGCCCGAACCACTTAGTCCGCGAGAGCCTCGGCGGGGCACGCACTAGGCCTCCTGAACATACTCAGTCCGAGCGCCTCTCATCGGTGACTTGGATAGCGCGTTGTGGGTTTGCCTAAAGGCATTTTCACAATCAGTATGCTATACTCACTCGCGGCGGGAGGCGTGAAAACACACGTGGACATGGCCTGCTTCAAACAACAGGCGGCCGAGCGCGGGGCGGAGTTTGTAGAATCAGGCATGATAGTGGGCCTTGGGCACGGAAGCACGGCTATTTTCGCGGTAAAGAAAATAGCGGAACTGCTGCGCGCCGGTTCCTTGAAGGATATTCTGGGGGTTCCGTGCTCTCTTCAGGTTGAGAATACCGCCAAAAGGCTGGGCATTCCGCTGACAACGCTGGAGGAGCATCCGGTGATTGATCTGACAATTGACGGAGCGGACGAAGTTGATCCAAACCTGAATCTCATTAAAGGCGGCGGGGGAGCGCTCTTGCGAGAAAAGGTAGTTGCCCAGGCGAGCAAGCGCGAAATCATAGTCGTGGACGAAACCAAACTCTCACCTGCATTGGGCACAAGAATCCCCGTGCCGGTGGAGGTCGTTCCCTTTGGCTGGCGCACGCAAGCCGCCTTTCTCGCCTCCCTGGGAGCGCATATTGCACTGCGTCGAAACGAAGACGGAACTCAATTCGAGACCGACCAGGGGAACCTTGTCCTCGACTGTGATTTCGGCCCCATCAAAAAGCCTGAAAAACTGGCCGCCAGATTGCAGGAGCGCGCCGGCGTTGTCGAGCACGGGCTTTTCCTGGGACTGGCGACAGATCTGATCCTCGCCGGGGAAGAAGGCATTCGCCACTTCAAACGGAATGCTGAATCCTCGGCAGAGCAACCCGCTGATCCTTGAGCAGTCTGCGCGAGAAGCGAACCAGGAGCGAAAGAATGGAACTCGGCATGATAGGCCTTGGGCGCATGGGAGCCAACATGGCGGAGCGGCTCGTCCGCGGAGGCCATCGCGTAGTGGGCTTCGCGCGAAGCCCGGAAACGGTCCGGCGCGCCATGGAAAAGGGGATTGAAGGCGCATTCTCCCTGGACGAACTGGTTCAAAAACTCAATCAGCCGCGGGCCGTTTGGCTGATGCTCCCCGCAGGAGAGGCGGTGGACGCCACCATTCAATCGCTCCTGCCTCTGCTTGAGCCGGAGGAGGTCATCCTGGACGGAGGCAATTCCTACTACAAGGACTCGCAGCGCCGCGCCGGCCTGCTCGAAGAAAAAGGGCTGCATTTTGTGGATGTCGGAACCAGCGGCGGAATCTGGGGGTTGACAGAGGGATACTGCATGATGATAGGAGGAGATAAGGCGGTGGTGGAGCGCCTGCAGCCCATCTTTGAAAGCCTTGCTCCGACCCCGGACAAGGGCTGGGGGCATGTGGGCCCTAACGGCTCCGGTCACTTCGTCAAAATGGTGCATAATGGCATTGAATATGGGATTATGGAAGCCTACGCAGAAGGCTTTGAATTGATGCAGCACAAGTCTGATTTCAACCTGGATCTGCGCCAAGTTGCTGAAATCTGGCGCTTCGGAAGCGTTATCCGCTCCTGGCTGCTCGATTTGGCGGCCGGGGCGCTGGCGGAAAATCCGGCCCTCGAGGGCATTGCTCCCTATGTCGCCGATTCCGGAGAAGGCCGCTGGACGGCGATGGAGGGGATCGAACTCGGCTGTCCCCTGCCGGTTATCACACTCGCCCTGCAGAACCGTTTTCGCTCGCGGGAAGAGGCCCGCTTCGGCGATAGGCTTCTGGCCGCCTTGCGCCACCAGTTCGGCGGGCATGAAGTAAGACATCAATCCTAAGTTCCTTGCACGGAGCCCAACCGATGCATCAGCCGCCTCCGGTCGGAAAAGCAACGAGCATCGTGATCTTCGGCGCCTCCGGCGACTTGACCCAGCGCAAACTGATACCCGCGCTCTTCAGCCTCTATCGCAAGGGCCGTTTGCCGAGGGATTTGCGCATCGTCGGCTTTTCCCGTTCGCCCTATTCCCAGGAGGAGTTTCGCAATCACCTGTGGGAGGGAGTGAAGCAATTCGCCGGTCAGGGCTTGGAAGAGGCCTCCTGGAAGGCCTTCTCCGACTCTGTCTGGTACTGCGCGGGAGACCTCAATCAACCGGAGGACTATCCGCGCCTGGACAAATTCCTGCGTGACCAGGAGAGAGGCCCGGCCAACCGCGTCTATTACCTGGCGACCTTGCCGGCTCTCTTTGCTTCACTGGCGCAGAGGCTCGGCCGGGCCGGCATGGCCGGGGAGGCGGAGGGCTGGCGGCGCATCGTTGTTGAAAAGCCCTTCGGTCATGATTTGGCCTCCGCCCGCGCGCTCAACTACGCCCTTCATTCCGTTCTTGAAGAAGGCCGAATCTTCCGCATGGATCATTATCTGGGAAAAGAGACCGCGCAGAACATCCTCTTCTTCCGCTTCGCAAATACTATCTTCGAGCCGCTGTGGAACCGGAACTATATTGATAATGTGCAGATAACGGTTGCGGAAGAAGTGGGTGTGGCACATCGCGGCGCCTATTACGACAAGGCCGGAGTATTGCGAGATGTCTTTCAGAACCATCTTTTGCAATTGCTCTGCCTGGTGGCGATGGAGCCGCCGGTCTCCTTTGAGGCCGATGCGGTGCGGAATGAAAAGATAAAGGCCCTCTCCGCCATTCCTCCCATCAATCTCTCCGACACGGTCCGCGGCCAATACCGCGGTTACCAGGAAACGCCTAACGTCGCGCCCGACTCGCAGGCCGCCACCTTCGGCGCGTTGAGAGTGTGGGTTGATAACTGGCGCTGGCAGGGAGTGCCATTCTATCTCCGCTCCGGCAAATCTCTGGCGCGCAAGGCGACCGAGATCATCATCGAGTTCAAGTGCCCGCCCCACCTGGTCTTCAATCTGCCCGCCTTCTCGCCCAATTCCCTCGCTCTGCGCATCCAGCCGGATGAGGGAATCTTCCTTTCCTTCGAGGTCAAGGTCCCCGATTCCGCCGAAGATACCCGCAGCGTTGAAATGGACTTCCATTATCGCTCCTACTTCGGCAGCGAGCCCTTGCCCGATGCCTATGAGCGGCTCTTGCTGGATGTGCTGAATGGCGACGCCTCTCTCTTTCCCCGCGAGGACGGAGTGGAGGCGGCCTGGCGGCTGATGGACCCCGTCATCCAGGGCTGGGGATCGCCCAATGCGCCGCCGCTCGTCATCTACGAGCCGGGCAGTTGGGGGCCGGCCGAGGCGGAGGAACTCATCGCTCGGGAGGGCCGCTGCTGGCGGCTGGCCCACGAGGCGCACGGCGAGAATGATAAGCAAGATAGAGATTCTTCCTGACCCCGCCGGATTGGCGCGGGTAGGGGCGGAGCATTTTCTCGACATCGCCGCCGCAGCCGTCGCCGCGCCCGCCGGGCGAGCCTGCCTTTTTCTTTTGGTGACATGGGCTTCCAGCCCATGAGTTCACGGGCAAGACCTATCCTGAGCCTGCCGAACGGATGCCCGTGCCACGAGAGGAAACCGATCGCGGGCGCATTGAGTAATCTGCCGGTGAACAACCTCATTACCACTTGTGTCCGCCCCGCCAGCGCAATCTGCCTCGTCGTCCTCAGCGCGCTTATCCTCGTTTTGGGCTTCTATCCTTCGCCCCTGATTGCCCTCGCCCAGAGAAGTGCGCAGATGTGGTTCGGGGGACATTGAATCCTCTCCCATCAGTATTGACTCTGCCTGGCTCCAGGGCTATCATGCGAACGCCTATCGTCTCTGCCAAACAGGAGGCAAAAAATGGCTGCTACCATGAAGGCGGTTGTGCTGCATAAGATCGGCGATTTGAGATTGGAGGAGGTTCCGGCTCCGGGCGCGCCGGGCCCCGATGAAGTGAAGGTGCGGGTGAAAAACGTCGGCGTATGCGGCAGCGATGTCCACTATTACAAGCGCGGCCGCATCGGCGACTTCGTGGTGGAAAAACCGATGATTCTCGGCCACGAGACCGGCGGAGAGGTGGTTGAGGTCGGCAGCGCGGTCAAGCGCCTCAAGGTCGGCGACAAAGTTGCCATGGAGCCGGGGATTCCCTGCCGGAAGTGCGAGTTCTGCAAGACCGGCAAATACAACCTCTGTCAGACCATCTTCTTCTGGGCGACCCCACCGGATCATGGTTCGCTCGCCGAATATGTGATTCATCCGGCCGACTTCTGCTTCAAATTGCCCGAAGGCGTAAGCACCGCGGAAGGCTCCATGATTGAGCCGCTGGCCGTCGGCGTCCATGCCTGCAACCTGGCCCGGGTGAAGGGCGGAAGTTCGGCCGCCGTGCTGGGAGCCGGGCCCATCGGCCTTCTCGCCATGCAGGTCGCCCTGGCCTATGGAGCAGCCACAGCCATAGCCACAGATGTGAGTCCCTCCCGCCTCGCCCTGGCACAATCGCTCGGAGCGGCTTTGACCATCAATCCGGCAAAGGAAGATGTAGTCAAGCGCGTAATGGAGGCCACTGACGGCAAAGGGGTTGACCTGGTGCTGGAATGCAGCGGCGCGGCCCAGGCGATTACTCAGGCCGTGGACTTGGTCAAGCCCGGCGGAACCATCGTCTGGGTGGGAATGACCCATCCTCCGGAAGTGCCGCTAAATCAGGTCAAATTGATCGTCAAAGAGATTCGCACCCAGGGCGTCTTCCGCTATGCGAATGCCTACCCGACGGCCGTCAATCTTGTCGCCGCAGGCAGAATTCGCCTGGCTCCGCTGATCACCGCCCGCTTTCCTTTCGCACGCGCCATCGAAGCCATAGAACTCTGCGCCACCGGCGCCGCCGAGCAAATCAAAGTGATGATAGACCTGTGAGAATGAACCACAAAGACACCAAGGCACAGAAAAGCAGCCGACGGGCTTGCCAATGAACCACAAAGGCACCAAGGCACAAAGAGAACCTATCCCAGCCGAAACAAATCGGCTGGCAAGAGAGGTAGTAGATGCGGCCTTTTGTATCCACAAGGCCTTGGGGCCTGGGCTATTGGAAACCGTATATGAAGCCTGCCTCGTTCACGAGTTGGCCAAGAGAGGACTCAAAGTAGAGAGGCAAGTTGCTCTTCCGGTGGTTTATGACGGCGTCCGACTGGAGGCTGGGCTCAGACTGGATCTCTTGGTTGAGAATCATCTGGTGGTTGAACTCAAGACCGTAGAGACCATTCTGCCGCTTCACACCGCGCAATTGCTCACTTATCTCAAACTCTCCGGCCATCGGCTCGGGCTGCTAATAAACTTCAACACTCCGGTCATCAGTGCGGGCATCAAACGGATCGCATTGTAAGTGCCCATTTTTCAGCCTTCCGGCGACCTGTGAATCGTCGCCGAAAGGCTGAAATACAAGATTCTCTTTGTGTCTTTGTGTCTTGGTGGTCAAAAAATGAAAAACAATACAGCGTTTCCAGACTTCTCTCTCGCGGGCAAAACCGCTCTGGTCACCGGCGCCAGCAAGGGCATCGGCCAGCACGTGGCACTGACCTTGGCCCATGCCGGCGCGGATGTGATCTTGACCGCGCGTGACTTACCCGGGCTGGAGAGCACTGCTGAAAGCATCCGCGCCATGGGCCGAAAGGCTGAAGTCATCACCGCCGAGATGGCCGATCCGGCGGAGATTCACGCCCTCGCGGAGCAAGCCCTCTACGGGGGCCGCAAGATTCACATTCTGGTGAACAACGCAGGCCTCAGTTTCCCCGAACCGGCCGCCGAGACCACGCTCGAACACTGGGACCTCACATTGAATGTGAATCTGCGCGCACCGTTTCTGCTCAGCCAGTTGATTGGCAAGCGGATGATGGAACAGGGCGGCGGCAAGATTATCAATATCTCTTCCCAGGCCGGTCTGGTGGCCATCAGCGACCATGCCGCCTACTGCGCTTCCAAAGCCGCGCTCATTTTGCTTACGAAAGTCCTCGCCGTAGAATGGGGCCCGCATAATATCCAGGTGAACGCCGTCGCCCCAACCGTCATACTCACTCCTATGGCGGAAAAGGCCTGGGCGGACGAGACCAAACGAAAAGCGATGCTGGCCAAGATTCCCCTGGGCCGTTTCGGTAAGCCGGTAGATGTCTCCGGTGCCGTCCTATTCCTCGCCTCTCCCGCCTCCGACCTCATCACCGGCGAAATCCTCGCAATTGACGGCGGCTACACCGCCCAGTGAGTCATGAAGTCATTTCAGAAGTGGGTTCGCGGCAATGCGGCCTAGAGAAATGCAGAGTTCTTGCCGCAGATAAACGCGGATCATTCACGATTCATATAAATACCTGTCCTCATCCGCGTAAATCCGCGGCTAGAGGTGAGTCTTGAAATAAGTTCATGTGACTCGTCTTTGGCAGGAGGACAAGCAGCCCCCAACGAAACAACCCAAAGAGAAGCAAGGTGCAGCGGCTAGGCGGGGATGAAACCGGGGCAGTGCGGGGCGTGAGTGATCGCTTTGGCCTTGGACTGCGCCCATTACCTGTCGGCCGGCCAAGAAAACCGAAGGGGGACACTGAGGATGCCAAAAATAGGTAACTCTCCCCATTTTCCATACTCTCAGTCCAAAGAGCGGAGGGAAATCATATGAGGATCATCGTAGGTGGCGCACTTGCCTTATATGGTGCGTTCACGCTATGGAACATCCAGACTGTTCTGCATTCGCGGATTTCCTTTTCCAATATTCGCTTTCACGGACCATTAGCCTGGCTCTTTGGCCTTGGGATGCCTTGGTCTGGTTGGGCCATGTGGGGAATCGCTGTGCTGAACTCCCTCCTGCTATTAGTTGGCGGCATCTCCGTCATCCTCAGACGAGAGCGTGGCATGCGCCTCGCGCTGATTGCGCTCATAGCCGAGTTTGCAATGGTATGGCTCCCAGGCTTCGCACTCCTAGCCTCGCTGGCATGGGGATGGGTTCTGCTAGATTTTCCGTCTGCGCCACACGCGTTCCTCCGGACACCAACCATGCGCTTTGCGTGGACGCTCACGCTCATTCCCTGCATTATCGAAGGACTGATTCTGGTCGCTATCTTCTTGTGGGTACGGCGTGAGTTGGGAAGGAGGAGAGGAGGGCTAGAGCGCGGGAAGGCTAGTTGAAGCCCTTGTAGTGGTCACAAGCATCTGTGAGACCGATGGTATTGATTGCTATGATAGGCCGATGGTTAACGCGAGATACCTGCCGAGTCGGGTGCGGGCCTTCTCGTCGGCCTCGCCCTCCGCGTCGGAGACGCCGAGTCAGGCAGTAGGGGGTTAGACATGATTTCCGCTCGCGGTTTCAGGGGGACAGGGGGTGCGGTGGTTCATGCGCGCTCTTTGCTTATTGGAATGCTCAGCATGGTGATATTCATCGTGTCTCTCGCAGCATGCTCGACGCCTCCTGGTTCCTCTCCCATCTTCTCTGAAGGCGGTGCGCTGGCTGCCGACAAACGGCGCTTTGACGAGGCTGCGGGCAGGTGGCTTGTTTCTTTTACTCCAAGGGATGATTCTGTATTACTCGCGTTTATGTTTCGTAAATGGGAGGGGCCGTGGGCTCCGGAAGAGTTTCTACTAAAGGGGAAAAAGGCCCGCGTTGATAGGCGACTCAGCGAGAAGATTTCTCTGGAAAAAGGCAGAGAGAATGTGTGGGACGTCCTCGGACAAGGGCTGTATGTGCCTGACTATCAGGTTACCTATGGAGCAGCGTTCTATCGCGACCGGAAGGGGATTCGCCTGATCGCGTTGGAAGGGCCTCATTTCGCAAGCGATACGATTATCCTTTCTTCAGAAAGCAAACATCCTGCGCGGCTTGTCAAGGGGGACTTCGCGGGCCTGCGGACGAATAGTGGCATTACCCTGGGCACGTCGGCACAACGACTACGCAAACTCCTCGGAGCTCCATCTGCCAGGCACTCGTTTCGCGAATATGAGATTCTTTGGTTTCTTCAAAAACCAACGCACCAGCCAAGCCTCGGCCCTGGCCATCCCCCCTACAAACAGGGTTATGCTGCCGCCTACGCCCTGAAAAGGAAGAAGGTGGTAGAAATCTGGCTACACCTCTGGAGCACCGAGCGTTCCGGATAGTAGTCATTGGCTAGGTTGTGGGTAGCCGCTTGTTACCCGTCATAAATGGCAACACCAAGGGCGAGGTTCGGCCCAACGGCGAGCGCGTCACTTACACCTGAGATATCGAGAACCACGTGACAAAGGTGGGATTGCCGAGTAACAGGGCAGGAAAATAGGGGACAGCCGCACATCTTGCGATGACGTTGCAGGCTGAGTTTGCTATGATGCGGACATGCGCGGGCCCGGCCCTAGCCTGCCTCGGCGGGAAACGATGTCCGCGCTACACACATTACCTCCAATGAAGGTCTTGCTCGTCAACACCAATGGTGAACGCGCCCCACAGCCGGTAGTTCCCCTGGGGCTCTGCCTGGTGGCTTCTGCGCTTGAGAAACGCGGCTTTGAGCCGCGCATTCTGGATTTATGCTTCTCCCGCCGCCCCGATAGAGATGTGATACGAGCCCTGAAAGCATGGCAGCCGCAGGCGATCGGGCTCTCGGTGCGCAATCTCGACAACGGCGAATATCTGGAGACGCGCGGCTATCTTCCCCAGGCGGCGGAGTTCGTTGGAATCTGCCGGGAGCATTCCAACAGCCCGATTATTCTTGGCGGCCCCGCAGTAAGCGTTTCTCCTGCAGGTCTGCTCGAACACCTGGGGGCAGATTATGCCGTCGCTGGAGAAGGGGAGGAGGTTTTGCCTGAACTCCTGCGACGGCTGGCGACGGGTCGCCCGGCGTCTGACCTCCCCGGGGTCTATTCAGGCAATGGAGCAGTTTCTTCCTCAGCAGAGGCGGCGCGCGTCGAGAATCTTGACGGCCTTCCGGCGGCTGATGCGGGCCGCTGGATTGACCTGGGGCGGTATCTGCGTTGGGGCAGCCCCCTGCCGGTTCAGAGCAAGCGCGGCTGTGCCTTGAAGTGCATCCACTGCACTTATCGGCTGATTGAAGGCTCGAAATATCGGCTGCGCTCGCCCGAGGCGGTCGCGGAAGAGATGGTGGAAGCGAAAGAACGCTGGGGCGTCCGGCGCTTCGAATTCGTTGACTCGACCTTCAACCATCCTCCGAAACACGCGCTCTCCCTCTGTGAAGCGATGATCCGCAAAGGAGTGCGCGCGGAACTTTACACCATGGGGTTGAATCCTGCCGGCGCATCGAAAGAATTGCTGCTGCTGATGAAACGGGCCGGCTTCGACTCGGTCCTTTGCACTCCGGACAGCGGCTCGGAGAAGATGTTGAATGCGATGCGAAAAGGATTCAGCGTTGAGGAGGTCGCCCGAACCGCGGCCTGGTCGCAGGAAGCGGGGCTGTCCGTTCTGTGGTCCTTTTTATTTGGCGGACCGGGAGAGTCCGAAGAGACCGTGCGAGAAACCCTGAGGCTGATTGAGCAGATAGTCGGCCCGCGAGACCGGGTCCTCTGCACTGTGGGGCTTCGTGTCTATCCGCGCACCGAACTGGAGCAGATCGCCCTCGAAGAGAGCGCCCTATCTCAAGAGACGAATCTCATGGACCCCGTCTTCTATTTTTCCCCGCACATCTCGGCCGCGCGCGTGTTGGAATTGCTGGAGGGCTCAAAGTCGCGCTCCCGGATGGTCTATCTGGGACTGCTCCAGCGGCGGTGCATCCCGCTCGCCCTTCGACTGCGGGCGAACTTGCGATTGCCCGGGTCGTTATGGGCCGGGGTGCCGCTGTATAATCGCCTTGCGCGCGGGATTGGCAGGCGTTGCCAGAGAGGCTGAGAGGGCCGAGGGTCTGGCCGTCCCAGCGGCCCAGGAAACCTCCCTCAGCGTATCAAGCATAGATAGGTGGGCCAACAGCAGACAGATGGTTGATTCCGCGCCGCAATTGCGGTTCACGCCGGTGTCCATGAGGCCGTCAAAGCAGCCGCCGGTCTCGGGGTCATAGAGCGATTCGCCTCGAATGTTGCGCCCAAAGAACCACTCCAGGGCGAGTTGAGCCCGGCGCAGATAATCGGCTTCGTTCGTCGCCTCAAAGGCGGCCAGTGCTGCCTCCACCATGGCAGCGGCGTCAATGGGCTGCTGGTCGTAGAGCGGCGGTTCTTCATCACTCTGCCGATACCACCCATGATTTCCGACGAGACAGAGAACCTCCCCGGGAAAAGCCTTCTCGGAGAGAAAATCGAAACTCGTGCGCGCAACCTTCAGGTATCCTGCGTCACCGGTCATCTGGTAAGCGCGGAAGAGGGCCTCGGGCAGTTTAGCATTACCGTAAGTCATCTCAGGAAGGAGCCAGCGCCAATCCGGTCGGCTGTGTTCATTGAATCTTGCCAACAAGTAGTCCGCCAAGGGGCGGATCATCTGATTCGCGCGTGGGGCTTCCGTAGGGCGCGCCTTCGCCCACCAGTACAACGCGATGACGCTGAGGGCTCTGCCCCGGGGGTGTTCGAGATCCCCGACATGCGGAAGCGCCAAATGAAAGATTCTTTCCGCCGCACCGGTAAGCCCGGAGTATGGCGGGCTGTGCAGTAAATGAGCAACCGCTGAGAGGGCGTGTCCAAAGGTATCTTCGGATTCCGTCTCTTCGAGGAATCTGCGATCATAGCCGATGAAATTGTGAAAGCGCCCGTCTTCCTCTTGCGCGTAGTTCAGAAAGGCGAGATAGCGGGTCGCCAGTTCGCGGCTTAGGTCATCACCATAAATGCGGTGATGTCTCACAGCGACCATCAGTGCCCGAGCGTTATCATCCGTCGTGTATCCGGTCCGATAATCAGGTAGAGCATAGTTGGCGTGCTGGATAACGCCAGAGCAGTCGGTCAACCGGCGCAGATGTTCCAGCGAAATAGTGAGGTCAGGCGGGCGCATCTTCCAGGAGGCCTCCTCTTGCTAGGTTTGCAGCCACAGAGCGCTCGAGCGAGCATAGGCGGGCTTGGCAAAGATGCGGCGTTCCACCGCCTTGTGAAAAAGCGCGGAGTAGCGGGCGCCCACAAGCGGCCAAAGCATCTGTCCGCCATAGGAGAGCGTTCGCGATTCAAGTTCATGCTGCAGATGAGGATTGTCCAGGATGCGGGTTACCGCCTCGGCGATGGCTTCCCCGTCACGGAAGCCGACCAACCTCCCGCGCCCTTCATTCAGCAAGAACTTGGCGTACAGGTATGGAGTTGATACTATCGCTTTGCCGGCCGCCACCGCGTAGGCGAGAGTGCCGCTGACAATCTGGTAGGGGCTCAGGTAAGGGGTAAGATAGACATCGGTGGCGGCGAGATGGGCAATGATTTCGGGTTTGGTGAGATATCGGTTGACGAATCGAACCGACTCTTCCAGGCCGTTCTTACGGACGAAATGGATAAGTTCCTCCCGGTAACTCTCCTTCTCGTGGTGCCTGGCCCCAGGATGAGTCTCACCGATCACGAGATAGCAGACATCAGGGTGACGTTCCCGAATGGCGATGAGCGCGGAGAGCGCATGCTCGATTCCTTTGCCGCGGCTGATCAGGCCGAAAGTAGAGAGGACACGCCGGCCGGAAAGCCCGAGGCGTGCCTTCGCCTCCTGTCGGCTGCCGGCAAAAGGTGCCGGCGCGCCGTGGTGGATGAGTGCAATCTTGCTTGGCTCGACATCATAGACTTGTTGCAAGAGGCCAATGGCGAAGCTATTCAAAACCACAAGTCTCTCCGCGCGCTCCGCCAACTCGCGCAGCATTGTCCGGGCGAAGGGTTCTGGCTGTGGCAGCACAGTGTGCAGGGTGACGACAAGGGGCTTTTCCAGGCGCCGGAGAAAAGCGCGAAGCCCTCCAATCTCTTGTCCTCCGAAAATGCCGAACTCGTGCTGAATGCTCACGACGTCAACCGGTGCGTCGTTCAGAAACTCGGCCGCAGCCTCGTATTCGCTCTCTTCACGATCGTTTATCAGCATGGTTACCGGCCAGGAGTAGTCGTTCCTTTGCGCGCTATTCTCCATCGCCACTACCATTGGCTCTCCAACGCCATCGCTCTGCACAGCGGCCTTCAGCAAGTCCTCACAAAAGGTTGCCAGGCCGCATTCGCGGGGCGGGTAGGTGCTGACAAAGGCGATTCGCAGCCCCTCCAGCGAGTCTTCGTCATACCATGCCGGGCGGCGATTGCTATTCAGTGTTGACATCTGCCTCATCTCCTTTTGATTCTACTCCAACCTAACTCCAAATAGCCTGCAAGGAAGCCAGCCAAAGATGCGCCTCAGCGCGGCGTTCTGGACTCTGGCGGAAGGCTGTGAATCACTTCCAGCCGGCGCCAATGCAGACCCTGCATTGCGGCTCAGCGCCAAGAGGGGACTTACCTAACAGGACGGGACTGACGCTCCACACTGAAGAAAGCGGCGGTAAATGGGGCCGGATGAGTTAGGAATTCCAGCCGCTGGCCCGCGCTCAATATGAACAGCGCCTTTTCTTGGCGCGCCGCCGGTGCCCTAGGCGGATTCTCCGCTCTCCGTATCGAAACGAGAACGAACACCACTATACTAGCAGAATGAGATGTCCCTGGCAAGGCAAATCATGAAGAGATTACTCTTTCGACCCTTGTCTTGTGCGGAAAAGCGCTCAAAGACGAGGAGCGAGAGCGCGAAGACGCCTCTAAAAGAGGCATTTGCACAGGCAGAGATCTTTTTGTATCCTCGCAAGTGCAGTGCGGAGTATAATATTCCTTAGCAGGGCAACAAAATAACATAGGGAAACTGGAGTTTGGTGGGATGTCAGCAGTAAGAAATAGCAAAAAACAAGTTGGCCGGCCGTTGACGGAGGCCGACACGCCGGCCGAGAACGCCAGGAAAAAGGTTCGCCGCGCGCCGATAGTGATGATTAGCAGTTATCCTCCTCGGCTGTGCGGCATAGGCACTTTCTGCGAGGAGGCGCGCGAGTTCATCCAGCAGCGTCACCCGGAGCGAGAAGTTCTTGTGATATCTCACACCGATGGCGATGGCGAAGGTGTATTTCCCCTGATGGATTTGTCCCGCCCCGATTGGTGGAGGCCGGTGGTTGAAGAAGTGCGCCGACTCGATCCTCATGCTATCCACATCGAACACGAGTACGGCCTCTATGAGTACCATGACGCCGCCGGGAAGGGCGATTCCAACCGAGGCTTTCTTGAGATGCTGAAGGCGCTTTCCCGCTGGCCGATTGTGGTGGAACCACACACGGTGCATGGCCGGCTGTGCGACCAGGAGAGCGCCTTCATCAAAGAGATGGCGGAACTCTCGGATGTGGTTCTCTTCAAGTGCCACTACCAGAAGTGGCGACTCGATTGGACCTTTCGCTCGAGGGGCTGGGCGATGCCTGGCAACATAATGGTGGTTCCTCACGGCGCCCGACCCGATCGGCGCTGGACGCTGGAGCACGTGGCCCAACTGAAAAAGGAACTTGGTTTTGCAGACTGCCCGTACCTGGGGGACCACTTCGTTGGCCTGGTAGGCTGGATCCAGCGCAACAAGCGCTGGGACATTCTGACCTCGATGTGGGAGGAAATCGTCGAGGAGATAAAGCAGCGCACAGGCCAAGACTGGGATCTGGTCGCGGCCGGTCAAATGCGAGACCCGAATGATTTGCCGGACTATCGGCACTATAGGGATGAGGTGGAACGACTGCAAAGCAAGGGCCTCGCCCATTTCTACGAGTTCGTCCCGCGGGGAGAGATTTATTACAAGATCATGGCTTGTTGTGACTTCGTTGTGCTGCCCACGGTGGATGAGACTCAGTCCGGAACGCTGGCAAGAATCATCGCCCTGAACAAGCCCTTCATTACTACCGCCCCACTGGAAGGGCTAACTGCTCAGGCTATCGAAAGCGGCGGAGGGTTGCTCTTCAGCAGCAAGAAAATGCTGAGGGAAAAGGTCGTGCGGCTCGCCTGTGACGAAGAACTCCGCCTTACCCTGGGTGCGAGCGTGAAAAGATATTTGGATGAAGTTGTATCCTGGAAGATCGTCGCTGGCCAGTACGACGAAGCCTATGACCTGGCGCGGCGCTCCAAACGCAAAGGCGAGAAAGCCTTCATTCCCGCTGAGTTTTGAGCAGCCCGCGGCTGGTTTCCATCTTGCGCCCCTTTTCCCTGACCTCCCGTGAGGGCGGGCGAACGGTTGCTGCCAGGATCATGCCGCCCCTCCAAATTTGCTCCTCTCTGTTACATGGCCTTGGCAAATCTGTTTGTTGAGTTTTGGTGGAAAGAAAGACAAATGTCCCTCGGGTGAACAAAGGCGCTTGCTCTCCGATAGGATGGGCTCTCGGTCCTGCGGTATGAAAAAAGGGTCTCCATAGGAGACGAAATTCTTACAGAGGAGGCAGGAAGAATGCGCCGAAGCAAATGGGTAGTAGTCTTGGGAGTGCTCGGAGTCATCGCGCTCGTAGTCATCGCCTATGCCGCGCAGCAGTCGGCTGAGCCGGGAACTATGAAGCCGCCTGGCATGATGGGTCAGGAGGGCATGATGGGCCGCCCTGGAATGATGGGCCATGGGATGGGGGGGGCGGGACCCTGCCCCATGCACGGCGGGATGATGCACGGCATGATGGGCCGCTCGGCAATGGTGGTCGGAGGAAAGTACCTATACGTCCTCGCCGGTGACAAGATCATGAAATACGACCACGACCTCAATCTCGTCCGGGAAACTGAGATGAAGACCGATACGGCCAAGATGAGCCAGATGATGGAGCAGTGCCTGGAGAAATGCCCCATGCGCAAGCAGATGATGCCGCCGGGGAAGTGAGGTCAAAGAAGCAGGAGCGGGTTCAGACGCAGCCTGGACCGGAAGCGCGGCGGCTGCGGCCCGAGCGGCGAATCGCCAAACCGCCCGAGCCGCGCCGCCGATGGGCTTTACCGCGAGGAGCGTATAGCGCCGTCAGATGCAATCAGACTGCAAATAGGAGGGCAGGGGAGATGGCGATAGATCCGGTCTGCGGGATGGAAGTTGACGAGGAGAAGGCGGCCGCTACGTCAATCTACAATGGGGAGACCTATTACTTCTGCGCGCTTGGCTGCAAGCAGGCCTTTGACGAAAACCCCGAGGATTTCCTCCTCGGCGCGGAGGAAGAGGAGGGTTTGTCGTAAGGATCAGAACTCTCATTCGAAAAGTCAAAATTGCAAACTTCCTGAGGTCGCCGCGGCGACCTCAGACTCCCCTCCCGGTTCTTGGCTCTTCTTTCTCTCGCCCTTTCGGCGAGAGAAAGAAACAGCAAAAGCGAGTGAGGGGGTCTGGGGGACGAATCGCTTTAGACCGAGCGAAGTCGAGGGCTGGCTCGTCCCCCAGGAAGTTATCAGTTTGGCATTCTTGAAATGACTTTGCTCTGTTGCAGAGATGGGAAGTTCTGTAGGGCGGGGGTTCCATCCCCCGCCGAAACGAATTTGCAAAGAGATTCCGGCGGGGCTAGGCAGCCCCGCCCTACAGTCCA
>Ga0299915_10000964_pt1 | contig 21220 bp, 19 predicted proteins | sample RVTome_13_FD_200263 | JGI IMG/M metagenome (GOLD analysis project Ga0299915, IMG submission 200263) | Soil microbial communities from uranium-contaminated site in the Upper Colorado River Basin, Wyoming, United States - RVT92D227 (version 2) ... | reverse complement strand
GATCACCTATCCCTACCTGTTCGGATTGCCCGCGACTCTGAGCCCTCGACCTGCCCCCCTAGGGCGAGGCCTCGCCTGGCGGGTGGTCGCAACTGCAATGCCCGTGCTCCTGAATGATTACGGTGAGGATCCTGAGGCGCTTCCGGAATGGGTCGAAGCTGGTGTGAATGCATTCCTGGGTGTGCCATTGATCGTAGGTGGTGAGACCATCGGTGCCCTGGGCCTGATCAGGCTGAATAAGAAACGCCCCTTCCATGACGAACAAGTCGACATGGCCCAGGCCATCGCACAGATGGCGGCCATCGCCGTGAAGAACGCACGGCTGTATGCCGAGGTCATCCAGCGCGCCGGTGAATCCCAGGCCCTGATGCGGACAGCCCGGTCCATCTCAGCCTCCTTGGACCTAGAGACTGTGCTCAATTCGATCGCCGAACAGGCCATGGAATTGACGAAAGGCGACGGAAGCCGAATCCACCTTTACGAACCCGATGGCGACGTGCTCCGCTGTCTTGTCGCCCGTGACCCACAGGGGACCGAGATGCTGTCGGTCGAGTTAAAACCCGGGGAGGGCTTCGTCGGGTTCGTGATGCAAAGCGGGGTACCTTTCCTCTCCAACGACCCGGCCTCCGACCCGCGCGGTGTGCAGGTTCCGGGCACAATGCTCGATGAGCCGGAGTGTCTCATCCTGGCCCCGTTATCGATTCGTCAGCGCACGATGGGGGTGATGACGGTCCGTCGGATCGGTCAGGCGAGGCCCTTCTCCCCCTCCGACCTCGACCTGCTCAGCGCCTTCGCCGCTCAAGCCGCGGTTGCCATCGAGAACGCCCACCTTTACGGTCAGATCGAGGCTCAGGCGGTGCGGCTGGAGGCCGAGGTGGCCAAGCGCACCCGTGATCTGGCTCGCTCCGAGGCCCGCTACCGGGCGCTGGTGGAGACGTCCCTGGCAGGGATCTTCCAGCTAGACGCTGACGGGACGCTCAACTACGCCAACCAGGCCTTCGTGCACCTCTTGGAGCGCACACGCGAAGACATCATCGGCCGTCCGGCTTCGGACCTTCTCGGGCTGAGCCATCTCGGACAGGGACAAGCCAGCGATCGCCCAGCCCCGCCTCTCGGGGAGGTCTACAGCCTCGAGCTCGAGTCTGGCACCGGGAGGCGAGTCCCGGCCATGCTGGCAGTCAGCACGATCACGGAAGAGAACGGGGTGCCGCAGGGGGTGACCGGTCTGGTTCTGGACATCTCCGAGCGCGTCCAACTCGAAGCGGCGCTGCGCGCCGAGCGCGATCGCCTGGATGCAATCCTGACCAGCGTCGGGGACGCGGTCCTGGTGACAGCTGCCGATGGCACCATCGAGTACGTCAACCCGGCGTGGGAGAGGATGACGGGCTATACCGCGGCTGAGGCGCTGGGAAACACGCCGCGCATCCACAAGAGCGGCGAACAGTCGGATCAGGTCTACACCGACTTGTGGCGGACGATCCTCGCCGGGGAGGCCTGGCACGGCGAGATGATCAACCGTCGCAAGGACGGCAGCCACTACGATGCGGCACTGACCATAACCCCGATCATCGACGCCACGGGGACCGTGATCAACTTCGTCGGTGTTCAATACGACATCAGCGCCTTGAAAGAACTCGACCGACTCAAGTCGCAGTTCGTTTCCGACGTCTCACACGAACTCCGCACACCGCTCACCAACATCCTGCTGTATCTCGACCTGTTGGCGTCCACCGATGACCGCCAGAAGACCGCCCGCTACTTGGCGACGCTGGCACGCGAGAGCGACCGACTGGCGCATTTGATCGATGACCTGCTTTCACTCTCCCGCCTCGAATCGGGCTCCACGCCGTTCGAGCCGGCACCGGTCGATATCAACCGCCTTCTCGGCTCACTCGCCGGCGATCGCCTGAGCTTGGCTGCAAGTCAGGGCCTGGAAATACGGCTCGATTGCATGAAACGGGCGCCGCGGGCGAAGGGCGACGAGCGCCTGCTGACTCAGGTATTCACCAATCTTCTTACCAACGCCATGAACTACACGCAACAAGGAGGCCGAATCACCCTCGGCACCCGCCTGGAGCATCAGGATGGCGAGGATTGGCTGGTGACCTCCGTCGAAGACACCGGTCTGGGGATCCCCTTGGACGAGCAACCGATGATCTTCCGTCGTTTCTTCCGCGGGCTGGCCAGCGAGGCAACCGGCAGCCGGGGAACCGGCCTGGGGCTGGCGATCTGCAAGCAGATCGCCGACCGCCACGGAGGACGGATCACCGTTGAAAGCGAGGGTGTCCCCGGGCGGGGAACCCGCTTCACTCTATGGCTTCCTATTGCCCAGGAAGCCAGCCGGGTGCAGGTCCACGCCAAAGCCTGAACCGGCCTAAGCGATCGTACCCCCTGATCCTGTGTCAGACAGATTCGCATCCATCCACTATTTGATCTGCCTGCGCGAGTATCCGGTCTGCAGCCCGAACCTGCGATCTCGGATGGGAGACTGCACCTTAAGTGGAAGAGTCAGGCTAGAGGGGGAGAGAGCAGGGGAAGGGAGACCGCATGCCGGGCCCGGAGCCCATCGATCGAGTTGATCCTCGACTAGGAGAGGCTGAAGACAGATCCCTCAGAAGTCTTGGTGATTTCGATGCGCGCTGGGAAGGCCTCTTTGAGTTCGTCTATGTGCGTGATCACCAGGATCCGGTCGAAGTCATTCTGGATGCTGTTGATGGCCGAGACCAGGTGCTCACGCCCGCGGACATCCTGGGTTCCAAAGCCCTCGTCGATGAACAGACTGCGCAGCTGGGCGCCGGCCCGCCGGGCGAGCAGGCGCGAAAGCGCAATTCGAATGGCGAAGTTGATCCGGAACGCCTCGCCGCCTGAATACAGTTCGTAAGCCCGATCCCCCAACTCATCGGAGATGATGATCTCGAGCGCCTCGCGCAGCTCGCCGGACTTCGTCTCTCTTTGCGTTTCGATGCGAGTGTGCATCCGCCCGTCTGTCATCCGCGAGAGCAACTCGTTGGCCGACCTCTCGAGCTCGGGGACGACGGTCTCGATGATCATCGCCGGAATCCCCCGCTTGCTGAATGCCTCGCGCAGATCTTCGAGAAGCCCCGCGTCCGTCGCCAGCCGCTCTCGCTCCTGAGACAACGCCTGGCGCTGCTTCTCGAATTCTTCCAACGCCGCCAGCTTCTGCCGGGCGCCGCCGACACGTTCATCCGCCAGGCGCTTCTCAAACCGCACGCGGTCGACGTCGGCCTGGGTGAGGGAGGCCGTCCGCAGCCGGCTTTCGCTCTCATCCGCGCGCGTTTCCACTTCCGCCCGACGGGCGCGGTCGTGTTCAGCTTCCGTAGACCAACGCTCGATCTTCTTCCTCAGGCTCTCAGCCAACGCCGCGGCTTCGTCGGCATGGCCCAGCGCCGCTTCAAGCTCACCGAGACGCTTCTCCAGCGGTGATCGGTCCCGAAGCCGGATAGTCAATTCGTTCAACTCGCGATCCACAGATGCCAGCCGATCCTCGATCACCTTGACGTGGTCCTGGTTCGTCCGATAGGTCTTACGCCGGTCTTCGATCTCACGGTTGAGATCTGCCAAGAGTTGCCGCCGATGATCCTCGGTTAGCGGCTGACCGCATGTCGGGCAAGTGGGCTCCTTGGTTGTCTCGAGAATTCGGACGCGTTCCTTGATCGGCTCGGTTTGCGGGGCGAGGGCAGCGTTGATCCCTCGCAAGTGAGCCGCCTCTTCTCCCAGAGCCGCGCGCGCCTGGGTAACCTCGCCCAGCCTGGCCTGGAATTGTTCAAGGGCTTTGACATCGGCTCTTACAGTTTCGGCGGCTGTTTGCAGGGCGACTTTGTCTGACCGGGCCGAGGCCTGCTCACGTTCACGCGACGCCTCGTTCACATCCCTCTCAAGGGATGAAATGTGCCGGGTCAGGTCGTCGACTTGCTTCTGAAACGTGACGAGCTCATTCCTGGTCTGTTCGAGATCCGACCATTGCCGTTCCACAGCCGTCAGCTCAGCCCCGGCCGCTTCGGCCACCGTTTGCGATTCGGCAAGTTCGGCTTCATGGCGCTCGCGCTGCGCCAACTCCCGTTCAGTCTCCTCCAGACGCCCGTCCAGGCGCAGAATGTCGTTCCGGGTGGCCGTAAGTCGGACCTTGGCCCGGTCCTCATACATCTCCCAAATAGAAAGCCCCAGGATGTTCGCCAGCACCTGTTTGCGCTCGCTGGGCGTCTTGGTGGTGAATTCATCCGCCCGACCCTGGAGCAGGAAGGCTGAGTTGACAAAGGTGTCGTAATCCAAATGAAGCAGCTTTTCGATCTTATCCTGGGTTGCCCGCATCCCACCTTCGGAGATCCCTTTCCAGGACGATGTGGTCGGATCCCATATCAGAAGCTCCAGGAGGGAGGCGCCGCGTTTTCCCGCCTTTCGTTGGCGGATCACTTTATAGCGATTACTCTCTTGATCGAAGGTCAGGGCGACTCGCATTTCCTGCTGACCTTGATGGACGAGTTCGTCCGGGGAATTGGATCGGGCCTTCCCCCATAAGGCCCAGGTGATCGCCTCCAGAAGCGAAGATTTGCCAGCGCCGTTAGGCCCGGCCAGGCAGGCAATGTGAATCCCTTCGAACCGGAGTGGGCCTGGTTCCCGATAGGCAAGGAAATTCGCCAGCTCGAGCTCAACCGGTATCACGCATGAGCTCCTCGGCTTTGCCCAGGAGAGCCTGGCGTCGTTCGGGCTCATCCTGTCGGGTCTGGAAGAAGATATCGACAAGCTGGATCGGGGTGAGCGCTTCCGGAGAGAGATCGCCGAGCCGGGCGCGTGCTTCCGTTTCAACTTCGCGAACAACCACGACGCTCGAGGCTTCGCCGAGCGCCGTCTGGACCTCCCTCTCGCGGAATCCGGTCTGCTGGTCTGCGCGCAGACGGATAACCAGCCGGACAACAGCCCCTGCGAGTGACATTCCCTCGACCGCCGCCAAAGTGGCTTCGGTGGGGTCGCTTTGGTCACGCGCGTCGACGCGGAGGGTCTTGAACGGTCTTGCCTGGACCTGGTGGAATGACCAACGCGTTGCCTCCCGCTCTAGTTCGACCCAGCAGAATCCCTTAGGCTCGTCTTCCTCACCAAAATCAATCCGTTCCAAAGAACCGCTGTAGACAACCGGCGGTCGCCCACCGGGGTTCAGATCCTGATGCTTGTGGATATGACCGAGGGCGACGTAGTCCCAGGCGGGTTCCGCCAAGTTGGATGTGAAGACCGCTACATCTCTCCCGAGCATGACCGAGCGCTCTGATCCAAGTTTCGCCTCTGCCACAGACAGGTGGCCTGCCAGGACGCGCGGCATGTCGTGCGCCTCCGCTTGAAGGGCCAGATCTCCGAGAATCTCGGCCACCACTTTGCGGAGCGCCAATTCCAGCTCCTCGATCGAATCCCCCTGGTGCTCATCCCTTGACAGAAGTCTGTTCCTGGATGGGTATGGCATCCATGCCAGGAAAACCGGGCCCTTGCGGGTCTCGATCACACGACCGTCCGGCTTGGCCCCCAGGATCACACCCGGCACATCAAGGGCCTGGAAGATATCCATGGAGCTGGCCTTGGCCGCCATCCCCGGCATGTCGTGGTTTCCGACCAGGAGCAAGGTTGGCACAGCGTCTGCCAGACGCTTGATCCGCGCGGCAAACTCGCGCTGCTGAGTCGGCTCTGGGTCTCTGTTCTTAAACGCGTCGCCGGCGAAGATGGCCAGGTCCACCTCATGCTCGATTCCGAAATCGATCACCTCGTCCAAGCGGTCCAGGAAATCGCGGACGCGGCTCGAGGTCCCGGTCGTTGGATCCAGACGCCCGTAGTTCTCCATTCCGATGTGGACGTCAGCAAAGTGAAGCAGGTGGATCGGATCGGTCATGATTGTTGTTGAACCCGGATTCGGAGACGCGGCGGGGAGTGCCTTCAGCTCGGACGATCGATTTCCGGGCGCTCCATTCCCAGGAGGCTGAGGCAGAGGAAGAGCTCGCCGCGGTGGTGGATCTGTTGCTCGAATACGTGCCACAAGATCCACCCCAACTTCGGCGTGCCGTCGCCCGGCACCTGGACGATCCGGTTGAAGTCTTCCACCGGCACAGATTTCAAATATCCGAGCGTATGTTTGTGAACGCGGTCCAACTCGGCCCGGATGGCATCGAGCGTCACCAGGCGATCGGGCGCCTCGTCCGGCCACGCCGGGAGCGAGCGCTCGATGACGAAGTGAATCCAGCCTTCCTCGAGGTTCACAACGTGCCGCAGGATATCGCCGACCGTCCGTGGATAGGTCTCCGCCGGCCGAAAAGACAGGTTCTGGTCACGAAGCATAGAGACCCCTCGCAGGAGGTCGCGCCAGACGACGTTCCAATGATCAAAGAATTGGGCCGCGTTCATCACCCCTCCTCCTGGCGCTTAAGCCGCCCGTCCGGTCCGGCGTGAGGCCGGTAGGCAAGCATGAGCTCGATCAACCGATCAGGATCCGCCTCGCACAGGAGCAACGATCGGTGTTGGTCGTAGATGAAGCCCTCGGCCCGGGCGTGATCGATCGCCTGGAGCAGCCGATCGAAGTAACCGAGTGAATTGAGCAAAGCCACGGGTTTATCATGCAGCCCGATCTGCGACCAGGCAAGCATCTCGAAGAGCTCTTCCAGCGTCCCGAAACCTCCCGGCAACGCGATGAAACCCTCCCCAAGAGCGGCCATCTGCGCCTTGCGCGTGTGCATCGAGTCGACGACGTGGAGCGTTGTCAGACTCGGGTGCGCCAGCTCTGGCTTGTTGAAGACCCCGGCGATGACCCCGATGACCTCCCCGCCTGCGGCCAGGGCGGAGTCGGCCAGGGCGCCCATCATCCCCCTCCTGCCGCCGCCGAAGACGAGACGGATGCCTCGCCGCGCCAGCGCCTCCCCCATTGCCCGTGCGGCATCGAGGTAAGCCGGCGAAACTTGATCGCTCGAGCCACAGTATACGCAGACCTGGTGCAGGGGTGCCATCGCCGAGTCGGATCCCGCGAGTCAATGGGTCACGAATTCGACCGGACTGTCAAGGCCACACCGCCGGGTCGAGCCCTCAGTCCCGGCTCGAGTTGAGAAGATCGCCTGGCAGACACGATCGGAGGTCCATGGACCTGCCACCAAGGTCCACAGGTCGGGATTCTACCATGCCAACTTGTAACGACCGTGAGGTCTCCATCGCTCATCGTCAAACCAGTCCACCGAGATCATCGATGCAGTGGGCGAGGGGCTGTCTGTCTGCCACAACCTGGCAAGGTCGGATTGACTTCGCCTGCCACCGGTCGGTTGGTGCCAGGCTTGGCCGAGAAAACGTCGAGAATGACTTGAGGGACCGGGCAGGCGCCGGCCTGGAAAGGAGGCTGCCTCAGCTGCGCTCACCCGAGGGTGCAAAGGTGCATTCCATTTCAGGGGGCCGGGGCCCCAGCGCTTCAGCTCTGTCGCGTTCTTTGGAGCCCGGCCTCGGCGAAGCCATGGCGACCTTGTTCTAATCCGCCTGCCTCATCCTACGAAGTCAGCATTCAATGAGAGATGGCCGGGGTAACCCTGTCGCATAGGACTCCATCAACGGCCATTTGCGTAAGGGTAGTGGGAGGTGTGGAGGGAGAAGGGGGAAACGCATTTTCCCCCTTCTCCCTCCACAAAGAGGACATGTCCCCGAAGATGCAGTACACCCAGGGCACACCCGCTCCTTGACGATCGTTGCCACCCGGGCAAGAATCATGCGGACCGAAACCCGCGGGCTTGAGTGGCTATGACAGACATCTTTCCCATTCTCATCCTGAACGCACGCCCGGCCGCCGGCAAGTCGGAGGTCGTGCAATTCCTGCAACAAGTCCCCGGAGATGAACGCCGGCAGATGTTCCATCTGGGGAAGCTACGTGTCTTCGATGACTTCCCGATGCTCTGGACCTGGTTCGAAGAGGACGACATTCTGCAGAATGTTCTCGGCCGGCCACGCTTACATACCTCACCCGATGGATACTTCATCCGCGAAGATCTCTGGCATCTCCTGATCCGCCGCCTGTCTCTGGAATTCGACAAGTGGCACCGAGATGCCCTGGAGGGCTGGACGGCGGTGATCGAGTTCTCACGCGGGACTGAACATGGCGGATACAAAGCAGCCTTCTCTCATCTGAGCGATGTCATCTTGTCCCAGGCCGCCTGCTGCTACATCAGTGTGTCGTATGCTGAGTCGCTGCGGAAGAATCGCGCCCGCTTCAATCCGTCCCGTCCTGACAGCCTCTTGCAACACGCCCTTCCGGACGAGAAGATGGACCAGTTGTACCGCGACGATGACTGGGATTCGTTTACTGCGGCCGACCAGGATTACATCCATATCCGGGGTTGCGCCGTTCCCTATGTAGTCATGGAGAATGAGGACGACGTGACAGGCCGCGGCGGGTCGGCTCTGGCCGACAGGCTGCACGGGTCCCTTGAGAGGCTGTGGGGGAAATGGAGGTCTCAGGATGGGGCATGATGGGGGCGGTGCCTGGCCTCAGCCATGGTCATGACCGTGCCGCTGTGGCTTACCTGTTGTCCGGCCGTTCGCAGTATGCGAACCTCAGCCTTCGACGAGGGCCCCGCCCGACCTCTTGCCGTACTGCATGACCTTCTCAGAGATTGCATCCGCCGGCCGGGAACCCGTCCAGGCCTCCGGCCTCGCCGGGTCAGTCCACTGGGCCCGACCGTTCTCTGCTACAATCCAATTGATTTGCGGCGCTCGAAATGGAGGCAGAGATCATGGCTGGTAACTATCTGGAGAGCCTGCTCGGTGAGAACGAAGAGATTCTCTTGATCACTCGCCAACACTGGTTCTTGCTGGTGAGTGCTACCATCCTGGAAATCGTACTTTCCATCGTGATTATCGTCGGAGTAACGCTCGCCCTCCCGTTCAGCCCGCTCGCCGCCCTCGGCTACGTCGTGCTGGTGCTGCCCGTCGGGCGCGGCCTGTACGACTTCTTCAAGTGGTGGAATGTCCAATACGTCGTGACCAACCGCCGCGTCATTCATCTCTCGGGTGTAGTCAACAAGAATGTCACCGACTCATCTCTGGAAAAAGTGAACGACGTCAAGATGGAGCAGAGCTTCTTCGGCCGCATTTTCGACTATGGCGATGTAGAGATCCTCACCGCCAGCGAACTCGGCATCAATCGCTTCCATAGAATCGGCGACCCCGTTCGTTTCAAGACCGCCATGATCAATGCCAAGGAGCACCTCGGCGGGGAGGAGTTCGGCCCAGGGCCCGGCTCTCACGGCACAAAACGCGACATCCCCGGGCTTATCGCCGAACTGGATCAGCTCCGCAAGCAAGGGGTTCTCTCGGAAGCGGAGTTCGAGGCCAAGAAACGCGAGCTGCTGGCCAAGATCTGAACAAGAAACCCCTCTCAAACTCCGCGCTGCGGATGTAACACTTTCCCACCAAACCTCGTCAAAGAGGTGAAGAGAACCCCGGGCCCCTCCTGGGAGTGCTTGGCGCACGCAGAGGGACCGGCTGCTCAAGGAGAACTCGAGGCGTAGTGACGGGCTTTTGGGCGACTTTTTTTGCCGTGGCGGTATACGGCGGGTTACATAGTCTCATGGCGAGCAACTGGGCGAAGAGCCAGGCCCGTCGCCTTATCGGGTCCGCCTCCGACCGATGGTACCGGCTGGCCTTCAACCTCCTGGCCGCGATCCTATTCGTTCCGGTCCTGGTCGTCGTGGCCCTGCTCCCGGGGACCGTCATCTACCGGCTCGGCTGGCCATGGCTGTTCGCCTTCGTCGGGATCCAGGTGCTCTCCCTGATTGCGCTCGCCCTCGGCCTGCTTCAGACCGATGCCCTGCACTTCCTTGGCCTACGCCAGTTGATGCAGCCCGAGCCGGATACCCCTCCCCGGCTCGTCGTCAGCGGGCTGTATCGATGGGTCCGCCACCCGCTGTACACAGCCGGCCTAGCAATCATCTGGTTCACCCCCTTGATGTCGACGAGCCTGCTTGCGCTCAACCTCGGCCTGACAGCGTATATCCTGATCGGAAGCGAGTTCGAAGAACGCCGTCTGCTCTCGGAATTCGGCGTGGCCTACGCCGACTATCAGGGTCGTGTGCCCCGCATCATCCCTACCCCCTGGCGGACGATCGACTTCACCGGGCGACAATAATCTCCACACGCTTGCGGCAGTGACTCAACCGGGCGTTGCCTCGAGCCGCGTGCTCCGACGGTGTGCCTTGAGCGAGCCTGCCGCGTTCCCTCGGGTTCATAGCGCCGCTCTCCTCGTCGGGACCACGCCACGGGTGCCCTTTCAGCCGGCGGCTTGGACCAGAGCGTAAAATCGAATATGCTCCGGGTAATCGGTTTCACGGGTCTTCGACCCTCCATTTCATGGTTTGGCCTTCATGCTGCATGGAGTCTCCGATGCGGACAGGAATTGCGGACAAAAGGATCCATCTTCGCCTCGAGTTTGCCGCTCCTCTCGTGCTTGCGGCGCTCGCGGGGCTGTGGTCTCTAGGAATGCTTTTCCCCCGGGCTAGTCGCCCGCCTTGGGCCGCCGCCGGCCACTTCGCCGTATGGGGGGTGGCGGTACCTTTGGGCTTGGCCGCCTGGCTCCGGAAGCGTGCCAAGACGGAGCCGTCATCCCACGGCTTTGATCATCTGCGCGCCATGGCATGGCAAGACCTGCCGGATCCCGCGCTCGTCTTCGACGAGAGGGGGAAGGTCCTCACCTACAACAGTCGCCTGGCCGACTTGCTCAACCTGCCGGCGGACGCACCTTCGGGCGGCAGGGAGTTGGCTGATCTGATAGGAGAAGATCCAAGCCGACAAGTCGAACGCCAGTGGCTTCTCGACACCTTGGCTCAGCGAGGCCACGCCGAGGCGTTCGAGATCGGGCTCTTTGATTCGGCTGGCGATCAGCTCACCCTGGAAGGCAAGGCGGGCCGGATCGCCGGGCGCGACAGTGGCAGCTACGGGGTCATATGGCGCGATACAACCAGCCTATGGCGGGATTATGCCTTCCTCAGTCGGCGGCTGGATGATCTTTCTGACCGCTTCGGGGGCCAGAGGGGCGAGTTAGCCCAGAAGATCGACCAGCTTGCCCGCGCCAACCGCGAGCTTCAGGAACTCGACGAGATGCGCTCGGACTTGGTCTCCCTGGTGTCACATCAGATCCGGGCTCCGCTGACCAACATGCTTGGCGCCGTCGAGAATATGCAGGATAGTTGCCCGGCGATGACGGAAGTCTGCAGCCGCATGTTCGTCGTGCTCCGCGACCAGGCCTCACGCCTCAACCGCCTGGTGGGCGATGTCCTTAGCGCTGCCTCACTCGAGGCCGGTGATTTCGCCTTGCAGCTGGAGCCGATCTCACTCATGCCCGTATTGCGTCAGGCCGTAGATCAAATCGCGGCCCGCGGAGGGCGCCCAACGAGCATCCCATACGCACCGGTGATGCCGCTGGTGATGGCCGACCGCGATCGCCTGACGGAGGTCCTGGTGAATCTGCTCGACAACGCGGACAAGTACTCGCCGCCTGGTTCAGGGATCGCCATCGAGGTTCGCCCGACCGAGACGGAGGTGATTCTTTCTGTGATCGACCACGGGCCGGGCCTGCCGGCATCCGACCTCACACGGGTCTTCGACAAGTTCTACCGGGCTGAGGCCGGCGATGCCCAGCGCGCCTACGGATACGGACTCGGCCTCCACATTTGCCGATTGTTGATAGAAGCCCAACGCGGGCGGGTTTGGGCAGAGAATCGGCCAGGAGGCGGCGCCGCCTTCTCACTCTCGCTCCCGGTCGCCAGCCCATGACCCGACCCCGTATCTTGTTGATCGACGATGATAAGACACTCACCTCGCTCTTGAGTGAACATCTCGAAGCTCATAACTATGGGGTAGAGGCCGCCTCCGACGGAGAAACCGGCCTCGCCCTTTCCCAGGCCTCGGCCCCCGATCTCGTCGTGCTCGACGTGATGATGCCTGGGATGGACGGGTGGCAGGTCTTAGAGAGACTCCGCCATCGAGGGGACACGCCGGTGATCATGCTGACGGCCAAGGACCAGGAGTTTGACAAGCTTCGGGCTTTTCGTCTTGGCGTCGACGACTACATCACAAAGCCATTCTCCTTTGCCGAACTCACCGCCCGGGTCGGCGCAGTCCTGAGCCGACTCCCACGCGCAGCTGATGCCCATCATCTTCTGATAACCGGAGATCTGCAGATCGACTTCGAACGGCGTCGTGTGACCCGGGCGGAGAAGGTCATCGACCTGACCCCGACCGAATACCGCCTACTCGAATGTCTGGTACGCAGCCTCGATCGCCCGATCGCCTCCGAGGATCTCGTGCAGCGGGTGTGGGGGCCGCGCTACGCCGGCGAGGTCGAGCATGTCAAGCACTATATCTGGTCGTTACGCCGCAAGCTGGAGGTCGACCCTGGCGATCCGAAGCACGTGCTCACCGAGCGCGGATTTGGTTATCGATTTGTCTAACGACGGACGATGGACGATAGCCTATAGACGACGAGAGACCGGGCACACAAGGCGATCTTCTCGTCCCCGGTCTCCGGTCACGGGTGCCTTGTCGTCCTTGGCCAGTCACCCGTGCTCCGTCGATTAAGCCTCCACCCCTTCTAGACCAGATCGACACCTCGGCTTGCTAGACTTGAGGCAACCTCTGAGGGAAGGCGCATGGCCCAGGCCCGCTACCGCGTTGAACTCCCCGACTTGGATTTCTACCGTCGCAGCGTCGCCTGCCAGCAGGCCTGCCCTGTCCACACCGACGCCCGAGCATACGTCGACGCCATCGCCAAGGGCGAGTACGAGCTGGCCTACCTGATCGCTCGAGAGACCAACCCCTTCGCATCCACTTGCGGTTGGGTCTGCGGCGCACCGTGCGAGGCTGCTTGTCGTCGCGGAACGATCGACGCCCCGATCGCCATCCGTGCCCTCAAGCGCTTCGTCAACGACCAGTATGGCGTGTATTTGGGGGAAGAGGCTGAGCCCCGGGAGCCTCCAGCCTGGCGGGGCTACGGCGGACAGCCCCGTGGGTTGGATCTTGGGAACTCCGCGTTGCCGGCGGCCCGCGCCTCCCTGAGGGGTGTGGCTCGCCGTCACCGCCCGGCTGAGGCTCGCGTGGCTGTCGTCGGCGCCGGCCCGGCAGGCCTGACGTGTGCTCATGATCTCGCCCTGATTGGCTATGACGTCACGATCTTCGAGGCCAGTCCCTTCGCCGGGGGGATGCTGCGATTGGGCGTCCCGGAGTATCGCCTCCCGCGCGAGCTGATCGACCTGGAAATCGAAGCTATTCTGGCTCTCGGCCCCAAGCTCGAGCTGCAGCGGTCCCTCGGGGTGGATCTCTCTCTGGCGGAACTGCGTCACGCCTTCGACGCCATATTCCTGGCCATCGGAACCTACCGTAGCCGCCAGCTCAACGTCGAAGGCGAAGAACAGGACGGTGTACTGCGGGCCGTTGATTTCTTACTCAACGTCAATCTTGGCGGCTACAACCTGGATCTCGGGCGGCGGGTCCTCGTGGTCGGCGGAGGAAATGTCGCCATGGATGTAGCCCGGACCGCCGCCCGGCTGGGTCATCCTACCGAGGCCGGCGGCGATGTGGAACTGGCCCTGGATGTTGCTCGCGCCGCCCGGCGATTGGGCAGAACGCAGGAAGTGCGCTGTTTGGTTGTCGAAGCCCGGGAGGAGATGCTCGCCGATCCATTTGAGATCGTCGAGGCGGAGGAGGAAGGGATCCTCATCCAGAACCACGTCGCGCCGATGCGCATCCTCGGCGAGGGCGGCCGGGCAACAAGTGTTCAGACGCTCGACGTGGGGCGGGCTTTCGACGACCAGGGGCGTTTCAATCCCGAGCTCATTCAGGGGACGGAGCGAAACTGGAGTTGCGACAGCATGATCGTCGCCATCGGGCAGATGGGCGAGTTGAGTTGGCTTACACCGGAGGATGGCCTACACACGACGCCGCGTGGGACTCTGCAAGTGAACCCGACCACACTGGAAACGAGCGTTCCCGGGATCTTCACCGGTGGAGACATCGCCTTTGGGCCGCGCCTCATCGTTCATGCTGTGGCGGATGGTCAACGGGCAGCCGCCGGGATCCACCGATACCTGAGCGGGGCTACCTCCATCTCCCGCCGCCGCGGCTTCTTCACGCCGATCGACCGCCGGCGTTACTCGGCCTGGGGCCCCCTGGGCGGCTATTTGCGCGCCCGCCGACAGCAGCCATCGAGCTTGCCTGTGGCGAGGCGGGTCGGTGTCGCCAGCGTAGAGGAGGGCTACGACGAAGCCATCGCTCGCAAGCAGGCCGCGCGCTGCCTCATCTGCAGCCTCAATCCGATCTTCGATAGCAGTCTGTGCATTCTATGCAATGGCTGCGTTGACGTATGCCCGGAGGACTGTCTCAAGCTCGTCCCGGCCAGCGATCTTGAGGGCGACTTCAAGATCGAGGCGCTCATTCCGACCCCGGAAAGGGAATACGCCATGGCCATGCTATTTGACCCTGCGCGCTGCATTCGCTGCGGTCTGTGTGCCGCACGCTGCCCGACCGAGGCGGTCGTCATGAACGCCTTCCGCTTCACCGAAGAAGTCGTCGATAAGGAGAGCGGATGATGGCGCAGCCGGCTGGGGATTCAGCGGCGCCCGGCCCGGGACGCCTGGAGCTATTCCGCAGTTGGATCGTTAATTCTCGGCCCTGGCAGTCGATCGTGCGGCATGGCTGGCCGGATAACCCGCTCGATCGCTCTCTGGTGGTCACCAGCAGCCTATTCCTTCACCTGCACCCGGTGAAAGTCAGCCGCCGCAGCCTTCGATGGAGCTACAGTCTCGGACTGGGAATCATGGCTGTCATCTTGTTCGCCGTGCTTGTCTTTACCGGAGTGCTATTGATGTTCTATTACATCCCTTCCGTGGAGCGCGCCTACTCCACCATGAAGGAGATTCAGTTCGCCGTTCCCTTAGGTCAGTTCTCCCGCAACATGCATCGCTGGTCGGCGCACGCCATGGTATTGGTCGTGGTATTGCACATGGCGCGCGTCTTCTACACGGGGGCCTACAAGTCACCTCGCGAATTCAACTGGGTGACCGGCGTGGTGTTGCTTCTTCTGACGCTGGGGGCAAGCTTCACCGGATATCTGCTGCCCTGGGATCAATTGGCCTATTGGGCAATCACGGTTGGCACCAATATCGCCGGCTACGCTCCTGTGATTGGGTCAGCGACCCGTGGTTTCCTCTTGGGAGCCAACGAGGTCGGCCAGGCATCTTTGATCCGCTTCTATACCTTGCACGTCGCATTGCTCCCCTTAGCGCTGACCCTGTTGATCTCGTTCCACTTGTGGCGGGTGCGCAAGGACGGCGGTCTTGCGATAAGCGACCCGGATGTCGTCGCTGGAGGTGACGATGGAACATGATGAGACATACATTGAGGAAGAGATCTTTCCCCGGGATCCGGCGAAATCCTACTCCCTGGTCGGCCTCATGGATCGGAGCGCACCTCAGGCAGGTCATGGGCCCGAGGAAACGCTGTTCTCCTTCCCGGTGGTCCTCCTCTGGGAATTGGTCCTTCTACTTGGGGTAACGTTCCTGATATTCCTATTCTCCCTCATTAAGCAAGCCCCCCTGGAGGAGATCGCCAACCCGTTGGTCACGACCGATCCGGCGAAGGCTCCCTGGTACTTTGTCGGGTTGCAGGAACTGTTGGAGCACATGCATCCGACCCTTGCTGGAGTCATCATCCCCGGAGTTCTAATCGCCTTCTTGGTTTTCCTGCCTTACCTGAGTCCGGGCCGCCAGGGCGTCGGTCACTGGTTCGGCTCGGCGCGTGGCGGCCGCATCTTCACTGCTACGACCGTCTACACCCTGCTCGTCATGCCTGGCGCGATTCTGCTCGACAACGCTTTCAGCCTGCGCGAGTTGCTTCGCGCTGTCGTTCCCCAATGGGTGTCACAAGGTCTCGTTCCCGGATTGATCCTGGTCTTGCTCGTCATCCTCCCTCTCCTCGTGCTCCTGCGCCTGCGCGCCGGACGCGATGAGCTCATCCTGGCACTGTTCACCGTCATGCTCGTTTCAGCCGTAGTGTTCACCTTGAGCGGATTCTTCTTCCGCGGCCCAGGGTTCAAGCTGTATCTGCCCTGGCAGATGCCCGGCGGGTACAACCCGCTTGATGGCCTGTAGAGGACAGGGACGCCCATGTTGAAAGAAGAAAGCCGAACCCGGACGCCCGTCACCCGGCGACAATTCTTGGGGATCGCCTGGGCGGCTTCTCTCGCCGGCCTTTTCTTTCAGGCCGGATGGGCGCTGCTCAGATTCTTTCAGCCAAGGGCGAGCTCCGGCGCTTTCGGCGCCTTCGGCGGCCGGGTGAACGCCGGAGACCCGGCCGAGTTCAAAGTCGGCTCGGTCCGACACATCTTGGCTGGCCGGTTCTACGTGTCTCATATCGAGGGCGCCGGACTGCTGGCCCTCTATCAGCGCTGCACACACCTGGGATGCACCGTACCTTGGCGCCAGGACGAGGGGATCTTCCATTGTCCATGCCATAGCTCGTTATTCAATACTGCGGGAGAAGTCCTCGGTGGGCCTGCCCCGCGTCCCCTGGATGTCTTTGCCATCGAAGTCGTGGACGGAAAAGTCGTCGTTGACACCAGCCGGCCCATCGAGCGCAGTCGGTTCGATCCCTCTCAGGGGACTCCCGTGTGAGGTCCGCATGCCAAGACGTGAGAACCTTTTTCCGCTCCTGGCTACATCGACCGTCCTCGCCTTGGCGATCCTGATCGCCTTTCAGATCTACTTTATCCGCGAGCCTGCCCGCCTGGAAGCGGATGCTGCTGATGATTTGCAAGCGGCCCAGACCGCAGGTAGCAGACTTTTCAACGAAGAGTGCGTCGCCTGCCATGGCGACCGTGGCCAGGGCGGCGTCGGACCCGCCTTGAATTCCAGAACCCTTCTCACCAGCGCGAACGACGAATTACTCTTCAACCTGATCCGGACGGGAGTGCCGGGAACAAGCATGCCGGCCTGGGGACAGGTCTTCGGAGGTCCCTTGACGGACGAGGAGATTCGGCAGGTCGTCGCCTACCTGCGCGGATGGGAGGCCGGAGCACCCTTCCCCGACGATCTGGCCGCCGCGCCCGACCCCTCTCGCGGTGCTCTGATCTTCGATTCCACCTGCATTGTCTGCCACGGCCGGGAGGGGAGTGGCACGGAGAGGGCGCCGGCCCTCAATGACTCAGAACTCCTCAACACATTCGACAACGAATGGTTCCGCCAAACCATCGCCCAGGGGCGTCCCTCCAAGGGTATGCCCACCTGGGGCACCGTGCTGTCGCCGGAACAGATCGACGACATCGTGGCCCTGATCGCCCTCTGGCGGGAGGGGCGGAGCCTTCAGTCGGGCGGCGAAGAGCAACCGGGGCAAGGTGGGGCACTTTTCGCCGCCAACTGCGCGCCTTGCCACGGCGCGGCTGGAGGGGGCGGCGACGGGCCTGCCCTGGTTGGCAATACCTTCATCGCCGAACAGCGCGACACCGAACTCATTGATTTCATCCTGGCAGGCCGACCGGGAACAGCCATGCCCCCGTTCGCGGGTCGGTTGGAGCTTGAGGAGACGGCCGCCATCGTCGAACTACTGCGGACATGGCAGCCATAAGACAAGGAGGCCATGAGTGAAGATCGTGATCGATCATGACGTGTGCCGGCACGGGGGCGCATTCGCCGATCGGTGCCTGGCAGCCACGATCCGCCATCCCTTGGGTCACGAGCGGTATTGCACCGCCCAGGTCGAAGACGACGGCCGGGCGGAACTCACGGTGGTGCTCAGGATGGAGGGCCATCAGCACACGCTCGTGCTTCGCTGTCAGGAGGAGGTCGAGAGCGTGATGGCCGAAGGTTGGCCCGCGTTCATGACTGCCGAGAGAGCGAGTGCAGGGGAGTGAACGTAGCCACCGGCTGACGTTTGGCGAGCGGCAGCGAACAACGGGATCCAAACCAGGGTGTATCCCTGGCGCGTTTCGATCGCGATGAACCAAGTCGCAGGGCAATTCGATAGAGTGACTATAGAACCTGAAGTTTGTCACATTGCGTCTTCGATTTTCCCGGCTTGAATGGGCGCCGTTACTAACGGCCTGTCCAGTGTCGACACGTACGCAAGAGTGGCGTCGCGGGCCAATAGGTGCAATATCCTGAAAAAGGAGGTCCCACAGGCCGATCGGCCGTCTTCGAGCTGCCTGTAGATCTATGGAGTTCATCTTCTGAGGAGAATGACATGAGAAGAAAGTGGCTAAGTGTCGCGTTAACTCTGTTGGCCCTTGCCTCGATAGCGACGGCCTGTGCACAAGCCACACCCACCGAAGCGCCGCCCACTTCCCCGCCACCGACACAGCCTCCCCCAACAGAGATTGTCCTCACTGGCTCGGCTTCCCGAGGCGGCAAGCTTTACGATCAATGGTGGGAGGAGGCCAAAGTTGATGAGCCAAGCGGGGACCAGCCTCTCTGGGCGACCCAGACCACCAATACACGCAGCGGCTTGGACACCTGGCGCTGCAAAGAATGCCACGGTTGGGACTACCAAGGCGCCGCAGGCGCCTACGGTTCTGGCTCGCACTTCACTGGCTTCGCCGGCGTGCTCGAGACCGCTCCAGGCGTGAGCCATGCGGAGTTGCTGGGTTGGCTGGATGGCTCGGCCAACGCCGACCATGACTTCTCGGCCATGGGCCAGGGAGCCTTGAGAGATCTGGTGATCTTCTTGAGTGAAGGGCTGATAGACGTGGCACCCTACATCAACGCCGAGACCAAAGAACCGATTGGGGGAGACGTCTCCCACGGCGAAGAACTCTTTGGCACCGTCTGCGCGCTCTGCCACGGGCCGGATGGGCGGACCATGAACTTCGGCAACGCCGAGGAGCCCGAGTATGTGGGCACAGTTGCCAGCGACAACCCCTGGGAGTTCATGCACAAGGTGCGCGTCGGGCAGCCGGGAGCCCCCATGCCTTCCGCTATTGACAGCGGCTGGAGCATACAGGATGTGGTCGACGTCCTGACCTATGCCCGGACCTTGCCGATCGAACCGCCAGTTGCGGAGTCCGCCGCGCGAGGCGGGCGGCTATACGACAAGTGGTGGGAGGAAGCCAGCCTGGATGAGCCCAGCGGGGATAACTCCATCTGGGGCCGTCAGACTACAAACACTCGAAGCGGCCTGGACACCTGGCGTTGCAAGGAGTGTCATGGCTGGGACTACGCAGGTGCTGAAGGCGCCTACGGCTCCGGGTCGCACTTCACCGGGTTCCCAGGCCTGTTAGCGGCCCAGGAGAAATCCTTCGATGACCTGCTGGCGCAGCTTACGGGTAAGGTTGATCCACAGCACGACTTTTCGGCCATGGGGGAACCCGCGCTTACCGCTCTGGTTCACTTCATCAACGAAGCTCTGGTGGACATGGGCCCCTTCATTGATGCGGAGACCAAGGCTCCGATCGGCGGTGATGCTGCGAAAGGTGCACAGCTTTTCAGCAGCCTCTGCGCCACGTGCCACGGCGAGGACGGTCTCGAGATCAACTTCGGCAGCGAAGGTGAACCCGAGTACGTCGGCACGATCGCCGTGGACAACCCGTGGGAGTTGATTCATAAGGTCCGGGCGGGCCAGCCTGGAACGGCCATGCCCTCCGCCATCGACAGCGGGTGGAGTATGCAGCAGGTAATCGACTTGCTGACCTTTGCCCAAACGTTGCCTACCGGGGCGCCCTAAGCAACCAAACGCGCGTCTGGTCGGATCCCTCGGCCCAAGGGCATACGTACAGCCCCAATGCACTGCGATTGGGGCTGTACAATTCTTAGGCCCGTGCCTCTGCGTGATGCAGAAGAATGTAGTTCGTGGGTCTATACTTGAGATCTTGAGATTCGCGCTCCGTGGGGCAGGGACAGCAACGAACCGCCTCGCCCTCCACCCCTCCCCTGCAGGCACATCAAGGTGCAACCATGGATTTCAACGGGCAGGTGAATATTGCTGCTCCAAGGCAGAGGGTCTGGGAATTTCTCACCGACCCGCACGCCGTCAGCCAGTGTGCCCCGGGCCTGGAGTCGATCAAGATCGTCACGCCTGACGCCAGGTTCGAGGTCGTGGCCGCGGTCGGTTTCGGCACGGTCAAAGTCAGATTCGTCACCGGCGTCGAGTGGACGGCTCTGGATCCGCCCAACCGGGCGAGCATGAAAGCCCACGGCACCGCTCCCGGGAGCGCCGTCGACGTGCTGGCGAACATGACCTTGACCGACGGTGAAAATGCATCGACGGACATGGCCTGGTCGGCCCAGGTAACCGTGTCCGGCACCATCACTAGCCTAGCCTCGCGCCTGATGGGGAGCGTGGCCAAGAAAGTGACCACGTCTTTCTTCGATTGTGTGAAGAAGAAGATCGAAGGTTAGCAGGGGCCCGCCGAGTCCGGGCCGCCGGGCCGTCCGAAAGCTCGCCTAAATCCCCAGGATGTGCGTGATGACCGTGCTGGCCGCACCTCCGACACTCTGCATCATGCCGACCTCGGCTCGCCTAACCTGATTCTTGCCCCCTCGTCCGGTGAGCTGCAGGACGATCTCACACGCCTGATAGAGGCCGGTCGCCCCAATCGGATGGCCGCGGGCTTTGAGGCCGCCCATCGTGGAAATCGGGATCTCCCCGCGAAGATCGATATGCCCCTCCGCAGCGAGCCGCCAGCCCTTCCCGGCCGGAGCGAACCCGGCCGCCTCCAGACACATACAGGCCATGATGCTGAAGGCGTCGTGCACCTCGAACAGATCCACATCCCCCCGGTTGACGTTCGCCTGGCGGAATGCCTTCTGGGCCGACGAGTACGCCGCCGCCAACCACAGCGGGTTGGCGCGATCGCCGACGCGGAACCGATCTGTCGCAACGCTCGAGGCCAGGATACGCACAGGATTGGAATTGTGTGCGCGCGCCTCCTGCGAGGCTGAGAGGACTACCGCCGCTGCCCCATCGCAAATCGGCGATGAGTCGAGCAGCCGCAGCGGGTCATGGACCATACGCGAATGCATGACGGTGCGTGGTGTGACTCTCATATCACGGAACAAGGCGTTTGGATTGTTGCGGGCATTGCGGTGGGCAACAACCGGGAAGTTCGCCAGGCCGTCGGCCGGCACCTTATAGCGCTTCAGATAAAGCCGCATCAGATCGGCGTTCTTGCTGATCAGCGTGGCCCCATCCTCAACTTCCTTGGCGTCGAGCGCCTTCG